>Ga0075467_10002307_pt1 | contig 15083 bp, 10 predicted proteins | sample DEB08_DNA_9_FD_75067 | JGI IMG/M metagenome (GOLD analysis project Ga0075467, IMG submission 75067) | Aqueous microbial communities from the Delaware River and Bay under freshwater to marine salinity gradient to study organic matter... | ecosystem: Environmental > Aquatic > Marine > Coastal ... | reverse complement strand
TTAGAGGCTAATTGTTCTTTCATCATTCGTTATGACACAACTCAAAAAAGTTGGATAGCTTGGTATAATATTCGTTTTGTCAAACATTGGTTAGAAAATATTTCAAAAGTTCAAATCACTTATATATCTCATACAAATATCAATATCTCTAATCTTGATTTTATCTAAATTCTTGAATAGATAGTTGTGTAATGTTAGCATTTCGGTTTTTTCTAAACTAAATTAGCTTTCGTGAATGATGAATCTGTTTCAGACTTGACATTGAAAATTTAAATGAAAGCTTGAGAAAATTAGGAAAAAAGTTGAGCAATCGGAGATTCAATAACTTTTTTACTAATGGTTTTCTAACTAAAAGTTGGATAGATATTTCGTTCTAAAAGTTGAATTTTTATGTAAAAAATTCCTATGCTCTGAAATACATACTTCTTTTCTCAGAATCTGTTACCCGAAAATTTAAACCAAATTAAGTTCCCTGTGTTTCCTACCAAAGTTTTTTACTATCTTGTTAGCAATCGGTAACAATAGATTACACCGTGTTTTGAATGGTTAATCATTCAAAATACACATACTACACATAACATAATATGGAAACTATAACGAATCTAAAAGATATTTTCGCAGCAGAAGATACGAATGCTGTTGCTCGAAAAAAAGATCACATCGAATTGGCTTTCAAGTCACAAGTCACGAACAATCAGTTAGATAACCGATTTTATTACGAACCTATTTTATCAGGGCATCCGGATAAAAACTCCTTGCCACAATTTCATTTTTTAGGTAAAAATATGCGTTCGCCAATGTGGGTTAGCAGCATGACTGGCGGAACGGAACTGGCGAATAAAATTAATCATAATCTGGCTCGTGCTTGTCGTGATTTTGGTATGGGAATGGGCTTAGGGTCCTGCCGTTCGCTATTGTATTCCGATGAATATTTAAAAGACTTTAATGTTCGACCGTTGATAGGTGATGATTTACCGCTTTACGCAAATTTAGGAATTGCACAGCTGGAGCAGTTGATTGAAAATAAAGAATACTATATTATTACGAATCTAATTGATAAATTACAAGCTGACGGTCTGATTATTCACGTCAATCCGTTTCAAGAATGGCTACAACCTGAAGGCGATCGGTTTAAACATGCACCGATTGATACAATTACTCATTTATTAGAAAAATTAGATGTAAAAATAATCGTCAAGGAAGTCGGGCAAGGAATGGGCTACGAAAGCTTGAAAGCCTTGTTTCAATTGCCTTTGGAGGCGATTGATTTTGCGGCAAATGGCGGAACAAACTTTGCTAAATTAGAGCTTTTGCGAAGTGATGAAACGAAGCAATTGATTTATGGTCAATTGGCGAATGTTGGACACAGTGCCGAAGAAATGGTCGAAATTACGAATGGTATTTTGGCAGAATTGGGTGACAAAGCATTGTGCAAACAAGTAATTATTTCTGGTGGTGTTCGTACGTTTTTAGATGGTTATTATTTGATAAATAAATTACAAACTAACTGTGTTTATGGTCAGGCATCTGCATTTTTGAAACATGCACGAGGTTCTTATGAAGAACTGTATGATTATGTAAATGCACAAGTTGAAGGGTTAGAATTGGCAAATGCGTTTTTGAAAGTTCGTTGATTAAAACTAAAAAATTAATAAAACGACTCTTCCTCTTTGAAACCACTAAAATCATCGTATATAATGAATTTGATTGATTTTAAATCAAACTGACGAGCCTATTTTATGGTTGCCATGTTGTCGGAAGATTCTGGTTCACATGAAGCTATTTATGACATTGTAAAGATTTTAAAATCGCTTAGAAATATTTTATTTGCAAAATTAGACATTACCGAAAAGGAATTGATGAGAGAAGTCCAAAATCTCACATCTAAAATCTCACATCTAAGAAAAAATGAATAAAAAACATCAACTGATCAAAGGATTTTCCAAACAATCCAAAGCAGCTAAATTAGAATGGGTTGCGAACAATTATACACCCGATGCGGACGCTACGGTTGAAGATATGAAGGGCTTCTGGCACTCGGACGAAAAGCTGCAAAAGATTTTGGATGGCTTTAGTGAAAATACAATTTCGAACTATATGATGCCTTACGGAATTGCTCCGAATTTTATTATTAATGATAAAGTTTATGCGATTCCGATGGTGATTGAAGAAAGCTCAGTCGTGGCAGCAGCTGCAAGTGCAGCGAAATATTGGAGCGATAAAGGTGGCTTTAAAGCTGAGATTTTGGGAACTAAAAAAGTTGGTCAAGTTCATTTTTCTTGGAAAGGCGATAGCGAAAAATTATTTCAACATTTTGATAAAATCAAGGAAGTTTTACACCACGATACCGAACCGATTACTCGTAATATGCGAAAGCGTGGCGGTGGAATTTTGGAAATGGAATTGTTAGATTTTACGGATTTAGAGCCGAATTACTACCAAATCAGAGCAACGTTCGAAACCTGTGACTCGATGGGAGCAAACTTTATTAATTCTGTTTTGGAAGCCTTCGGACAATCGTTGAAAATATACGTTATAGAAAATGACGATTTTCAGGAGGAAGAAGAGGAGTTAACAGTCATCATGGCGATTCTGTCGAATTATACGCCCGAATGTGTTGTCCGTGCTTCGGTTGAATGTCCCTTGGAAGCCTTCAATATCAATGGAAAAGACAATTCGGCTTTCGCCAAAAAGTTTGAAAAAGCCGTTAAAATCGCAAGGCTTGACCCTTATCGTGCAACGACACACAACAAGGGCATCTTCAACGGAATCGATGCGGTTGTTTTGGCGACCGCTAATGATTTTAGAGCGATTGAAGCCTGTGGACACGCTTATGCTGCTCGTGATGGACAATATCGAAGCTTGTCGCAATGTGAAATTAAAGATGGAAAATTTCGTTTTTGGTTAGATATTCCGTTAGCGGTCGGAACAGTTGGTGGCTTAACTTCTTTACATCCGTTGGCAAAACGCACTCTGGAAATCTTAGGTAATCCATCTGCCGAAGAATTAATGCAGATTATTGCAGTTGTTGGTTTAGCTCAAAATTTTGCTGCTTTACGTTCTTTGGTGACAACGGGTATTCAAAAAGGACATATGAAAATGCACTTGCAAAATATTTTGAATCATCTCGAAGCGAGCGAAATGGAAGGAGAAAAAGTTTTAAAGCATTTTGAAGATAAAACGGTTTCGTTTACAGCCGTTAGAGAATATTTACAAACATTGAGAAAAGAATATGTTTAATTGTTTAAATGTTCGAGTGTTAGAATGTTCAAATGTTGAACGTAATACTCGAACATTCAAACATTCAAACATTCAAACATACTATCATCAAATTCGATTATAAAGCAAACGGCAAACTCTTACTTTCGGGCGAATATTTTGTGCTTGATGGGGCTTTAGCACTTGCCGTTCCGACAAAACAAGGTCAATCCATGACAGTCGAAGCCGCAGCTGGTTTCGACCATATCTTAGAATGGGAAAGTTTGGACAACGAGGGTAAAACTTGGTTCAAAGGGACTTTTGATAAAAACAATGGCGTCTATATCAAAGGAACAGATAAACCGACTGGACAACGTTTACAGCAAATCTTTCAAGCGGCACAAACGCTTAATTTGCAGTTTTTGCGAGAAGGCGAAAGTTATAAGGTTTCGACACATTTGGATTTTCCGAAAAACTGGGGTTTAGGCACGAGTTCGACACTGATTTACAACCTAGCGCAATGGGCAACTGTTGATGCGTTCGAATTGCTGGATATGACGTTTGGCGGTTCGGGCTACGACATTGCGTGTGCTGGTGCGAAAGGGGCGATTACGTTTTATAAAACGCCTGTTCCGCATTTTGAAGAAGTCTTTTTTGATCCGATTTTTAAGTCGCAGTTGTATTTTGTTTACCTCACCAAAAAGCAAAATTCTCGTGATGGAATTGCTCGTTATCGAAATTTAGTAAAAGAGAAAGATACGCTAATACAAGATATTACAGCAATTACGAAGGAAATGCAAACTGTTTTAAGATTAGAAGATTTTGAGCGACTCATCAAAGAACATGAAGCGATTGTTTCTTCGACGCTCAATATCGCAAGAGCAAAACGGTTATATTTTAAGGATTTCTGGGGCGAAATCAAATCGTTGGGGGCTTGGGGTGGAGATTTTGTTTTAGCGACAAGCGAAAAATCAGCAACCGAAACTCGAAAATATTTTAATGATAGAGGTTTTGATGTTTGTTTGAAATATGAGGATTTGGTGTTGTAATTAAAGAGTTTCAGCTGTATTATTTAATACTTTTATAACTCTGATGGCTGCTCTATTATATTGCCTTGTTAAACTATCTAACTTGCCATTATAATTATCTCCGGATATTTCATGATTCGAATAAATATAAAACTGAATAGGCCAATTAAATTGAACCTTTATTTAATCATTTCCTATGTGATCTGGTTTCTTTTTTCCTAAATTACTCATATTTTCAACTTAAATAACTGTCCTAATTTTGGGGGAGTTATAGTCATTGTGGTGTTTTGAGTAGTTGATTTTAGGTAAACTTAACTAAAAGAGTGATTTTACAACCTCATTTTCTTTTTTTATTACTAAAAAATCATTTTACAATGAATTCCATTTGTCATAATGAATCACTTATCTACAATTTTTAGGATTCCCTACTAATTTTAACAATTTTGCGTTAAGATAGTGTTACACTTGTATAATTTTTAGATCGTTAAAGTAAAGAGAATAGTTATTATCAACGATAATTATCAATTACAAATCATTAGAAAATCTATGAATAAGGTTAAAATAATATTGGTTGGATTGTTTTGTTTTGGACTTTCATTAACAGAGAGTTTTGCTCAAGTGACAGCGTTTTCGGAAGATTCTAAAACATTTTTAAATGAATTAGGGCAATATGTGAATGTTTCTAATAAAACGATGAAACCCATATTTGAGAAGTTTTCAGAAGACTTGAACGCAGGGAGATATACACCAGAGCAGTTTGCTAAAATTCGGGAGTTATCTAATATGATGTTGGAACGCAAAATGCCGAGTAATCCTTACTTTGAATCATATTTAGAAAATTTGAATGTGATGGAAAATAAAGGTCTAATAGATTTGCAATTTGATGAATGGATGGCGACAAATAAGCAGATGTTGAGCGAGCTGAAAAGCTCAAAAAATCGTGACTTTGAAAGTTATCTAGAGTTTTGTGTAGATTTATTTGATAAATCTACCTTGCGTTATTCATCAGTAGGATTGACCTGGCAGGTGACGACACAAGAATATGAGTTTGGCTACAAAGAGGTGCCTTATGTGAAAATGAAAGATCATGATTTGATTGGTATTCGTAAGGTAGATTCGATTGTCATCAAAAATACAAGCGGGACTTATTATCCATTGGAATTTAGATGGAAAGGAGAGAAAGGACAAGTGGATTGGTCGAGAGTAGGGTTAACAGATAAAGTATTTTGTACATTTGATGAATATGAAGTTATTACGAAAACCAACACTTATCAAGTGAATAAGGTCACTTTTCATCACCCAACATTTTTTGATACGCCAATTGAAGGAAGGTTTGAAGATAAAGTGATTGTAACGACAGGAACGAACCTTTCTTACCCTCGTTTTGAGTCTTATGATAAAAAATTAGTAATTGATAATGTTGGTGAAAATATTAATTATCGAGGTGGATTTAGGTTAGAAGGGTCGAGTGTCATTGGTTTTGGAGATAGATTAAATCCTGCTCAAATGGATTTTATGAAACGAACTGGTCAATTGGCTATTAATACGAAAGCACAAAAATATGTGATTCGTCAAGGTGAAAGAATTATTGCTCAAGATGTAGAAATAAGTTTGTATTTTGAAGAGGACTCAATTTATCATCCGGGAATAGATTTTCGATTTGACATCAAAGAACGTCAGTTGACGATGACTCGTAAAGGAATAGGTAGTTCGCAGATTGCCTTTTTTAACTCTTATCATCAGTTGGAAATGGAGGTAGAAAAAGTGGCTTGGCAGATTGATGCGGATTCTATCGAAGTTGGTCAAGGTGGTATGTCGAATATTAGCAATCGACCGAAAAAAGGGGAGTTCGAATCATTGGCATATTATAATGACAGAGATTATCGGCGAATCCAAAATATTGCGGACTATAATCCTGTTTCGACAATGAAAGCTTACGCTGAATATCGTGAAAAAGTAGAAGGGTATCAGAGAGATTCTGCCCGGATTTTAGATGCGAATTTATTAGCAAAAAAGTTTAATCCTCGCTTAAATCTTGTATCGATTAAAGGGTTATTGAATAATCTTGTTGAAGATGGATTTATTTTTTACGATGATGAGCGTGAGATAGTTTATGTGAAAGAAAAGACTTTTCATTATGCGGAAGCAAGTCGAAAAAAGCGAGATTTTGATGTTATTCGAGCGATTTCAGAATCAAAGCGAAACAATGGTATTTTGAACTTGAATACACAGCAATTGATTTTGAATGGAGTCAATAGTATTACTTTAAGCGATTCGCAATTGGTGGCGATCAAACCTCTAGGAAGAGAAGTGGTGTTTAATAAGAATAGGAATATGGATTTCAATGGGCAGGTGTTTGCCGGTTTTGGAATTTTTTGGGGAAATGATTTTCATTTTGAATATGAGAAGTTTTTGATGGAATTAGATTCTGTTAATGAGTTTCTGTTGCGAATTCCGACAGGGGAGAAAAACAGATTAAATATGCCGATTTTAGCTTCTTTGAGTACTTTGATTGAGGATATGAATGCAATAGTGGAGATTGATACGTCTTTTAATAAATCCTCTCGAATACCGATTGCTCGATTTCCTCGGCTCACCAGTTTAAATAACTCGAGGGTTTACTATTCTGATAAGTCAACAGCAGGCGGAGCTTATAAGCGAGATAAATTTTATTTTGAATTAGATCCTTTTGTAATTGATAGTTTAGATGGTTTTGACCCTGGCGGCGTACAGTTTGATGGTCAGCTGATTTCTGCGGATATTTTCCCGGAGTTGCGAGAGGTGTTACGAGTGCAAAATGAGGATTTATCATTAGGTTTTACAACTCAAACTCCGCCCGAAGGCTATCCGTTGTATAGCGGAAAGGGTAAATATAATAAAACGATTAAGTTAGGAAATAAAGGATTGATCGGAAAAGGAACGGTGAGTTATTTGGGTTCTACGATTAACTCCGATGATATTTTATTTCAACCAAATCGAATGACCGGAACCTCAAAATCATTTGATTTGGAAGAGCAAACTGCTCCAGTGGAGTTTCCGAATATTCATGGTGAGGAAGTAAAAGTGGACTGGCGACCATACAAAGACAGTATGTATATTCAGTCGAAAACAAAACCGTTTGATATTTTTAATCCAAGTTATCAGTTAGAAGGGTTATTAATTATGACTCCAGGTGGTGTTTATGGAGATGGAGAGTTTGATTGGTCAGATGGTGCGTTATTTTCAAAAAGTATGCGTTTTGGTACATTTGGTATTCTGGCTGATACTTCTGATTTGAATATTAAAACTCAAGATGGAAAAGAGGCTTTAGCTTTTAGTACAAAAAATGTAAATTCAAATATTGATTTTAATAAACAGATAGGAAAGTTTAAATCGAACTCAACGGCGATTAATACGGAGATGCCTTATACGCAATACAAAACGTCGATGAATGAGTTTGAATGGGATATGAATAAAAAAGAAATCTCTTTTCAATCGACTAACGATAATGCGGTATTCGTATCAACACATCCGAATCAGTATGGATTGAGCTTTTCGGGTAAAAAGGCGAACTATAACTTAGAAACTAACTTATTGAAAATCGAAGGTGTCCCACAGATAAGTGTTGCGGATGCTTTGATTATTCCGGGGGATGGTTTTGTAGCGATTGAAGCGAATGCAGCAATGAAGCCTTTAGAAAAAGTGACGATTATTGCAGATACTTTGAATCGTTTTCATACCATAAAAGAGGCACAAGCATTTATTACCAGTAAGCGGGATTATCAAGCAAGTAATGGAATTTATGATTATAATGTAGGAAACGAAGAACAACAGATTTTATTTAAGTCTATTGTTGTCGGTCGAGAGAAAAAGAGAGCATTAGTGACGAAAGCAACCGGGACATTGACAGAAACAGATAAGTTTATTATTGATAAAAATGTCAGTTATAAAGGTGTGGTGGATTTAGATGCTCGATATAAGTCGTTGAAATTTAAAGGCTTTTTGAGGTTAGACGCACAGGGGTTGCCGGGAGCAGAGTGGTTTTCAATTGATGAGCGTATTAGCAAAGATACCGTGTTGATTCCGTACAATCGACCTCGAAATGAACTGGGCAAACGCCTTGAAGTCGGTATTAGAATAGAATATGATTCGACGGAAATTTATCCTCTGGTTATGACAGCACCTAAGTCGCAGCGAGATATTGAGGTGTTCGATGCCGTTGGTGTTGTAAAACCAGATAATATCGCAAAAGTGTTTTATTTTGGCGATTCTACAAAAGTCTTAAGTGGGGCAAAACGTGGTAATATGGTGACTTTTCGTAACGCTGACGGGAAGGTAACTACGGAAGGCGTGTATAAAATGGTTCAAAAATTAGATGGAATAAATGTCAAAGCGGCTGGACAATCTGTTTTGTATTACGACCAAAATAAAATCGAAATGGACTTGATGCTCGGAGTCGGTTTTCAGATTCCCGAAAAACTATTGTCTATTATGGTTCGTGATATCGAAACCAACTCTTTTGACGTACCTGAAGCAAATTATGAAGGGGATTATTTCCCAAATGCCTTGGCGGAGTTTTTACCGAGTGATAAGGAATTAGAGAAAGCGAATAACGAATTAGCACAGTTTAATCGATTATTTTTGCCTAAAGATATTACAGGTCAATATTCAATTATTTTTGGGCAAGTACCTATGGTTTGGAATCGTGAAGTTCAATCGTTTTTATCAAAAGGCAGTACGCTGGGTTTAGCTTATGTGAACGGAACACCGATAAGTAAACAAACCAAATCGCATGTTGAATTTAGAATGACTCGACAAACTGATGAAATGAATATTTATATTGAATCGGCAGGTGGAAATTATTATTATTTTAATTATAGAATAACAGAAGGTAAGGGTGTAGTGAGTATTTTTTCTAATAATACCAACTTTATGGATACCTATAAAGGCATGAAAAAGAAGGAGTTACAGTTTAAAACTAAGGATATTGACATAGTCGTTTTACCGACAGGGCCTGGGGCGGTGACTTATTTCTTGCGTCGTGCTGCTTTAGCAAATGAATAACTTTTAGTTCAAATGTTTGAATGTTCAAATATTTAAGTGTTATCAAAAAACATTCAAATATTTGAACAGTCGAATACTCAAAAATAATAAATGGATTTAATAGAACAATTTCAGCGACAAGCAAAAGTCAAGAAGAAAGAAAATCGAAATTATTACAAGCGTTTGGGAAGAAAGAATACAAAAGGATTAGACGATGTCTTTCACAGTTTGCATGATGCCGTCTTTGAAGAGGTAGATTGTTTGGCGTGTGCCAATTGTTGTAAGACAACAAGCCCGATGTTTACAAAAACAGATGTGAGACGAATTGCGAAACATCAAAAAATGTCAGTGGCGGAGTTTACAAAAAAGTATCTAAGAGTCGATGAAGACGGTGATACCGTTTTAAAATCATCGCCTTGTCCATTTTTGGGAGCCGATAATTATTGTGGAATTTATGAGGTTCGTCCAAAGGCGTGTCGAGAATACCCGCACACGAATCGTAAGCAAATGAGCCAAATTTTAAACACGACTTATTTGAATACGTTGGTTTGTCCAGCGGTTTTTGAATTGACCGAACGATTAAAAAAAATCTTACCTGAGCGAGAAATGTAAGTAATCTTTTGTTATTCAAATATTTGAATGATATAAAACGAAACGGTATTGCCGATTGATTTTGGCAATACCGTTTGTTGTATTTTGACCTTTTAGATTACGTCTTAAATATTATTTTACCAGTAAAATTTCTCCTTTTTTAACAACAGAATTGTTGTCAACCGTAGTTGTGTATTCTAATACCCAAACATACGTATCTTGTGGAAGTTGCACACCATTCATTTCTCCATTCCAACCCAAATCACCAGGCGTCGCCGATGTTGTTTGGTAAACAATTTGTCCCCAACGGTTAAAGACAATAAATTTAAAATTAATAAACTCACAACCATCTTGAAATAGTGGGAAAATGTAGTCATTTAAACCATCATTATTTGGACTGAACGCATTCGGTACTCCGGTGATACAATCACAACTCTCTTCTGAAATCGAAATATCATCTTCTGAAGAGCAATTATTTTCTGTAACGGTAACACTATAATTCCCCGCTGAATTAATAAGGAGGGTAGCAGTCGTCGAACCGTCATTCCATTCATAACTGCGGTTATTGCCACCAGACGCATCAAGGGTAACTTCCTCACCAATGCAAATCGTCATATCGTTGCCAAGGTCGATAAATGGCGAAGGTGCTGGAGTGATGATGATTGAGTCGCTATTAACACAACCGTCAACGGCATCTGTCAAGGTTAAATAATATGTTCCCGGAGAGGTTGCCGTAAATGAGCTATTTGTCGAGCCATTTTGCCACAGATAATTAACGGGGACGATTTCTGCTGTTCTAATTTCTAATGATTGTCCATCACAAATAGTCGTATCGTTTGTAAATACAATATCTGGCAAAGGCACCACAAAAACATTAACGGTGTCACTGGCTTGACAACCACTTGAGTTTGTTGTTGTAAGAATGTAATCTCCAGTATTTTTCACAGTGATATTATTGTCAGTCGAGCCATCATTCCAAAGAAAACTCACATTTATGAGCGGTGAACTTAAAATGACCGAGTCGCCAACACAAATATTTATATCATTGCCTAATGAAGGCGGAGTCGTAGGTACGATATTTACTAAAGTGGTCACTATGCTATCACAACCATTGACGGAAGTCAAAGTGTCTAAATAAGTTCCAGCTTGTGTTTGCCAAGCATTTTGTAGAAAAACAGAATCACCATCACAGACGCTAATATCGGTATTAGAGGTATAGGTAATTAAATTTAACTCTGTGGTAATAATGCTATCACAACCATTAATAACAGATTGTAGAGTGTCTTTATAAAATCCATTTTGTGTTTGCCAGGCATTTTCTAAAAAGATAGAATCACCGTCGCAAATAGTTATATTTTTAAAAGAAGCGTAACTCGTCAAGGATAATTGAGTCGTTAAAATACTGTCACAACCATTCCAAGCGGTCAAGGTATCATTATAAAACCCAGCTTGTGTTTGCCAAGCTCCACCAACAAAAAGGCTATCACCTGCACAAGTCGAAGCCGTCAGAGGCGTAGCTCCTAAGTTATTGACTGTAATCGTAACGTTGTCAGACTCTGAACACATTTGAATTAATGAAATGTCGTCTAAGGCTGAATCATTTCCTGATTGTGCTAAATTTTGGTTCATAATACAAAAGTTAGCAGAAGTCAAACTACCAGAATTCCAAACAAACGTAATTTCTTCCCATTGACACGTTGTATTCGAAAGCGTTGTTACACCGCTTACTGCTGTGCCGTTTACTTCTACGTAAACCTGCGCTGGACTACCTGAAACAGTACTCATTGCCCAAAACGAAAAGACATAGTTCGTATTTGGTGTAACCGCTACGGTTTGACACCACATAGAAGTACTTGGTGTAGATGAACAGTTTAATACCAGCATATTGGTACCGGTTGGCGTATGATCACCACATGATGCAAAATTACTATGAACGCTATTCGGATTTGTGGTCACAGCGTATGTTCCATTATTGGATAACAAGCCCCAAGTGCCACCAGTCCCTAAGGTGTGGCCAGTCGTGAATCCTGTATTGCCTGATTCAAAATCGCCATTGACGATTAAGTTACCGCCAACAGGTGTCGAAATTGAATACGTATAAGTCGTCGTCACATTTGGTGTTGCGATAGGATTTGGACTATTTGGATTGTTTAAACCAGTTGTCGGTATCCACGAATAGATTGCTCCTGCAGGGATAACTCCTGTCGATGATGTATTCAGCTGTATAGGAGCAGGATTACACAAAAAAGTATCAGCCGTATTGACCGAAACGCTGTAACCGCATTGTGCAGAGAGTTGGGTTATTGTGATACCAATGCATAGAGTGAATAATATGATTTTTTTCATTAGTGTGTTTTTTATATTTATAAAAAATTGAAAATCAGTCAAATGGTATAAGAAATACTTTATAAACGTTTATTTTGTATTTATGTATATATAATAAATACTACATATATTTATACATCTTCTCAATCAAAGATACGAATGTTGTTTTGTAAATAAGGTTTTCTAAGAATACATTGACCTAATAAAATAGAGACACTATAAAAGAAAAATCTACGGAATCTTGACCTAAAAATAGTAAAAACAACAAACAGAGGTGTAAAAGAACTTTCCTAAGAAGAGGTGAAAATGATTAGTGATAACGAGTTCAGAATAATTTGAAATTTAAGTGATGAATATGAGCGTGATGGTAATATTGTTTGATTATTTAAAAATGCTACAAACCATTTTCAAATAATCAAACAAACAATCAGTTTTTAATATAAAAGTGCTTTATCAATCGGTTGTTCCAAAGGACCTAAATGTTGTAATTTGATAGCCGCCATTTTTCGACCGGCTAACGCTCGTTCTTTCAATGATTTTTCATCAAGCCAAGCAGTCAAATAGCCTGACCAAAACGCATCGCCAGCACCAGTTGTATCCACAACATTTATTGGAACTATTCCGATAGTATATTCGGCAGTGCCGTCATTAACATAGCTACCTTCCTCGCCCAAAGTGACACAAACTTCTCTTGCTCCTAAACTCAAGAAGTGTGCAGCTACCTTGGTTTTTTCAAAAGGTATATTCGGATATAATCGACTCCAATCGACGTCACTCACTTTCACAATTGCACCGTAGCTACAATAAGTTTTTACGATAGTTTGTGCCTCTTGTCGATCGTTCCATATTTTCTGAGCATAATTTGCATCAATACTTAGCTGCACACCATTTTCGGCGGCTATTTGAGCCGCTTTCATAATATTCGTTTGAGCAGGTTTTTTGCTTAAGGCAAAACAAGTTGTATGAAAGATTCTGCTGTTTTTAGCATCGGCCAACTGTTCCATTGAAATTTGACAATCAGCTGTTCGATATGCTTCAAAGTCTGGTGTCGTACGAGAACGAGTCACCAAAATCAAAGTCGAAGGTGTATTCGGAATAATCGCCACATCATCACAATTAATACCATAATTCGATACTTTTTGATATAAAAACTTACCCATTGCATCACTTCCGATACTACAAACCAGCTTGGTATTATTGCCCAATAAGTGCATATTTAAGCACATATTAGCAGGACTTCCACCTTGAAATTGTCGAAAACTACTGGCTTTTGAGAAGTTTTCTATATAATCCTCGCTGATAAAATCGATCAATAATTCACCAACAGAAAGTATGTCGTATTTTGTCATCTTGTGTTTATATTTATTATTTTAATGATGAAGACACAAAGTACAGAAAAGAAATTATTTAGTAAGAATTGTAAATAAAAAATATGTTCAATCGTAATATTGGAAAGTGACATTTGTCGTCTATAAATGGAAAACAGACAATAATATTTTAACTTTATTATCATCTAAATCATCGGAAATTTGTTGTAATAATTTGTAGAATTCGGGTTGGACATAATTTCGACTTAATAAAATTGTCGTTAGAAAGAGAAATAAGAAGCTATAAATTATAACTTTGCCGCCCGTATTCATAAATAGTAGAAATCAGGATTTCAAATCGTAAATTATATCAAAAAACATTGGATATAAATAGATTGAAAAAAGATGACACAAATCGATTTTAATAAATACAAAGGAGATTAAGATTTACTATCTTGTGAGAGTAGTTTCGAAACTATGAAAATAGATTATTCTCGGTTATTAAACAATACATTCCATATTTAAAAAGTTAAAAAGTTAAAAAATTGAAATTAGATAAAAGTAAATTATCCCAATATATTGAGCACACGTTACTGCAACCCAACATAGAAAAAGAAGCGGTAAAAAACTTATGTTACGAAGCTATAAATCACCATTTTTATGGGGTTTGTATTCCTCCATATTATGTAAAATATGCGAAACAAGTTTTAAGCAAATTACCCGTAAAAATAGTTACTGTTGTTGGTTTTCCGATGGGCTACTCGACAACACCTGCGAAAGTGGAGGAAGTGAAGAAGGCACTGCATGAAGGGGCAGATGAAGTTGATGTCGTTGTCAATATTGCAGCCATCAAAAATAAAGACTGGGGATACATTCGTAACGATATACAAAGCGTAACGGCTGCGACGCATATTCAAGGTCGTGTGATTAAAATAATTTTAGAAACAGCCTTACTAAATGATGAAGAAATCAAACGAATGTGTGATATTTGTAACCTCAACATGGTCAATTTCGTCAAAACAGCAACAGGTTTCAATCAGGTAAATACATCACCTGAGGTAATCAAATTACTGAAAGGTTACATTGACAAAGATATTCAAATAAAAGCTTCTGGAGGTATCAAGACGACCGCAGACGCACTGGCACTTATAGAAGCCGGAGCCAGTCGAATCGGTGCATCTCGAAGTTTACAAATCATCGGACAATGAAAAAAATAATTTTAATAGCGGTATTTGGATTATTAGCACAGTTCGCTATCGCACAGCAGGGAGTTATCAATATTAATCAAGATGCGACCTTAGAAGTCGCACTCGAAAGACACAAGCAAATCAACCGTAATACTACTAAGGTAGATGGCTGGACCGTAATGATTATGTCTTCAACGGATCGAACTAAGGTAACCGATGCAAAAGCTATATTTTTGAGAACTTTTCCAACTGTTCCTGTTGATTGGGAATACACCCGACCATTTTTTAAGTTGAGCGCCGGTGCTTTTGCTACAAAGTTAGAAGCGGCGTCTTTATTGGCTCGTATCAAAGCTCAATATCCGAGTGCTTACACTGGTCGTGCGAAGTTTTCTCCAAGAGAGTTGTTGTAATTTGTTCAACTGTTA
>Ga0075467_10002305_pt1 | contig 15089 bp, 17 predicted proteins | sample DEB08_DNA_9_FD_75067 | JGI IMG/M metagenome (GOLD analysis project Ga0075467, IMG submission 75067) | Aqueous microbial communities from the Delaware River and Bay under freshwater to marine salinity gradient to study organic matter... | ecosystem: Environmental > Aquatic > Marine > Coastal ... | reverse complement strand
GGTGTTATTCCAGGATATGGAGGAACACAACGTCTGCCGCAATTAGTTGGTAAAGGTCGAGCGATGGAAATGATTATGACGGCTGGAATGATTGACGCAAATCTGGCGCTTCAATATGGTCTTGTAAATCATGTGACTACACAAGAAGAATTGCTTGATTTTACTGAAAAAATAGCTGGTAAGATTATGAGAAACTCATCCGTTGCAATAGGAGCTGCGATTGCAGCGATAAATGCAAACTACGAGGATGGTGAAAATGGGTTTGACACTGAGATATCGGAATTTGGTAGATGTTTTGGCACTGCCGATTTTAAAGAAGGGACTCAGGCATTTTTAGAAAAACGAAAGGCAGTGTTTCCAGGAAAATAAAATAGTTGTAATCTGCTTCTTTTGTACTATTAAATTGAAGGCCAGAGATAGCGTATTATATGGTCAAATGGGCATTAATTATATTTAATAAGTTTTTTAATTTGACCTTCTATATACAAATAATACAAGCCTTCAGGAAATTGTGACAAGTCAATTTGTTTGTTGTCCCCAGTTAGATTCCCTGCTAATAAGCTTTGCCCTAAAGGTGAAATGAGTTCGAAATGAACGTCTTCAATAATTTCTAAATAGACTATGTTGTTCGTTGGATTAGGATAAAGTCCTATAGCCAACTCTTGCTTATTGACTCCTAACAGTTCGCATTCAAAATCTTGCTCTACCTTAGATGCAACCGAAGGATTCAGTAAGAGATCGTCTGTTAATAGGGGACAATAACAATCATTTTCTTCTACATATAGTTTAAGCCATGACAGCGCTATTTTTCCTATAGAACCGGCTCCTCCATTCGGTGTATTAGCAACAGAGTGATTGCCATTTGCAATTTCGAAAAGTACTTTGTTGGTTGCATTTGGCGTTGCATTATAATGAATATCTGCATGTTGAAAAGGAGGTGCTACAGTATCATCTTCCCCACTAAAAATTAGAACCGGAGTTTCATGACTGAGCTGAGGATTAGGGAGCCATGGACATAACGCGACAACACCTGCGATGGTATTGTCAAGTACAGCTGCTCTTTGAGCGCCACCTCCACCCATAGACCATCCACTGACAGCCAATTGGTCTAAATTGAGAGCTCCTTCGAGCGGTGATGAGCTTCTAGTGTTTTCCTCCTTGATAGTTTCCAAAGCATCTAAGAGCGCAATAGCTCTAACCTCTGGAAAATCGAAAATAGAATTTGTACCTATTATGATGGTTACAATTCCGTGCGAAGCATAGAATGGTCCCCATTCTTCAACACTTGAAGGAAGGGCTGAAAATCCCGGTACAATTGCAATACTCGCAAACGGCGGCGCAGCGTTTGTAGGATAGTAAATGGTGGCTCCTAAATAATCGGCCCCATTTCGTATTCCATCTGCCTCGGTGAGAGTTTCTACGTCAAACGGTCCGGGATTTGTAAGACTTTCTACCGTTATACCATCGCATTGGGCAAGAGTTACATTGGTGTTTAGGGAAAGGATAAACGTTAGTAGAAAGGCAAGGTATAGATTTTTCATATTTTCTATTAAAACACTTAGTTATGTTTAATTCAGTATATATTTATTTGCTTTAATCAATTTTTTCTTACACCTGTATCAACCTCGAAAGACCAAGCTTGAAATAGTATTATTTTTCTCCCTCCCATTCACTATAAAATTGAGCTAAGAAGTTTTCCATAAAGAGGTGTCTCTCTTTGGCAATATGTTTGCCAGTTGCTGTATTCATGAGGTCTTGTAAAAGAAGCAGTTTTTCGTAAAAATGATTTATTGTTGGTGCTTTTGAGGACTTATATTCGGCAGGTGTCATGGTTAAATTCGGGATTATCTCTGGATCGTAAAGCGCACGGTTTTTAAATCCGCCATAGTTAAAAGCACGAGCGATTCCTATGGCACCGATTGCATCCAATCGATCTGCATCTTGAACAACCGCTAATTCTTTTGATTTAAATTTTTGCGATTTGTTTCCGCCTTTAAAGGATATATTTTCAATGATCTTAATAACATGAATAATTGTCTCTTTTGAAATCTTTTGTGTTTTTAGAAAGTTACGAGCTTTCATGGGGCCAACTGTTTCGTCCCCTCCATGAAACTTAGAATCTGCTATGTCGTGTAATAAGGCGCCTAAAGAAACGATTAACAGATCGACGTTTTCTTCAGAGGCAATTAAAATTGAATTTTTGTAAACTCGTTCAATATGAAACCAATCGTGCCCACCTTCAGCTCCTTCTAATTCCTTCTTTACAAAAGAAATAGTGTTGCTAATTATTTGCTGTGAGTCTTCAAAAGCCATTAAACAATAATCTTGGATTTGACTGTTTTTTCAACAAGATCTATAAGCTCTTCCGAAGAGAAATTAGATATTTTTAATGCGGGATGTACCGTGTGTTTTAGCCGAATTCCAAGTGGCATCGGGAAAAACCCATTGCGTTGTAATTTCCAACTATTGTTCACTGTTATTGGCAAAACATAGGCCTCAGGAGCATACTTAAACAAGGTATCTAAGCCTTTTCGACGAAAAATTTTTGGCTGGCCATCTTTACTTCGAGTGCCTTCAGGGAAAATGACACCACTTCGGTTATGTTTTACTAAATACTTGCCAAATTTTATCATTTCCCCTAGTGCTTGTCTAGGATTTTTTCGATCAATTAAAATTGAGCCTCCGTGACGCAGATTATAGGAAATCGCAGGAATGCCTTTCCCTAATTCTATTTTTGAAACAAACTTAGGGTGTAATTTGCGCAAGGACCAAATGATAGGTGGGATATCCCACATGCTCTGATGGTTAGAGACTATAATAATCGGAACATTTTTTGGGATGACCTCAAGATATTCCATTTCGAATCGTGTCCCGAGTAAATTTAAACAACGAAGGATGGTCCAATTAAGATAATCGACACTTTTTTTGTGCGCATGATATCCGAACAGATTAAAACAAATTACCTCTACAGCGTGAAAAATAGCCAAGCTTAATCCAAACGTCAGGAAAAATAAGACCGTAAACGGATAACTTAGTAGATGAGATATTTGCTTCATTGTTTATCAAAAGTAAAAAACCGCTTTCAATATTATATGAAAACGGTTTTCTTATTTATTTAAAAATTACTTTTTTGTCGATGTGAGCCTGAAAAAAGGCCTAGCAAAATTCGTCAAAGGCACCTTTTAAGTTTTCAGCGATCATATCTGCATGACGACCCTCTATATGATGGCGCTCTAACATATGCACCAATTCACCATTTTTAAACAAGCCCATTGATGGGGAGCTTGGAGGGAAAGGGATCATTTGTTCACGAGCAGCATCAACTGCATCACGGTCAACTCCTGCAAAAACAGTCACTAAGTGATCTGGTGTCTTACTGTTTTGCAAAGACATACGAGCACCTGGGCGCGCATTTGCTGCAGCACAACCGCAAACTGAATTCACTACAACTAAGGTTGTTCCTTCATTTTTAAGAGCGTTATTTACATCATCTGCTGTATGTAACTCTGTGAAACCTATGTTTGTAAGGTCTTCACGCATTGGTTTTACTAATTCCGGTGGATACATAATATTTTGTGTTTAATTTTCGTAACAATTTGAGAGCAAAGGTAACTAATTTGAAGGATTTTATTGGTACGTTAACTAAAATACAACTTTTCTAGAGTAAGGTTTAATGGCCAAAAAAACTTGATCTCAATGATCACATAGGCTTGTTTTATTCATAAAATCCTATCTTTGTTCGCAGTTTAATATTTCAAATTTCACAGTTTATGATTCGATGGATTGCAGCTATTATTGGTTATTATCTTTTTAGATTTCCCGGGGCGATAGCTGGCTTTGTTTTAGGTAGCATTTTTGAAAATATGACCACTAAAAAAGGAGGAGGGCGCTCGTTTCAGGATGTTTTTCAACAAAATACAAGGGAGAGTGTAACCCCAGCCGATTTTGAACTCCATTTACTTTCTTTAGCTACACTTGTAATTAAAGCAGATGGTAGTGTGAGTCAGAGTGAGTTGGATTATGTGCGGCAATACTTTGTGCAATCTTATGGGAAAGAGAGAGCCAACGCTACATTTAAAGTTTTTAATGAGGTCATAAAGAAGAAAGAGATTTCTGCTGCCAGAATCTGTGAGTTGTTAAAATCCAGAACTCGTTACGAATCAAGATTACAAATTCTTCATTTCTTATTTAGCATAGGGAATGCAGATGGTCATGTCACGGAAGCTGAGACTGACGAAATCAACAGGATTTCGGGTTTTCTTGGGGTTCAATTTAGGGACTTTGAAAGTATAAAGGCCATGTTCTTTAAAAATCCGGATAGCGCTTATAAGATACTTGAAATTGAAAATACTGCAACCGATGCCGAGGTAAAATCCGCATATCGAACTATGGCTAAAAAGTATCATCCGGATAAGCTACAACATATGGATGAGGCTTACCAAAAAGGTGCTGAAGAGAAATTCAGAAAGGTACAAGAAGCATACGAGCAACTTCAAAAAGAAAGAGGATTTTAGAGCGATGAAACGCGACTATTAGATTCACGACCTTTAGAGACAGGACGTCTAGACCAAAGAACCAAGACCGTTGCGCTGTTAGAAGCTAGAGGAAAGTCCAATTATAATTAGATATGAGCCCCATGCTATCTTGAACTTGATTCAGGATAGTACGTAGTAACCATTAATCAGAATGAAAGAGACTTCTGTCTCATGTCTTCGATCTAATAGTTCATGCCATTTTTTAGGCAAGACTAAAAATATTATTTAATAGGTATAAAAATATGTTTACCTTTGTCGAATGTTTACATTAGCGGAAGAGAATTACCTTAAAGCAATCTACCACTTGGAGTTTAAGTTTCAAGGGGGAGTAAGTACAAATGCCATAGCAGAAAAGTTAGAAGCCAAAGCTTCATCAGTTACGGATATGGTTCAAAAATTAGCGGAGAAGAACGTTGTCTCGTATACGAAATATAAGGGAACACATCTCACTTCAGAGGGCAGAAAAATTGCGGCTAAGGTAGTTAGGAAACATCGTTTATGGGAGGTTTTTTTAGTTGAAAAGCTTGACTTCCAGTGGGATGAAGTACACGAGATTGCCGAGCAGCTCGAACATATCAAATCGGATGAATTGATTGTTCGTCTGGATAAATTCTTGGGGTCTCCAGAATTTGACCCGCACGGCGATCCAATTCCGGATCAGCACGGAAACATAAAAAACACCAAAAAGAGACTGCTTGCTGAAATAGAAAATAATCAACGTGGAATCTGCGTGGGGGTCAAAGAATCAAGTGCGGAATATTTACGTTACTTAGATAAAAAGAGAATCGGTATTGGTTCTGAAATCACTGTGGTTAGTAAAGAGCACTTTGATGGATCGATGATTATTGAGGTGGGACCAGACCAGTTTTCTATTTCTAAGAAAATTGCAGAGAATTTATATGTACAAGCGAATTAGGTTATGATAGGAATAAAAAGAAGCGTATTGCTTTTCACATTGGGTAGTATTTCCTGTTTGATGTCACAGGAAGTTGTTAATAATGAGGCGTTAATAACCGACAGGCCAGATGCCACGGAATCGGCATACACTGTCCCTAAAAAGACGATTCAAGTCGAGACAGGCGCATTTTTTGAAAGCTATGAAACCAATAGCACAAAGACAGAAACAATTGGATACAATACAACGCTAGTTCGATATGGAGTCTTTGATAATTTTGAATTTCGCTTAGGATGGAATATTGAAGAAATTAGAACCACAGTTGGAGGTGTGAAATCAGATGATGTAATGTCTGGATTATCTCCATTGTTGGCTGGTATGAAAGTGGAAATAGTAAACGAAAAGGGTTGGATTCCACAAACAAGTTTACTAGTTCATATGGTGCTACCGTTTACTGCATCAGATGATTTTCGTCCAAAAAATACTGGGGTAGATTTTCGATTTTCAATGGCGCATACTTTGAGCGATAAATCTTCCATAGGGTATAATCTTGGGGCACGGTGGGGCGACGATTCTGCGGCAGCAAATTATATATATACGCTGGTCTATGGGTATAGTATTACGCAAAAATTTGGTTCCTATGTTGAAATTTATGGAGATGCATCTATAGCGAACAAGCCCAATCATTTCTGGGATGCTGGGTTCACATATTTAATAAGTAATGTGATCCAAGCCGACATTACCATAGGGAAAAGTTTTACAGAAGGGCAAGATTTTTTAGTGAGTACTGGTTTAAGTTTTAGAATACCAAAATAGAAGGAATGAAAAATATATTGTACGTGCTAATTGCCATTGTCATAATAGGATGTAAGAACTCTTCGGAGAAGTCGGATAAACTTAATGTTGTCACGACTACCTCTATGCTCACCGATCTCGTAAAGAATATTGGAGGGGATTTAGTTGAAATTAATGGTTTGATGGGCGCAGGAGTTGACCCTCATTTGTATAAGGCAAGCGAAGGAGATGTTACCAAACTCTATCAAGCCGATGTAATATTTTATAATGGTTTGCATTTGGAAGGAAAACTGGTTGAGGTTTTTGAAAAGATGGGGTCAAAGAAAATGACGGTTTCATTAGGCAGATCTTTGAACAAAAATGAATTAATTGGATCTGAATATTTCGCTTCGAATTACGATCCACATGTTTGGTTTAATATTCAGTTTTTTAAGCAGTTTGGTGACAAGGTAGCCGAAACCTTGGCTGCAAATGACCCTGTGAATGCAGAAAAGTTTAGAGAGAATAATTCACTTTATCAGAAGAAATTGGATGTATTAGAAACTGAGATAAAGATAACAATAGAGACCCTTCCGAAGGAAAAAAGAATTTTGGTTACCGCTCATGACGCTTTTAATTACTTCGGGAAAGAGTATGGCTTTACTGTGGTTGGACTCCAAGGAATATCTACTGCAACTGAAGCTGGAGTGCAGGATGTTCGGCGCCTATCGCAATTCATTATTGAAAATAAAGTGAAGGCAATTTTTATTGAGAGTTCTGTTCCACGCAGAACCATAGAGGCTTTACAAGAAGCAGTTCTTTCAAAAAACCATGAAGTTGTTATTGGTGGTTCTCTGTATAGTGATGCACTTGGAAATTCGGGAACAGTTGAGGGAACATATGTTGGTATGTTCAAGGCCAATGTGAAGACAATAGTTGAAGCGCTAAAATAAGGCTATGGAAACAAAATTCGCAGTAAAAATTGATGACCTTACAGTTGCTTATGACTATAAGCCTGTCTTGTGGGATATTGATTTGGCCATTCCGGAAGGAGTTTTAATGGCAATAGTTGGGCCTAATGGAGCAGGAAAGTCTACACTTATTAAGGCGATTTTAGGCATTATCAAGCCCATTGCTGGAAGCGTTTCTATCTACGATCAACCGTATGAGAAACAACGAAAGCTTGTTGCCTATGTCCCGCAAAAAGGAAGTGTAGATTGGGATTTTCCCACGACGGCCTTGGATGTTGTAATGATGGGCACCTACGGTGATTTGGGTTGGATAAAAAGACCTGGACAGAAGCAGAAGAAGGCGTCTTTAGAGGCCTTAGAGAAGGTAGGAATGCTATCTTTTAAAAGCCGACAAATAAGTCAGTTAAGCGGCGGGCAACAACAACGTGTCTTTTTAGCTAGAGCTTTAGTACAAAATGCTTCCATTTATTTTATGGATGAACCTTTTCAAGGGGTAGATGCAACAACAGAAATAGCAATAATCAATATTCTTAAAGAACTTAGGAAAGCAGGAAAGACGCTTATTGTTGTGCATCATGACTTACAGACCGTACCAGAATATTTTGACTGGGTAACTTTTTTAAACGTCAAGAAGATTGCTACCGGTCCTGTAAAAGAAATATTTAACGATGATAATTTGACAAAGACTTACGGAATCAATTACAAAGTAGCGATCAATAAGTGATTTAGATTTTTAGTCATTGGTCTTTAGTTGTTGATTAAAAACATATTTATGGAAGAAGTAAAGTTCAATTTTGAAGATTTAAGAGTGTATCAAAAAGCGCTTGACTTTGTTGATACTACTTATGAAATAACAAGAAAGTTTCCAAAGGAAGAAAAATAAGGCCTTATTTCTCAATACACTAGAGCGGCTGTTTCAATCGCTTTAAATATTGCTGAAGGTGCTGGAGATAGTAATCCTCAATTTAATCGATATGTACAAATTGCTCAAGATTCTATAAAAGAATGTGTGGTTTGCTCAACAATTGCAGTAAGACAAAAAATGATAACTAAAACTGAAGATAGCGAAGCAAGAATTACTTTATCTCAAATAGCAAAAATGTTAACCAACCTTCAGAAGTATTTAAAAAAATAACAGCCAAAGACTAAAGACAAAAAAACCAATGACTTTTTTCGAATACTTCGAATTACTAATTACAGATTATACTCTGCGTACTATCACACTGGGTACGGCAGTACTTGGTGCAATTTGTGGCATGTTGGGAAGCTTTGCGGTATTGCGAAAGCAGAGCTTATTAGGAGATGCTATATCACATGCAGCATTACCTGGGATTGCAATCGCTTTTCTTATAACGGGTGCTAAAGACTCTAATATTTTATTGTTAGGAGCGTTGATAAGTGGTTTAATAGGCACCTTTTGGATTCGAGGGATGACATCAAAAACACATCTTAAAAGTGATACGGCCCTAGGTTTGGTGTTGTCGTTGTTTTTTGGTTTTGGAATGTTGCTCCTTACATTTATTCAAAAGCAACCTAATGCCAATCAAGCTGGATTGGATAAATATCTCTTTGGGCAGGCGGCAACCTTGGTAGAAAAGGATGTTGCGGTTATGGTCTTGGTAACCGGAATTAGCCTTTTCATTTTATTACTTTTTTGGAAGGAGTTTAAAATGTTACTTTTTGATGCCGATTACACCAAGACGCTTGGTTTTAACACGAAGTTTATAGATATACTCATCACCTTTTTCATTGTCTTAGCGATTGTTTTAGGACTTCAAACTGTTGGAGTAGTTCTCATGAGCGCAATGCTTTTGGCGCCAGCTGCAGCGGCTCGACAATGGACAAATAGTTTGGCTGTCATGGTGTTCTTAGCGGCGATTTTCGGAGCTTTTTCTGGAGTTATAGGTACCGCCATTAGCGCAAGTCAGAATAATTTATCTACCGGACCTGTTATCGTTCTAGTTGCTGGGGTCTTTGTCTTGATTTCCTTCATATTTTCACCGGGAAGAGGAATTCTATTTAGAGAAATACGTTTCAGAAAAAACAGAGCCGACTTGCAGCTAAAGAAGACGCTTCAGTTTATGTATGGCATTGCGAGAACACATGAGGATTTTACACATCCGCACGCCATTCGTATCCTCAATCATTTTCAAGGATATACAAAGAATTCTTTGAGTATAATGGAAGAGAAAGAATGGGTAAAGATTAACGGTCAAGAATGGAGCCTTACAAAAAAAGGTTTTAAGGAAGCCATGGATTTATACAACCAACAAGCTAATAATGACTAGTCCGCAAATTGAAATACAATTAATTGCTATCGTGGTTGCAATCGCTTGCGCTATTCCAGGGGTGTTTTTGGTCCTTCGTAAAATGGCACTCATTAGTGACGCAATTAGCCATTCGATTCTACCCGGAATTGTCATTGGATTTTTTATCACGCAAGATTTAAATTCACCTTTATTGATAGTATTAGCAGCTTTAACGGGACTCTTAACGGTTGTTTTGGTCGAAATGATTCAGAAAACCGGTTTGGTGAAAGAGGATACTGCTATTGGCTTGGTTTTTCCTTCCTTATTCAGTATTGGGGTTATTATGATTGCAAAAAATGCAAATGATGTGCACTTAGATGTAGATGCAGTGTTGTTAGGAGAATTGGCGTTTGCACCCTTTGACAGACTATTAATTTCAGGGATGGACCTAGGTCCGAAATCCCTTTGGGTTATGGGAGTCGTTTTGCTGATTACCATCCTCCTTCTTTTCCTGTTTTTTAAGGAGCTAAAAGTAAGCACCTTCGACGAAGGATTATCGGCGGCTCTTGGATTTTCACCTATACTGATGCATTATGGTCTTATGTCGGTTTCGTCAATAACTGTAGTCGGTGCTTTTGATGCAGTAGGTGCCATTCTGGTAGTTGCTCTAATGATTGCTCCGGCAGCGACTGCTTATTTATTGACCAATGATTTGAAGAGAATGCTTTGGATTTCTATAGGTTTCGGAGTGCTTTCTGCAATTGCAGGGTATTGGCTGGCACATTTAGTTGATGCATCTATTTCAGGGTCTATGACAACCGTTTTGGGAATTGTCTTTTTAGGAGTCTATTTATTTGCACCTCGGAAAGGGCTGATTTCAGTATTGTATCGACAAAAGCAGCAACGAACGGAAGTGTCATTACTTACCTTTTTGTTGCATTTAAATAACCATTCTGAAGAAAATGAACGTCATCTTAATCATTTAAACGAACACATAAACTGGCAGAAAGTGAGGGCAGAAACAGTTGTGGAATTAGGTTTAAAGAATAACCTTATTACAGTTGAAAACAAGGTAGTTTCATTGACCGTTAAAGGGAAGGATTTTACCAATCTAGCACTTGAATATATTATTACAAATAGAGATGAAAAAATCGAGCATATGAAAGAGGATTTCTTTTTGTTTCGTGGGTAATAGTAAGTAACTTCATTTTTTGCTATACTATTAAAATATACTTTACAATGAAAAAGCTCCTACTACTATTCTTTCTATTTGTCACAGCCATGGGTTTTTCTCAAGATAAGCCAGTTGAAGTTCCTAAAATCCTCGTAAAAATTCCATTAGGAGAAACAGTTTCCTTTAAGAAAGCTACGATTAAATTTTTAAAAGTAGTAGAAGATTCAAGATGCCCTGCAGATGTTAACTGTATATGGGAAGGGCAAGCAATTGTATGGGTTGCCGTTACTGAAACAGGAAAAGAAATGAAGCAAGTAGAATTGCTCTATGGAAAAAGAATCAATAAAAGTATATTTTCTTCGGAGGGATACTCATTAAAAGGAATGTCACTTTCTCCTTATCCACCATCCGCTAATATTGGTAAAATGGACTATGTGTTATTAGTTTCCGAAGAAGGGAACTAGTGACATCCACAGTCTTTGTCACCGCATTTTGTTTTACCACCGTCTAACGTACCGGTTGTTTTTTGCCGTCCTTCAAAAATTGAATCCCAAACGAACTTCTTGAGTAAGAAGCCCGCCGCCAAAACAAAAGTTAATATTACAAGTACTGTTTGCATACTATAAAGATATTATTTTAAAAATTGATAAGCTCCTAATGCTACTACATAGGCAATAAGAGTCATTACTACGAGTTGCCATATCGGCCACTTCCATGAGTTTGTTTCTCGTTTTACGATAGCCAAAGTACTCATACATTGCATTGCAAAAGCATAAAATAACAAGAGGGAGATTCCACTGGCAAAATTGAATAACGGTTCTCCTGTACTTGGGTTTATTTCAGCCGCCATTCTATTTTTTATTGTTTCTTCTTCATCACTACCCACACTATAGATAGTTGCTAAGGTCCCCACAAATACCTCTCGAGCCGCAAAAGAGCTAACAATTGCGATTCCAATCTTCCAATCGTAACCTAGAGGTCGAACTGCAGGTTCTATACCTTTTCCCAGAATACCGATATAAGAATGCTCCAATTTAAAAGATGCTATTTTGGTTTCTATATCTTCTTCGGAAATATTTTCGCTTGTAGTTTGCTGTTTTACAATCGATTCAGCGTTGTTAAAATCACCAGGACCATAGGATGCTAAAACCCAGAGAATTATTGAGATTGCCAAAATGATTTTACCGGCTCCGAAAACGAAGGATTTTGTTTTTTCTATTACGGTGATCAATACGTTTTTAGGCATTGGAAGTTTGTAATTAGGCATCTCAACCACAAAAAACGATCGGCTTTTAATTTTAAGAACTTTATTGAGAAGATATGCCGAAAAAAGAGATGCTGCGAATCCTAGTAAATATAGGAACATCAAGGTTAAGCCTTGCAGACTAAAGATCCATAATACGCGGCCTTCTGGAATAACAAGTGAGATTATTATCAGATAAACAGGCAGCCTAGCCGAACAGGTTGTGAAAGGAGTTACAAGTATTGTAATAAGTCTTTCCTTCCAGTTTTCGATATTCCGGGTTGCCATAATCGCTGGTATAGCACAGGCAGTCCCTGAAACCAATGGAACAACACTTTTACCGCTCAATCCAAAACGGCGCATAGATCGGTCCATTAAGAATACCACACGACTCATATAGCCGCTTTCTTCAAGAATTGAGATAAAGAGAAACAAAAAGGCAATCTGTGGAATGAAAATTACAATTCCTCCCAATCCGGGAATAATACCTTCTGCTATGAGATTGGTGAAATCTCCAACTGGCAGACTTCGTTTTGTCCACTCACTAAGAGATGCGAATGAACTATCAATGAAATCCATTGGATAACTGCTCCAGTCAAAAATAGCCTGAAACATGAGGAGTAAGATTCCTAAGAAAATGAAGTAGCCCCAAACTTTATGAATCAAAACCTTGTCTAAACGGCTTCGAAAATCTTTAGCGTTTGCCTTGTCAATGGTAAGCGTTTCTTTTAATACACTGTTTATAAACTTATAGCGGGCTATCGTTTCTTTTTGCTGCAATCGTTTCAGATTACTCTTAGATTCTGTTTTGAAAGATGCAACACCTTTTAACTCGTTTCTTTCTAGCTTTCCGAAGTTCACATCTTGTGTAATCACCAACCAGAGTTTATAAATTTCCTGATTCGGAAATACTTTCCGAAGCCTATCAAAATACTCTGGAGCTATCGTGGACGCATTAACACAGGGTTTGGTAGATAATACGGCGTAATTGGTTATGATTTCAGTCAGTGTATTGAATCCGATGTTTTTTCTTGAACTTATAAGTGCAATTCTTGTTTCTAATTTTTTTTCAAGTAGCTCTACATCTAAAGAAATTGCCTTCCTTTTCATCCTATCCGCCATGTTAATGACCAAAATAGTCGGAATACCTAAATCTTTGATTTGGGTAAATAGAAGTAGATTGCGCTTTAAGTTTTCAATTTCAGCAACAACTATAGCAACATCTGGGTAATCCTTATCATTTTTATTGAGCAATAACTCGATGACTACATTTTCGTCCAAGGAAGAAGCATTAAGACTATAGGTGCCAGGAAGATCAATGATATGTGCTTTTAGGTTCCGACTAAGCGTGGCAGTACCTTGTTTTTTTTCAACGGTTATCCCAGGATAGTTCCCTACCTTCTGATTAAGTCCCGTCAATCTATTAAAAACGGAAGTTTTACCCGTATTTGGGTTCCCTATAAGTGCAACATTGATCTGTTTGGCCATTTTTAATCTATCAATTCAATTTCAATTTGCGCTGCGGTCACTTTTCTTATAGCTAAATGGCTTCCATTAATATTTAAATAAAGAGGATCTTGAAAAGGTGCCGTTTGTACCAATGCAACTTCATTGCCTGGTAGGCATCCCATTTCAAGTAGTTTTAACGGCACAGTATCTACCGAAAATTCCTTGATGATGGCGCGTTGTCCCTTTCTTAGCGAGGCAATTGTTAACATTATCTTTATTTAGATTGATTTTAAACAAGACAAAAGTAAGGGAAAATGTAGAAGTGGAAAAACAATTAGGATTAAAAAAACTATTCCTCCATTTTCAGGATTTCGATGTCTTTGAGAAGCTGTTTGATGTCTTCCCAATCTGTTCCATCATAAAAGCCACGGATACGCTTTTTTGTATCTACAAGTACAAAGTTTTCAGTATGAATAAGGTCGAACTCATATTCTGGGTTGTCTTTTGCGACCAGATAGGACTTGCGAGCCAGTTCATATATTTGTTTTTTATCACCGGTTACAAGATTCCATTTTGCGTCATTAACCCCCTTGTTTAAGGCATATTTTTTAAGTTGTGCTACCGAGTCAATTTCGGGTGTTACCGAATGAGAGAGTAGCATTATATCTGCATCTCCTTTCAATTCTTCCTGAATTTGATACATATGATCGGTCATTATGGGGCAAATGGTCTGACAGGTGGTAAAAAAGAAATCGGCAATATAGATCTTGTCGTTGTAATCTGTTTGTGTCACTGTTTGTCCATTCTGATTGATTAAAGAAAAATCTGCAATGGTATGATACTTTTTCACATGCTGTAGCGTGCTATCTACTAAGTCAAAATTCACTTCAGCGGGTTGATATACTTTTAGTACCTCTGTCGGTTTTAATATTGAATAAATTGTTGAAACTATTACCGCTGATAGCACAAACAGGACTACGGCTAGAAATTTATATTTTGAAAAAAACTGAAGCATATAATAAGAGTATCTAAGAGGTTACAAAGTTAGCCTATGTGACATATGTCACAAAATTATAAGGTGTTGAATCTTAGTTTTTCTGCTATTTCTTTCGCTTCGGCAATGGGTTTGCGATTTTCTTTCAAATATAGAACCCGACGACATAATAAATATAGAAAAACTAGCAACGGGCTTACATTTTATGCGATTTGAAACAAATATAGGGAGTGCTGCACAGAACCCTTTTAAGGGAATAAGAGAAGCTTTTGTGTTTCACTAGTGAAACTTCGCAGTTAATTTATAACTTCTAATTGGGGAGTTGTGGCTCTTGTTATTGACGTGCCTATTAAATTTTTTTGGCAAGTCATAAAAGATTACTTTTGTTCGTTAATTTTTTATAAAAACTATGAGTCCATTTGCCGTTAAAGCAATTCAGCTATTATTGAGTTTATCTTTATTAATTGTCCTTCATGAATTGGGGCATTTTATCCCAGCGAAACTATTTAAAACACGGGTAGAAAAATTCTACTTGTTTTTTGATATTAAATTTTCACTTTTCAAAAAGAAGATTGGAGATACTGTCTATGGAATTGGTTGGTTGCCCTTAGGAGGTTATGTGAAAATTGCCGGGATGATTGATGAGAGTATGGACAAGGAACAAATGGCCGGTCCTCCGCAGCCTTGGGAATTTCGAAGTAAACCAACATGGCAGCGATTGATTATTATGCTTGGAGGTGTCACAGTTAATATTATAGTAGGTTTTGTTATCTATATGAGTTTGTTGTATTTCTACGGAAGAGAT
>Ga0075467_10002301_pt1 | contig 15098 bp, 10 predicted proteins | sample DEB08_DNA_9_FD_75067 | JGI IMG/M metagenome (GOLD analysis project Ga0075467, IMG submission 75067) | Aqueous microbial communities from the Delaware River and Bay under freshwater to marine salinity gradient to study organic matter... | ecosystem: Environmental > Aquatic > Marine > Coastal ... | reverse complement strand
GAGTTAGTCAACATGCCTATGCAAACCTATAAATACCTCCTCTTTCTAAGCTTAATTGGTTCGCTAGGATTGAAGAGCTGCTCCGTTCAAAAATTAAATACAGATAACACCCTTGACATAGGTGCACCCTATCAAGGAGGTATTTTGTTTTACCTATTCCAAGAAGGAGATATTGGATATGTGGCTGGAGAATGGCACGGCCTAATTGTTGCACCGAGTGATCAATCCACAGAAGTTGAATGGGGTTGTTATGGCGCTCGAATTAAAGGAGCTAACAGAACTGCCATAGGCACGGGAGCGCAAAATACTTTAGCTATTTTGGCTGATTGTAGCGAGGCTGGAATTGCAGCCAGGGTCTGTGATGAATTGGTATTAGAAGGCTATGATGATTGGTTTTTACCCTCAAAAGACGAACTGAATTTGTTGTATCTCAATAAGGATGCGATAAGCAGTTTTGGTAATTTCTACTATTGGAGTTCTACGGAATACGGTGGCTTCAATGGATGGGGACAGGATTTCTTCAGTGGTTACCAGTACGGCAACTTCGATGAGTACGGCTACGGCTATGTTAGGGCAATTAGGGCTTTTTAACTATTTAATTAAGTTTTTTATATATTTGAATCTAATTTTATATCAAAAACCATGAAAAAAATTGTAATTATCTTTTTTATTTCAGCACTTATTTTCTCTTGTGCTCAAGCACCAAAAGAGAGTGCTCCCCCAGAAAGTAAGGATCCATTAAGTGGTGTATTTACTTCTCGCGACAGTAAAGCTCAAACTTTATTTAGCAACATGAACCTTTTCGCCAATGCGGATTTCTCATATGTAAATGAACTTTTGACAGAAGACTTTACGCTGAGAACCTCTGGTGACACCGGAATTGCTGCCACTGGACGAGAAGATGTAATCAAGTATTGGAATGGTATTCACGGCATCTATGAAGATATTTCCTTTTCAAAAGGAAGACTTCAAACTTTTGAATTGAACAATGGGGAGGTCTGGTCAGCTTATTTTGGTGATCTTTATGCTAAAGGTAAATTTTCAAAAGAAAATTATGCCATTCCAATAAATGTCTGGATTCAATGGGAAAACGATAAAATAATTCATCAAGTCGACATGTTAGATTCGAAATTTATAACCGCTGAAATAGCAGCAGGAAATTTGAATTAAATATTACAATATTTGATATTTATGCATTAGCTATTTTATGGTCGCTGCATTGTAGTTTAGTAGCACCTGCTATCATGGCATGAGTAAATTAAAATCATAAAACGGTTATACATTTATAGTATAGCCGTTTTTTTAGCTTAGGTCTCAAGGTTTATTTTACTCTTGATCATATGCTTCCCTGACTGCTTTTGATTAGTTAAGACCCATAAGTTTCACATTGAGGCTCTTCAAAAGAGCAGCGCCTCCTACCTACTCCAATTTAATCCAATGAACCTGGCCTTTCACATTCATGTCGGTCAACCTATTCACCGTTAACTGAAATACTCATTCCAAAATCTGCTCTTCTTTTGTGTTTCTTTGTTTTATAAAATTTTACCTTATCATTAATCTCATCACTTTATTGATGAGATTATAATCAATCCCAAGGGCTTCATTAGCCTTAGGAGAGCTAACTCTATCGTTGAATCCTCAAATGTATTATTTCTTAGCTTGTGCAAAGACATAGGGCTTTACCTTTAGATAGGCGAGGACTGTTAATACTATTTTTTGCTATATTTAAGATTATGAAAAAATATGGATTGAAAATGAAAACATTTCTGATTTTAATACCTCTTTTTTTAATCTCCTGCAACCATCATGCAGAGATGAACCCTCAAGTCATCGCTTACTACGCAGGTGACGAAAAATCAATTGATGAATTTAACTTGGAGGGTGTTGACCAGTTGATTTACAGTTTTTTACACTTAAAGGGGAATCAATTGGCCATTGATAATGAAGCAGACAGTCTTACTCTACTGAATGTGGTGAATCAAAAAAAGAAATATCCAAAATTAAAAGTTTTGGTGTCTCTAGGTGGATGGGGAGGTTGTAAAACCTGCTCGGATGTTTTTAGTACAGAAGAGGATAGAATTGCCTTTGCCATTTCTACGGCTCAGATCATCGCTTCATACCAAGCAGATGGTATTGATCTAGATTGGGAATATCCAGGAATTTCTGGATTTCCAGGGCATAAGTACCAACCTGAAGACCGAGAAAATTTTACTGACTTAGTCGTGCAGCTAAGAAAATACATGAAAGAAGGAGATATCTTAAGTTTTGCTGCAGGCGCCAATTCTGATGGCTATTTTGAACAGTCCATCGAATGGGATAAGGTGATGCCTTTGGTTGATAATGTCAATCTTATGACCTACGATTTCTATGGATCCGGCTCTAGTAAAACAGGTCATCACACCCCGCTAGGGTCTGATGAATTTAAAGAGGGATCTGCCGTATCTTCCATCCAGGCATTAATGAATTTGGGTGTAAAGCCTGAGAAAATAATCATTGGCGCTGCTTTTTACATCAAAACCTTTAAAGAGGTTGAAAATATCAACAACGGTCTTGATCAAAATGCGATTTCGAGTGGGAGTTATAATCAAATAAATTTTGAGGAGGTAAGGTCTGATTTTAATTTCCATTGGGACTCTTTAGCCAATGCCCCTTATGCATACGATAGCATCAATAAAATTTTTGCTACCTTCGATGATCACAAATCCATCCAACTTAAATCTCAATATGCACTAGAGCAAAATTTAGGTGGCATCATGTTTTGGCAACTTATGAATGATAAAAAGCAAAATGGTTTGTTAAAGACCATGGTGGATGAAATGAAAGAAAACTAAGCTCAAGCGATCTCTTCCCCTTTTATTTTAGATATCCAGTCTCCCTTTGTTACAACAAAGACCTTTACCATTCATTTTCAGCTAAAAGTTTGAAGATCTCGACTTGGGGTGAAAAGTAAGTTTTAATCCTCTCAAGAAGGGAATTGACGGTACTGGTAAGAATTTCTATCAATAATTGCCCTTATTTAATAATTTCCCATCTTCTACCCAAACCTCTTGTCCAACCCGCACGGTGGCATCTGTAAAGAAATTCCATCGCACATAACCTCCCTCTACATTTCCACCCAATTCAGAATTGTCGCCTAATGATAATCTGACCAGACCAGCACCATAGCCATAATATGGAATCCAAGGTTTGTTCTCAGGTATGCCAAGCAATGGATTAAAGCCCATGGCAAATTCCCGGAAAGAATGGCCTGCGGTTCCTGCAGTCTCTAGCTCAGCCTTAACCGCTTCTACACCTCTTGCAGCTTTGATAGTAACTACTTTCCCTGCAAGAAAAGTGAGTACCAAATCTTCGACCTGATGACCATTCCACATCGCGTTAGGAAATGCAATGGTCCCTTCTACTGTCTCCTCTAGTGGCGCCACACGAATCGCCCCAGCTGGCAGCTCGATCTCTCTGTCAATCAAGTTGCGCAGTTCTCCCCGCTTGGAAGATGCATCACCATCTTGCTTGGTAACAGGACGGTTACCTATCGTAAATTTAATATTTGTCCCAAGAGGCGTAGTTACTGTAATCCATTGATTTCGAATGGCTGCTTCAAAACTCCTTTGTACGGTTCCAAGTTTGAGGTAATCCGTCTCAAGGAAGGCGTTCTGATAATGTTCGTTTATGGCACTATCTATTTCTCGCATTTCTCCAGACAGCTCATAAGCTCCAGACCAGTGAAAATGTATGGTTCTTCCTTTATTCTTTTTCAGCACATCCTGCATAGCAGCATATTCAACATGAAGAGGATTCGCACCAGGCAGCATGATGCCCAGATCAACCTGCATCAGATGATGGGTCAAATCTTCTTTGCTTTTTCCTTTCGCTTGTTTAATAAAATCAGTCTTCCAGGCTGAGGGACTTGAAGAAGAATCTACTGAAAACGTGCCCAGATAGATGGCCCCAGTTTCATTAATTTTCTTTGCCAACAAGAATATAAGTGGATTAAAGCTTCCAGACTGGGCCATCAATATCACTTTTTCGCCTGTTTCTAGGTCACTCCTTTCCAGCAACTTGGTAGCAATAGCTTCCCAATCAGGGAACGATTTGATTTGAAAGGTTGAAGCTTCTTTTTTCTGACAGGCCAACCAGCAAAAAGAGATGAGTAGAATGAAACTTGATAAGGCTAATTTTTTCATAAGTGAATGCTTTTTTTACCACAGACTGCATTTGTTAAAACAAAATTAGGCTTTTTCTAAGCGCCCATAAAATTAAAAGTATAAATATAAATTTATGTTTTGATTTAAAACTCATTTTCATTGAAGATGGGATAATAAAATCGTTCAATATCTGATTTTTTTACCAATGGCAGATATAAAATAGAAGTCTGAAAGGCTTGAAAGCATTCAGCAAGGAAGATGTTTCCCCTATTTTTCAACGAGATGCCATGATCAGCCTATATAAAAGACTTCTCTCCGCGACGTGAGAAGGACTCTACCGACAGATAGGTCGCCGAACTGTAAAATTGATTTGAAACTTCTTCAAAATTGAGAGATATGCTTTATTTTAAAAGTGATCAATCTGTTTTTTGGTGAACTTAGGTGAACTCTGTAGTTTGTTTAATTTAGGAGAAATCTTTTATCAAATACAAAATAATCAGATTTAAAATACATGAAAAAATTTATTTTATCCGTCACTTTATTTCTGACCTTTTAATGCTTAGGCAGCTGATACAAGGAAACTTTCAATCAATTAAAGCAATTTGAAGGAAAATGGGGAGAAACATTGAACCATACAAATGGTGTCTCAAGTCCCATAAATTTGAATTAGAGTATTAAATACAATGGAAGTGCCTTACTTGAAGTAAATAATGAATGAGGTACCGAAATGATAACCCTATTTAACCTACAGAATTAACAAATTTTGTTCACTCATTCTTGTGGTGCACTCGAAAGACCCGTTTCAGAATTAAAAGAAAATAATAAGGGTCTAATTACCTTTATCACCAACCAATACAAAAGCGGTTTAAACCAAAATAAGGATTTTTTGTCGGCTCTTGGAAAATTAATTTAATGCCAAGAAATAAAGACACTTTTATTTACCAAAATAACACTATTGGACCCGAAAGACAAGGGTTTACCGCTACTGCTGAAATGAAATGAGTTGGATAAGATCAAGCAACTGCTCTTGAGGGCACTTGATTATTTCATAAATCGGTTTTCAGCAAGTAATTAAACTCCTGTATCTCTTAAGCTTCAGGAGTTTTTTTTCTAACTCATAATCTTCAGCCTGATTGTAATTAAAAGAGTCGTTTGCATTGGTATCTATGAAATTCTACAAAAGCATTAATAATGCGCTCTCGGTATTACCTCACCAATGCAGTACCCTTCCGAATTAACAAGTCTGAGAAGTAAATCTGTATGATAGTAAGAAATCTGAGTATTTAAAGAAGTGATCTAGGGTGTTTTATTAATCCTCACTATCTTTATCAGTAAAACGCGTTCATCAAATGTGAAGGACTATTTTCACGTGGTGAATTTCGGTTTTCTATTCACCTCCTCAAATGAAAAAAATACCGAATTTTCTGTTTTTTTTAGGCTTATTGCTTCCAAACTTAGGTTGTGATCCTATAGAAAAGGAATACACTACTTGGAATGTTTACGGAGGATCAAAGGAAAATATTCGATATTCCAAATTGCGTGAAATCGATACTTCGAATGTCATCCATTTAGAGAAAGCTTGGGAGTTTAGAACGCAAGATCATGATCAATACACGCAAATTCAAGTCAATCCCATCATCATTGACAAAGTCTTATTCGGAGTTTCTCCCAAGCTTAAATTGTTTGCTTTAGACGCAGCAACCGGATTACAAAAATGGTTATTTGACCCCTATGAAGTGGCCCCTCATGAAATCCAAGGCGCAGGATATTTTTCAATGAATGTCTGCAGAGGAGTCACGTATTACAGCGACCCAAATTCCAAGAGAATCTTCTATGCTGCCGGGTCAAATTTATTTTGCATCGATGCCACCACGGGACTTCCTATATCAAGTTTTGGAGAAAAGGGAAGGCTGGATTTACACAATGATTTAGATAGAGATGCCTCTCAATTGTATATTGCAATGACCAGTCCTGGGATTATTTACAAGGATCTTATCATTATTGGTTCGCGCGTGAATGAGGGGGCTGTGGCAGCTCCTGGCTATATAAGAGCTTACGATGTGCATACCGGGGCCTTGCGATGGAAGTTTCACACCATCCCCAAACCTGGCGAGGAGGGATATGAAAGCTGGGAAGATAAAGAGGCTTGGAGAAATGTAGGGGGGGCAAATGCTTGGGCAGGCTTTAGCTTGGATGAAAAAAGAGGTATCGTTTATGCTCCTATTGGCTCTGCATCTTATGATTTTTACGGTGGTAAAAGAAAAGGTGATAACTTATTTGCCAATAGTATTCTAGCTTTAGATGCCGCTACGGGAAACAGAATTTGGCATTTTCAAACCGTCCATCACGATGTCTGGGATAGAGATCTCCCTACGGCGCCTGCTTTAGTGACCATTAAAAGAAATGGAAGAGAAATTGATGCCTTGGCTCAACCTACCAAAGGTGGTTTAGTTTTTTTATTCGATCGGACCAATGGTAAAGCGCTCTTCCCAATTGAGGAAATCGAAGTCCCTACTGTCTCAGAACTTAAAGGGGAAAAATTAGCTCCAACGCAACCCTGGCTCGTTGGAATAGCCCCTTTTGCCAGACAGGCTTTTACCGAAAAAGAGATCAACCCGCTTATTTCAAAAGAAGAACAAGCGCTCATAAAAGAGAAATTAAAGTCTTTGAGTACGGGTTTTACCTTCAATCCTCCTTCCAAAAGAGGAACCGTAATTTTTCCGGGCTATGACGGTGGCGCAGAATGGGGTGGCCCTGCTTATGATCCTGAAACCCATTTACTTTATATCAATTCAAATGAAATGCCTTGGATTTTAACCATGGTAGAACAACAAAAGAAAATGGATAAAACAGAAACCAACTTCATGGCTGGCAAGCGAATTTATCAAAATAATTGTATGGCGTGCCATGGAACTAACAAAAAAGGAAGCGGTAACCATCCCAGTCTAGAAGGAGTAGAAAAAAAATATAGCCAAGCTTCCTTTAATGCACTTATAAAATCGGGAAGAAGGATGATGCCTGCCTTTCCTCAAATTCAGGAAGCGGATTTGGAAGCTTTAGCCTCTTATATCCTTGGATTAGATGATAAGAAAGAGCTTCTCTTCAAGGGAGCAACAGAAAAATCAAACCCCTATTGGGACCTACCTTATACCAGCACTGGGTATCATAAGTTTTTAACAGAAGATGGCTATCCTGCCATTGCGCCTCCATGGGGTACCTTAAATGCTATAAACTTGAATACAGGGAAAATAGTTTGGAAAGTTCCGATTGGAGAAACGAAAGAGTTTTTAGAGAAAGGCATTCACACAGGTACTGAAAACTACGGTGGCCCTATAGTTACAGCCGGAGGATTGGTCTTTTTAGCAGCAACTAAAGACGGGATGTTTCGCGCCTTTAATAAAAAGTCCGGTAAGTTGATTTGGGAAACAAAGCTCCCGTATCCTGGTTTTGCCACTCCTTCGACCTATACCATCGATGGAAAACAATATATCGTGATTGCGTGTGGTGGTGGAAAATTGGGAACTCCCTCGGGAGATGTTTATGTAAGTTTTGCCCTAAAATAGCCTATTAATTTTCTAAATAGTAGCGTATTACCCAAGCTGTCAATCGAAATTTTTGTATTTAGATCTCAGACCAATAGGTTCTCAAAATAGCTTTAAAACCAATTTGAGAATCCCTCAAATATCGGTACATATCCATCTTAAGAAAGTGAAGCGTATTTATGAAATTTTTCTTCAGGGATGTTATTAAAGGGATTTAAGGCTTATTTCAAAGAGTGCTGACAGCAGGTATTCCTTGATCGATTGGCGCAGTCAATTATATTATATCAGTATATAAAGAATTATCTCATTTTATTAGGATGCATAAATAGGGTCAAGGTCTTTTAAATAAGTGTATGAAACTCCTCAAGTTGATGATTTCAGAAGTGTTTTTTTTTAAATTCTAACTAAAAATATATTCTTGGGGTCACCTTTCATTTGATGAGGGTATAAAGGTCAATAGTTAATAATAATTATCTTCATAATTTGAGTTTTAGGTTAAAGGATTCTAGCATTAAATAATGCTAGAATCCTTTTTGAAGGTTATCCAAGTTTATTTACTTTCATCAAAAGTCCTTGATGCCTTGATTCATTCGAGGCCACGCCTACCAACGAACGAAAAAAAATCACCAAGAGTGAACATTAATTTTTGGAGGATAAAAAAATCCTCTCAAATAATTAAATCAAAAGCTCATTATAGATACTATTTTAAATCAAAATTTATTTTTTTGTAAGAAGATCGCTTGAACGGTTTAAAGCTGCAAATAATTAATAAATTTACAATTCAGATAATCAAGAAATGATCATGCCTTTCGTGAAGAAACACTTGACTTTTTTATCAAGTTACTAACTCAGTTTAACCAAACCGTCATGAAATATACCCTCTTTTTACTTTTTCCAATGGTGATAAATAGTTGTTTCACCTTTGAAATATGTGCCCAAGACCGTAACATATACCTAGACAAAAATGGCGTTACTATAAAAGCTTCTGAGTCGGCTGTAATTGGGGAATCATATGAATTAGATGGGGTAAGCTATTTAATTGTAGATGTTGATTTGCTTCACAATATCGTTGATAATGGTAGAAATGTAACAAAAGTGATCACTACAAACATTACCGATATGTCTGGGATGTTTTTTTATGCAGAATCTTTTAACCAAGATATTAGTTCGTGGGACGTCAGCAATGTCACAGATATGGCAGGTATGTTTTGGGAAGCCTCTTCTTTCAATCAGGACCTAAGCCTTTGGGACGTGAGTAAGATAACAGAGATGGGAGGTATGTTTTCCTGGGCTTCTTCTTTCAATCAGGATCTAGGTAGTTGGGATGTAAGTAATGTGAGTAGTATGTTTCAAATGTTTTCAGGTGCTTCTTCTTTCAACCAAGATCTCAGTTCTTGGGATGTAAGTCAGGTAATGAATATGTCTGATATGTTTGATGAAGCTTCTTCTTTCAACCAAGATCTCAGTCCTTGGGATGTGAGTCAGGTAACGGCATGCGAAGATTTCAATACAGACGCAACCGCTTGGACAGCACCCAAACCTAATTTCACCAACTGTACGGAATAAGCATTTCAAGGATCAGAATATGGTTTTACTTTTTGTAGCGTTTATTTTGGTATTTGAGAATCGGGAGTAAAACAATGCCTCTATTTTTTTAGAAATGATTAACAATATTTATTTAGCTTCTAAACACTTAAACTTATCGCTACCACAATGAGACTCCTCAAACACCTCCTGTCCTTAAGTTTCCTTTGCTCACTCGTAGTGTTTACCAATTGCGGTGAAGACAGTGACGATCCTGTTGCTAATGATACTACCAATAATACGAATGATGGAAATACTGACAATAGCTCACAAGATACTGTTACATATACTTTGATCTTAACCCCTTCAGAAGGGGGAACCGTCACTCCTGAATCAGGTACTTACAATGAAAATGAATCTGTGGCATTGTTAGCTATTCCTGATTCAACTTTTGTTTTCGTTAATTGGACAGGAAGTTCAACGAGTACTGATAATCCATTGAGTGTTTCAATGGATGCCGATAAGAGCTACACTGCCAACTTTACGAAGAAACAATATCCATTAACAATCCTTATTGAAGGAGAAGGTCTCGTGAGTGAAGAAATAATAACCAATGGTAGAGTTGAAGATTATGATGTAGGCACCTTGGTACAGCTAACAGCTGATCCATCAGAGGGCTGGAAGTTCGATCAATGGATTGAATTAGATATTAATACCAATCCGATTGAAGTGTCAATAACAGATTCAATAATATTAACAGCAAGATTTTATGTCCCAATAGATAGTGTTTCAATCACACCCTCAGCATTACAAATGATCTTAGGAGCTATAGATACGCTAAAGGCTGATATATATCCTAGTAACATTTCTGATACCCTTAATTGGATATCGAGTGATGAGCGCATCGCAACCGTTGCTCAAGAAGGTATTGTAACTGCTCTAGCCAAAGGAGAAACAATAATAACAGTAGTGACAGCTAAAGATTCTATAACTAATTCCGTTAAAGTTGTGGTTAGCGCAGATGGAGATCAAGATGGTGTAATCGATGACAAAGATACTTGTGCGGATACACTCGAAGGAGCCACAGTAGATACCAATGGTTGTGCTGATTCTCAGAAGGATACAGATGATGATGGAGTGAAAGACGATATGGATACATGCGTTGATACGCCCGAGGGAGCGACAGTAGATACCCATGGCTGCGCAGATTCTCAGAAAGATACAGATGGTGATGGAGTGAAAGACGATATGGATACATGCGTTGATACACCCGAAGGAGCGATAGTAGATACCCATGGCTGCGCAGATTCTCAGAAAGATACAGATAGTGATGGGGTGAAAGACGATATAGATACATGCGCTGATACGCTTGAGGATGCTACAGTAGATAGCAATGGCTGCGCAGATTCGCAAAAGGATACTGATGGAGATGGGGTGAAAGACGATATGGATACATGCGTTGATACGCCCGAAGGTGCGACAGTAGATGCCAATGGCTGCGCAGATTCGCAAAAGGATACTGATGGAGATGGGGTGAAAGATGACAAAGACATTTGTGCGGATACTTCTGAAGGGAGCCAAGTTGACCTAAATGGATGCCCTATAGGATCTGTTTGGACAGGGACGATACTAACCTTTTCTAAACTCGATAATACAGATCCTAGCTTAGTTGAAAACCAAGATAGAATTACTGAAAACGTATGGATTACTAGAAATAATGTAGAAGGAGGACAAATTTACAATGCCGTTTCAGAGAGTGCATCAAGCAAAAACACCAGTCCCGCAGGAACGGCGTGGGCTGAGGGTGACATTGCTGATTACGCTACTTTAAATTATACGCCCTTTCGTACTGCAACAGGAAAGCCCAAAAATGCAGTTGGCAAGACTTATGTGGTACACTTAATTGAAGATAATATTTACTTATCGATAAAAATGCTTTCCTGGTCAAGTAAAAAAGCAGGAGGATTTAGCTATGAAAGAAGTACAGAATAAGCTTACTTCTCACCTATAAAATCTCGCTATTTGATCCCTTTAAAGTAAGAATTATACCCCACTTATTTGTACTTAAATTCTATGCCGGATAAGTAATACGCACGCATGATTTTCTCGAATATTTAGTTAACTAATGTATTCTCTAATGAATAACTACAAGCTAAAAGTCATCTAACATTTTCTCGCCTTGCGCTTAATTTTTAGCTAATATTGCCGTGTTATCAGATACAAAAATCAAATACTGTTGAAAGTAAAAGGGTTGAGCTCCATCGATGAGGTATCACCGAAAATTTGACATTTTAAAAATGAAACCCAATCTTCATTCAATTTGCGTGCTATTCTTGATTTTTTCCCTGAATAAATCTGCCATAGCACAGGCACTTGTTGATATAGAAACAGGTTCTGTAATGACAGGCTATAATAATATTCGCATTCCAGGTGATCTTGGGACTCTATTCTCTCTTAAAGATGATCTGAAGTCCAAAACAAAAATATTTTATCGCTTGAGAGCTAGTTATACCTTGCAATCACGTCATACGATTTCTTTATTATATGCCCCTCTCGAAATCAAATCAGCGGGCCGAGCACCCTATAAGATTTCCTTTAACGGAGTCTTTTTTGATGCTGATACTGACCTTAACAGTATTTATAAATTTAATTCGTACCGGTTGACCTACCGCTATCATCTAATAAGCCAAACTAAAATTATTTTGGGTTTGGGATTTACGGCAAAAATCAGAGATGCCAACATCCGCCTTTATTCGACCAAACAAACTACTGAGCGCACCAGTATCGGATTTGTCCCTATTATCAATTTTAACTTTAAGTGGAACATCAATGAAGCCTGGGGCCTCCTCCTTAATGGTGATGCCCTGGTTGCGCCACAGGGTAGAGCCGAAGATATTCAGCTGGCGATAACCTATCAATGCGCTGATCCTATAAATATCCGAGTGGGGTACCGCATACTTGAAGGGGGTACGGACAGTAATAGCGGCTACGGTTTTGTCTTATTCCACTATGCCTCTGTTGGATTCTCATATACATTTAAAAAAAGAGGGACAAAAAAAAGACTTATGATCAATAAATAACAGGTTTTAAAATATCATTAAATCACCATAGCTGATATAAAACTACTGGTAAGCTTTGAGTGAACTGCATCTCTTTTTAAATACTTCTTTCAACTTATAAATAAGTTATGCCTAGACTGAATCGAGTACTTTTCCGTGTATATGAATAAAGCACTAAATTTGTAGTTTAAACTTAGTGCCATTTATTAGAAAATAGAGCTGGTTTGAATCAATTTAATTACCACTTCATCCAATGAAACTTCTCAAAAAATTCCTACTATTAGCTTCGGTTTATCTAATAGGTTGCGGTGGCTGTTCGGTTCATCAATCAAACGTCAATGAAACCATTGGCATCGGTCAGACCCATCAAGGAGGTATTATATTTTACCTATATAAAGACGGCGACATTGGATATATTGAAGGTGAACAACATGGCCTTATTGCTGCGCCAAGTGATCAATCAAAATCTGCAATTTGGGGATGGAATGATACTAAAATTTCAACAGCCGACGGGATTATTGTAGGTACAGGCTTAAAGAACACTTTAGATATTATCGCTGGTTGTAGCGAGGCTGGCATCGCTGCCGCGCTCTGTCATAGACTTTTTTTGGAGGGCTATGATGATTGGTTTTTACCTTCTAAAAATGAATTAAATTTGATGTATCGCAATATCGGCAAAGGAGACTCCTCGGGTTTAGGTAATATTGGAGGCTTTGTCAATCGTAACTATTGGTCTTCCACTCAGTATAACGAATACGACGCATGGGAGCAAAATTTCGGCTATGGATACCAAACCTCTATCAATAAATATGGCACAAAGTACGTCAGAGCTATGAGAGCTTTTTAACACGCATCATCTATTAATTAATCTTCATCAACTCGTATATAAACTTTGACTTCTTAGCTGAGCATTTATCCTATTAAGAAAAAACTATAAGAGGTTTAACGTTGGCTGATGTTAATCAATAAAGCTGATTAATGGGGCCTTCTAATTTTCAAGTTAGATGAACCTGTTCGTCAAAAGAAGATAGGTAGTAAATAAATTATGATAGTTAACTATATTGCTTTATTTTTAGGTTAAAATTCACCCATAAATACATTAAAAATGAAAAAAATCGCCTTCGTTCTAATTTTATCAATATCCAGCTTATTTGCCTTTGGACAATCTCTGGAGCAAGGAAATTTAGTGGGTCTACATGTTTTAGATATCACATTAAATGACGGAGTTACTTCTCAACAATTTGAGGATTATTATATGAAAACGGTGATTCCCAATTATGACCAAGCCTATCCTGGAGCTAAAATATATTTGGCAGATGGGTTTGTAGGGGAATATAAAGGCTCTCTGAGTATGATTTGGGTATTTGAATCAATAGCTGTGAGAAATGCTTATTTTGGTAGTAATGCGAAGGAATTGAGCCAAGAAACCCAAGATAAATTGAAGTCGGTTGATGATGGCCTTGCACTTTTAGGAAGCTGGACTTCCAAATTTACGGACTGGTCCATTCGATAAAAGGATGTTTTATTCCATCAATCCAATTGATCTGCAACTTAGTTAGTCTGATTAGGAATTTTTGACTCCTTCTCGCCCTTACAGTCGTTCCATCCAACATTGTATTTGGCAGATTTACAGAAGAGAATAAAGCTCTTCGCTCCTAGTGTTTTAAAAGTTACTTTTAGGAAACTGATACATCGTCATCATCGCTTTAAACCTGGTTCATAAAATACTTAAATCTGGTATAATACACCCTTTTGTAAGGAGGTAATACTGGAGGAGTTTGAGGCTTATTTTGAGGTATTAGCGGGAGGTATTTCATGAAGTGTTGGGGTGAGTTTTGATTCTTAATTTTAAGCTATAAGCAATTTACCTAGGGCTGACCTTAGACAAAATAAGAACTAAAAAACCTCATCCCTATCGATATAAGAGGGAAGGTGAACTCTTTGTGATCCAAAAATGTCTTATAGATGGATACAAATTCAAATTCACAACTTATTAAAAAAATTATGAAAAAATTAACAATTATTTTTACAATTATTTTGTCTGTATTTTCAAAAAATGTAATGGCTCAGGGCGAACACCCCTCAAATAAGCAAAGCGAACACCCTTCAAATAAGACAGCTTCTAATACAATAGTAGATGTTGCCGTTAGTAATAAAGATTTTTCAACTTTAGTTGCCGCTTTAAAAGCTGCTGACTTAGTGAGCGCTTTACAAGGAGCTGGTCCTTTTACTGTCTTTGCTCCAACGAATGACGCTTTTGCTAAAATTGATGCCGAAACACTAGCTTCTTTACTAGAGAAAAAAAATCAGAAAGTATTGGCAAATATTTTAACGTATCATGTCATCTCTGGGAAATTAGCTGCTGCTGATGTTGTTGCCGCATTGGAGAAAGGTAAAGGTTCGGTAGTACTAACAGCATTAAATGGTGAAGCAATTACTGTCATGCAAAAAGATGGAAAAATATGGTTGAAAGACTCAAATGATAACTATAGTGAAATTACTGCAACGGATGTTATGGCTGACAATGGTGTTATTCATGTAATCAACACAGTTGTTATGCCTAAAAATGATTAAAAAATATTTATATTTTTAATGAAAAAATATTTTTTATAATAAAAGCTCTCAAGAAACTGGGGGTTTTTTTATTCGTTTTCAACAAAAAAAAATATCAATCCTTTTACAAATAATATTGAAGCATTTGCATCATAGGCCATGGTCTGGAACCCTTTTTATACCTTTCTTAGATATAAAGAGATTAGACTTTTCCAAAACAAAATCTTAATTTATACATCAAAATACTTTGATCATCATTTTAAGACAAATATGATTGT
>Ga0075467_10002298_pt1 | contig 15104 bp, 10 predicted proteins | sample DEB08_DNA_9_FD_75067 | JGI IMG/M metagenome (GOLD analysis project Ga0075467, IMG submission 75067) | Aqueous microbial communities from the Delaware River and Bay under freshwater to marine salinity gradient to study organic matter... | ecosystem: Environmental > Aquatic > Marine > Coastal ... | reverse complement strand
TCTGAGTCAATTGAAACTTCTCAAGTCTTAAAGGCTTATTAAAGTTATTGGAATGAGAGCGTCCAGATAAGGGAAGGCAATAAAATAACAGGGAAAATAAAGCACTCAGCTATTTTCCAAAAGGAAAGAGAAAAGTAGTAGAAAAAGTGACAATAAATTTAGCTTTAGACCGCTTCTTTCATCATCCGTTTTTTGGTTGCCCAATCTTCTTTTTTAATAAAAGTAATCGGCACATACTCCTTATTCGGGTCACCGATAAAGTAAATCATCCAATCTTCATCATAATCAGAAAGCATATTTTTAATACATTCAACTCGATTTACAACTGGAATTTCGCAATCTTCCCAGTAGAATAATTCTACTCGGTAGTGTAATTGCTGCTTTTGACCATTGACGGTCATTTCGATTTCGATGTCTTGTTTTCCGTTACCGCGCGGAATTGGAATGGCGATGTGTGACATATTATGAAGGTTACAAGGTTTAGAGGTTACAGGGTTAAGAGGTGGAACAGTAACAGGATTCTTGTGATTGGGAACCTTGCTACCTTTTTACCTTGTAACCTCAAATTTAATTTATTCTGACTTTAAAGTTTTCGCTGGATTCATCAAAGCTGCTCTAAGTGATTGAAAACCAATCGTAAAATAAGCCAACAATATAGTTAATCCGCCTGCTAGGGCAAAAACAGACCAATGAATATCAATACTAAAAGCAAAATTGGTGAGCCAATCTTCCATGAAATACCATGCTATGGGGCTCGCAATTAGCAAGGCTATAACTACCATTTTTAGAAAATCTAAGGATAGTAAATTAACTATATTTAGAATGGAAGCGCCTAGTACTTTTCGGATACCAATTTCTTTACTTCTTCGTTCTGCTGTATAGGTGGCTAAGCCGAAAACACCTAATCCAGAAATGAAGATAGTCAATAAGGCAAAAGCAGTAAAGAGATTGCCCATTCTAGTTTCTTTTTTGTACATATTATCGAAGGTCTCATCTAAGAATTCATATTGGAATACTTTTTCTGGATGATGGGCTTTATATACTTTTTCGGCGGCGGCAATAGCAGTTGCCGCTTTGGCGCTAGTTGTTTTAATATAAGTGCGGTAGAATCTATCAGGTCTTTGTCTAATGATGAGTTGTTCAATATTATTATGAAAAGATTTAAAATGGAAATCTTCTAATACACCTACTATTGTTCCTTTTTCGCCCCAGAAATCAACCCATTTGCCAACAGGATTTTCCAATTGTAATGCTTTGACTGCCGCTTCATTAATTAGGAAGGAATTTTTGTCTTTATTACCTTCATTAAACCAGCGACCTTCATTCAATTTTAATCCAAAAAAATCCTTAAAATTATCTGCGGCGAAGATTTGGTAAATATATTGTGTTTTGCCTTCGGGCATTCCTTCCCAACTAAAACCGCCCATTCGACTTGCAACATTAACCAAGTTTTGATCACTTAAAGTCACCGACTCAATTCCTGGTTGCCCTTGTAATTCATTTTGCATCAATAACGTTTTGGCAGGGTCACAGTACACCGAAAAAATATGTTCTTTTTCATAGCCCAACTTAGCTTCTTTGATGAAATTCATTTGCTGTACCATAATTAAGGTAACAATAACCAAAGCGGCAGAACAAGTAAATTGACTAATAACCAATGCTTTACGTAAGTTGATACCTTTGTTCTGATTTTGAAATTGACTGCCTTTTAGTGCATTCACTGGTTTGAAAGCAGTTAATTGAAAAGCGGGATAAATACCACTTAAAAGAATAGCGGCTACTGTGGTCAATCCAATAATAGGGAGCGTTTGTAGGGTTAAAAAGTTAGCCGTTAATAATTTGGAACCTGAAATGGCTTCAAAGAGAGGTAAACTTAAATTAGCTAAAGCAATCGCCAGAATGGCAGAAAATCCAACTACAGCAGTTGCTTCCAATAAATGTTGTTGGAATAAATGCCCTTTAGGTGCCCCAATAATCTTTTGTACCCCAACTGATTTGGCTCGATGTGCCGCTCTTGCCGTTGTTAAATTGACATAGTTAATACAAGCAATTAACAACAATAATAAACCAATGAAACCAATTAATCCGATGGTTTTGGTATCTCCTTTTGGGAGAGAAGTATATTGTATTTTATCAGACCCTAAATAAATATCTTTGACGAGTTGTAATTCAAAAAAAGGCTCGTCTTCTCCACGCCTATTTTCGGGTAATAAATTGCTAAATTTTTGTTGCGTAGCTATAGGGTCTACATTGGGTCGTAATAAGGTATAGGTATGGAAATTAGAAGCGCCCCAATGCCTAGAACCATCTCCTAATAGTTGCTCAATATTTCCTTTTAAAGGAACTAAACTTTCGACGGAAAGGTGAGAATTAGCGGGTAAATCTTTAATAATTCCAGTTACGTCAACCGTTAGTTGATTATTAATTTGGAGGCTTTCTCCTAAAACTTCCTGCTTTCCAAAGAGCTTATGAGCAAGTGTTTCGGTTAAAACAATACTATTCGGATTATCTAAAGCGGTTTTAGGATTTCCTGCTACAAATTGGAAATCAAATATTTCTAAAAAATCAGGTTCTACAAATCGAGTTGCTTCTGATTCTACTAAAAAATCATCTACTTTTAAGACAATGCCCCATCCTTCCCAAAGGGTAGAAACTGCTTGTATTTCGGGAACTTTATTTTTAGCAGCTTCCGAAAAAGGCAACGGCATGTTTTCTTGATAATTTCGTTCGCCACCAAAAACAGAATTAGAAATGACTCGATATAACCGTTCTTCATTCGCATGAAAATCATCGTAACTATATTCATTCATAACCCAAGCAAATAGCAAAAGGGTCGCTGCCATTCCGACAGTCAACCCAAAGACGTTGATTAGGCTATAAAACTTATCCCGAAAGAGGTTTCTAAATGCTAATTGTAGATTTTTGAGGAACATTTTTAAAAGGTTTAGAGGTAAAAAGGTCTAGAGGTATAGAGGTGTAGAGGTGTAAGATACAGTTATACTAGGGTGTAACCTTTGTACCTATACACCTTTTAACCTTTTATTTTAATCCGTCCTGAGCGATTCTACTGGATTGCAAGTTGCCGCTCTAAAAGATTGAAAACCAACGGTTAAGAAGGTAATGAATACCGTGATGATAGTTGCTAGGGCAAATATCCACCAAGACATAGTCGTACTATAAGCAAAATTTTCTAACCAGCCATTCATCGCATACCAAGCAATGGGCGTGGCAATAACGGCGGCTAGAAGAATGAGTAGAATAAAGTCTTTAGAGAGCATCAGGACAATATTTGGAATAGACGCGCCTATGATTTTTCTTACGCCAATTTCTTTCGTTTTTTGTTGGGTCACAAAGCTAATTAAGCCCCACAATCCAAGACAGGCAATTAGGATGGCGATGCCTGCAAAAATTTGAAAGAGATTGAAAATAACGCTTTCACTTTCATATAACTCAGCAATACTTTCGTCCAAAAATTGATAGTCAAATAAGGCATTCGGATACTTAGTCGTATAGACTTTTTCAATATGCGATAAAGTGGCATCTACATTAGTTAACTTTATTTTCAAGCCAGCACTATAATACAATTGTGGGAGATTCATCATTAGTGTTGGCATAATTTCGTCGTGTAGCGAAGAAGTATTAAAATCTTTTACGACCCCAACAATGGTTGCTTCTATACCAGCAACAGCCGTAATTAATTTTGTGCCAATTGCTTGTTCGGGATGGGTAAATCCTATTTTTTTGGTAAGGGTTTCGTTTACTACAAAGGCATAATCCCTTTCTCGCATTCCTAACTCAGGGTTGGTTGCTCTTTTTTCCTCTTCCTTAGATAACCAGCGCCCCGCTAATAATTCCAAACCATAAGTATCAAAATATTCGTAATCTATCGTTTTTAAAGCAATATTATGAGAAGCAGATTCGGGCGTTCCTTCCTTATAAAAAGTGGTGTTAATATCATTTTTGGACGTTGGTGCACCGACATTAAAAGAAACATTTTCGATACTTGGGTGACTCATCAATTGCGTTCGTAAAACGTCTAATCCTTCTTGGTCAGGAATGTCTAATAAAACAATGGCTTCTTTACTAAAGCCTAAATCTTTGTTTTTTAGGAAATTAAGCTGCTTGGAGACGATAATTGTACCGATGATAAGGGCGATGGTAATCGTAAATTGGGTAATAACTAAGGTTCGTCTAACCCACATCGTATTTCTATTACCAGCCGTTGTTCTTGATTTTAAGACTTCAATGGGTTTGAAATTAGCAAAACTAATAGCAGGATAAATACCAGAAAGCAAACCAACTAGTAAAATCGTGCTGCCTAAAAAGAGTAAAACAAGCGGACTTTGTAATAGCTGCTCATTTATATTTTTGTCTAATAATTGATTCAGAAAAGGTAAGGAAATTTGACTGAGTATCATTGCTAGTACCCCAGCAATAGCCGATAAGGTTAGCGCTTCGCTTAGTACTTGACCAATTAGCTGTGCTTTTTCCGCTCCTAATACTTTTCTTACGCCCACTTCTTTTGACCGTTTAATCGCTTGAACAGTAGATAAATTGACAAAATTGAAAATAGCGATTATCAAAATAAATAAACCAATACTGCCAAAAATCCATAAGTAGGAAGGTTGAATAGCTTGGTTGGTCAATGGATTGCCATAGGCTGGCTCAAAATGTACTTTTGTAAAGGGTTGAAATAAAAGAGTGGTCTCGGTTGATTCATCCTTGCCCATATATTTTTCGACAAAAGCAGGCAACTGCTTAGTATATTGGTCTATATTTTCATTTTCTTTTAATAAAGCAAAGGCAACGCCACCAACAGAAAGTCCCCATTGGTCAATAGGAAAACCCAAGATGTCGGAGCTAAAGGATTCATAAGAAACGTATAATTGACCTTGTAGACTACTATTGGAAGGGTTGTCTTCATAAATACTAGTAATGGTCACGTCTATTTTGTCATCCAAATTTAAGGTCTGACCGATTGGACTTAATGCACCAAAGAATTGGGTGGCAAGGGATTGACTAATGGCTACTTGGTTGGGGGCTTCCAACGTTTTATAAAGGTCACCTGATACGATTGAAAAATCAAAAATTTTGACTAATTCTGGTTCTGCATAGATAATATTATCTACTTCGAATTTATCTCCATTGGGTAATTTAGCGACTCCTTCTCCTTGTTGGTGTATCCTTGCTACTTGCTCCAATCCAGGCATATCTGTTCGTAAGGAAGGCGCCATAGGGTAGGGCGTTCCTCCCGAATAATCGAGCCCTGATTCAGTAGCAGAAATTTTACAGACTCGGTAGATTCTATCAACCTTACTGTGAAATTTATCAAAACTTAATTCATGTTGAATGAATAAATAGATGAGTAAGCAACAGGTTAACCCTAAAGTCAATCCAGTAATATGGATAGCGGTAAAGGCTTTCTGTTTACCTAAGGTGCGAAGGATGATTTTAAAATTATTTTGTAGCATAATTTATTTCGTGTTAAAAAACAGTCGGGGATATTCTAAAAGATTCGCTCTATATTAATATAGCTATATCCAAGCAAAATGCCAAAGTTGCAAATTGTTGATAATCAATTGAATGTGTATGGAGAAGGAGGTTTTTATTTGACTTTTATGTCCGAATATGGACGGTGAGTGTTCGGTTTTGGACTTTAATCAACAGAATTTTACCCTCAAAATTAGCATTACCTAAAAATCTTAGGTATATTGCCTAAGAACTTTAGGTATAAACCAATAACATGTCAAATAAAAAATTATATCGTGGCTCACTAAGTACTATTATTCTCAAATTATTGGGTGATAATGGGCGCATGTATGGCTACGAAATTACCCAAAAAGTAAAAGCCCTCACCGCAGGAGAATTGCAAATAACAGAAGGGGCACTTTATCCTGCTTTGCATAAATTGGAAGCAGAAGGACATTTAAAAGTGGAGTTTGAGCAAGTCAATAATCGGATGCGGAAATATTATGCATTGACGGAAGATGGGACGAAGGAAGTGGCGAATAAATTATCGGAAATGGAGCAATTTATTCAGACGATGCAGCAGTTGTTGAATCCTAAAACAGGTTTAGCATGAAGCAAGTAACACAAGAAGAAACCCAAGAATTATTCAACTTAGTAGAACGCCACGCCATCAAATATTACGATGTACAAATCGAAATAGTAGACCATTACGCTTCTGCAATTGAAGAAATATGGGAAAACGAGCCTGATTTATCCTTTTTGGAGGCACAAAAACGGATTTATCGGGAGTTTTGGGACTTTAAGACTTTAGAAGAAGAGAAAAGGAAAGCATTAATAAAGAAGATTAATAAACGGATCTGGAAAACCTTTAGTAGTTGGATGAAGCTTCCTAGATTAGTACTTACCTTAATTTCCATAGGCTGTTTTTTTTATTTATATCAACAATCAGAAATTATTCAGAAGTATATGATGTTGGGCATTTTTTCCATTGGAATGCTTTTAAATTTTTACCCATTATGGAGATATTTTCAACTTAAGCGTCATCTTAAAAAGGAGTTTTTGTTAATGGATTGTGTGATGGCAAGTAATTCTATGGCATTGGTATTGGCGATGTTGCCAGTTAATTGGTTGCACTATGACTGGAGCCATTTTTATGATTTACCCTTTGCCATTTTTACGGTAGTATGGGTAATAAACATTTTAATTGGTTATCAAATTCTTGAAAAGAATATTCAAGTCATTAAATCAACCTATTTAAAAGCTGCCTAATGAAATCCTTAAAACACCAATTCCTCAATCCCATTCGTCATCGTATCCCAACCAAAATCTTTTTTTCTAATAGCAACGGCCTCCGCAAATTCTTTTTCTCTATCTTCCCGATAAAATTGAAGAATGCCATCTGCAATAGAGGTAGGGTCTACTTCTACGACATAGCCTGCTTTTCCATGCTGCACAATTTCTGGTAACCCACCAACATTGGTCACCACCATTGGTTTTTCAAAATGGTAACATAATTGAGAAATGCCACTTTGAGTAGCTGTTTTATAAGTTTGTACGACCAAATCCGCTGCACTGAAATAATATTTCACTTCTTCATCAGGGATGAATTCCGTTTTTAAAATTAACTGGTCAGCGACGCCTAATTCTTCGATTAATTGCTCGTAAGCAGCTTGATTGGAATAATATTCTCCTGCAATGACTAATTTGATGCCAGCCGCTTTTACCCGTTCATCTGCTATCGCTTTGATTAATAAATCTAGTCCTTTATAATCTCGAATGAATCCAAAGAAAAGGATAACTTTTTCGGTAGGCGAAATATTTAACCATTTTCTAGCTTCAATTTTGTCCATTGGGTCGCCGTAATTATCGTAGATAGGAAGTGGAATATATTTTACGGGTTGGTTTTTAGTAAACTGCTTTATTTCTATCTCCACCGACTTAGACATGACGACAAAAGCATCTATTTGATTGCAAAAATATTGCGCTAGTGATTGGTCGCCCGGTCTTTTTTCATGTGGAACAATATTATCAATAATAGCTACTGCTTTGGTATGCTGATTGGATTTAGCAATTTTAATAATTGTCCCAAAACAAGGCGCCATAAAGGGCAACCAAAATCGACAAATAATCAAGTCGGGCTTTAATTTTTTAATCGCTTTTCCTGCGGTATACCAACTAATCGGATTAACCGAGCTATGCGTCCTTTTAATGTTTAAACTTGCTGGTGCTTTTGAGCTGGAATATTGAGTCTTGCCCGGAAAGAGAATGCCAGGATATTGAAGGGTAAAAGTATGTAATTCTACTTCGTTTCCAAGATGCACAAACTCCTGTGCTAATCGCTCTGAGGAAGCAGCGATTCCGCCTCTATATGGGTGAACTGGTCCGAGAAAAACAATTTTTTTCATAGCAAGTTAATCAATTAAAAAATGCAAATATAGGATGTGAAGTTGATTTGTTGAGTAATAATCAATCTAAGTTACGCAAAATGTTGTATTGTTAAATTGCTACATTGTTATAGGCCAAACGATTACTTAAACCAGCAATATAACCATAAAACAATATAACCATTCAACTTTCAAAAAACTGTTTTAATTCCTAGGCCCCAAGGTCAAAGAATGTATTCAACAGTCAAACGACTTCCGCAGCGCGTTCGCGTTCAAGGGCAGTTTGATAAATCTCGATTAAACCATCTTCTAAAGAAATTTTGGGTGTCCAATCCAATTTTTCCTTGGTATGGGCTAATTTAGCATAAGTCCTATTTCGATTCGGTGGTTTATCCAAAGTTTGTTTAATCGTCGGTTCATAATCCCCTATAGTACATAGCGTATGAATGATTTCGATAAAGGAAGTTAATTGGCCACTTCCTAAATTGATGGCAGTACCATCTTTGACGACAGCCATGGCTTTAAAGATGCCATCTAAAACATCTTCTATATGTATAAAATCACTGCGTTGTTGACTTGTTTCTATTACTAACAAAGGGTCTTCTTTGCGAGCAATTCGAGCAGCCATAGCAGGAATTGGTGAAGCTAAACCTTGGTCTCCGCCGTAGGTCATAAATAGACGAATGCAGGTAACAGAAAGCCCATAATGTTGAGCCGTAATACGTGCTAAATATTCTCCTGTTAGTTTAGACCAGGCATAAATATTATTTGAATTGCCTATAGAATCAATCAAGGATTCCCTAAACCCTGTGGCAACCTCTGTAGCTGGTGTTGTGGTGGTGGAAATATCACTAGCACTTGCATATAATATTCTTTCTGGCTGATGTTGTGTCACCCAATAAAAAAAATCGGCATCCACCGCTAAATTTAGACCTATTTTGATGGGATCCTTATTGATTGGGCAATTATCACCAAGCGCTGCAAAATGAAAAACATCGCTAAATTGTTGGTCTACCAAACCATATTTTTCTTGAAGATACTTCGGATTGGCCATCATGGCAGCTAGAAAATTTCTAAAATCAGCCTTTAGAAATAATAACCTTTCCGCTGCTCCGAAAATGGCTATATCTTTATTTTCGCCAACTTGTTCCACATCTAACCAAGCATTAGGAGGTGCGCCTGTTGATAAATTATCTATAAAAAGAATGGTATCCTTCGTTGTTTGATACAATCGTTTAACTATATTACGACCAACAAAACCACAGCCACCAGATACTAAATGAATTTTCATGTGTTTTGGACTTAAAGAGCGTATTATTTGTGATGATTTACGAGTAATAGGCATTCAATAAAAATGGATTCGCTTGCCTTGGTACTGTACGAATATTTTTTAGGAAGGTTATGTCTTTTTAACGTTAAAATAGTTGGACTTCGCTGATTTAAAGGTAAGCCCTCAATGTAGGCGATAAATGAAAGAAATGAATAAATTATAAAGAATTACATTTCAAAAAATAGGAAGGTCAATTTTAGCAGTTTTAAATTTAGAAAGAGGTATTTTTTATACCATTTTAGTACTATTGACTAAGCCTGGGGAAGCTATAGAAACTTATTTAAAAAGGGATAGAAAGAAATTGGTAGAACCAGTTCGATTTTCTTTAGTGGTGCTTGCTGTTACGACTTTGGTGTTTTTAAATCTTGGCAAATTATAGTCAAATAGACCGACAGGTAAAGAAGTGATAAATATCCGTGTCCCTTAATTAATCGGTGGTATAGATTACTAACACAGATTAATTAAGGGACACAGATATTAGACGTAATAGTAATTTTTACCTGTTTACCTAAAAACTGTTAAAAATTATATCCACCATTCTCCACAACCGCTTGTGCAATATTCCGACGCAAAACCTTAGGATTAATATAATAAGGCTTCAACATAATCCGCACCATTCGATTATGTCGTTTCTGTTGCCCACCAGTAGCAAAACTAGCAATAGCTTCTGTAGCGGCATGTTTGGCAGTTGCCAATGCATCGTATAAATATAACTGCACCATTTGTTGCTGAATAGCTAATTTAGCTTTATCAACGTCTGCTTTCTTACTTAATTTTTGGACTTTTAAATAAGCGCATTCTGCCACAAAGGTTTCTTGCAAAATACTCGATAAATGCATAATGATTTCTTGCTCATCGACCAATTTTTTCTTAAAATGTTTCCCTGCTGCACCCGTAATATATAAGAAAGTATTTTTTAAACCCTGTAAGATTCGGAGCTGTTCTTTTTCATCGGAGGTTGACCGAAAAGGATTAATTTGAGATAAGACAAAACTAGGAATTTTTTTACCAGCGCTCATTAAATCTAGTTCCTTCGTTTGCAAAGCACGTTTGGACAATTCTCCAACGGCTAACATGGCATTGATTTCATTCGTCCCTTCATAAATTTTGGTAATTCTCGCATCCCGATAGCCCATGCCTAAACCCGTTTCTGCGGCATAACCCATTCCTCCATGAATTTGCATCGCTTCATCAATGGCATAGCAACATAAATCAGACCCTTTGACTTTACAAATAGCGGCTTCTATAGCAAATTCACCTGTAGCAGTTATTTTAGCTTCGTTAGCAGTTGCGCCATTTGCTAATAAATTCGCTTCTTTTCTATCTATTAAATCAGCGGTTCGATATAGAGCGGTTTCTATGGCAAAAGTTTTGGTTGCAATGTCTCCAATTTTAGCTTGAATTACGCCAAATTCGGAAATGGATTTTCCGAATTGTTTTCGAGTTTTGGCATATTCTGCCGAACGATTTAACGCAAACATCGCTCCGCCAACACCGCCTGCACCTGCTTTGATTCGACCACCATTCAAGATAGTCAATGCCATTTTAAAACCTTCTTCTCGAGCGCCTAAAAGGTTCTCGACGGGTACTTTACAATCATCAAAAAATATTTGTACGGTAGAAGAACCTTTAATCCCAAATTTCTTTTCTTCTGCACCAATTGAAAAGCCTTCAAAGTTGCGTTCGACTATAAAAGCGGATAAATTTTTATCGGTATCTATTTTCGCAAAAACGATATAGATGTCGGCAAAACCACCATTGGTAATCCAGATTTTCTGCCCATTGATAATATACTGCTGTCCATCCGCACTTAAAATGGCTTTGGTTTTACCCGCATTGGCATCAGACCCAGCCGTTGGTTCGGTCAAAGCATAAGAAGCCACATATTCTGCCGAAGCAATTTTGGGTAAATATTTCTGCTTTTGCGCCTCATTTCCATAATACACAATCGGCAAACAACCAATTGAAGTTTGTGCACCTAAAGTAGTGGCAAAAGAAAAACCATGCGGTAGTTTGGTAGAAATTAAAGTATTGGTTTTAAAATCTAAACCCATTCCGCCATAAGCTTCTGGAATACTCACACTACATAAACCCAATTCACCTGACCTTTTTAGAATCGCCAACATTTCTGCTTTATCTTCCTTGTTGGTGACTTCTAATTCTCTACCATTTTTGAAAAAAGGTTCTTGGATTTCTTTGATACAAAAATCACGAACTAAGTCGCCCATCATTCTGGCTTCCTCCTCAAATTCTTCTGAAATGAAGAAGTCGGCCGCTTTACTATTTTGGATGATAAACTCGCCACCTTTTACAGGCGGATAAGTTTTGGTATTCTTTTTTTCTTCAACGACTGGTAGTTTGACTGCAATTGCTTCTTGACTCATTAATGTGATTGATATTTAAGTAGTTTAGACCTCTGGTCTGAGTAGAGGTTAGACTACTATACAAAGTAGATTAGGACACAGAGAACACAAAGTAACCAAGTTCAGAAAATCAAGACTCTGTGACCTCTGTGTCTTCTCCGTGTTCTCTGTGTCCTAAAAATTGTATAGTAATGTAATTAGTGGTTATTAATTTCTGAATCATAGCTTATCTTTTAGCAAGAGTAGTAATGCTTATCATCGAAAACTACTCAGACTAGAAGCCTAAGCTACTGTTAATTCTTAGCTTTTTCTACAATAATATATTGCTGAATGATAGCTTCTAAAGTAGACAATGGAACAGACCCATTTTCTAATATTTTATCATGAAAAGCAGCTAAATCAAATTTACTACCTAATTCTACCTCAGCTAATTTCCGTAATTCTCGAATTTTTAATTCCCCGATTTTATAAGAAACGGCTTGTGCAGGCCAACCGATATAACGGTCAATTTCCGTATTCACTTCATGCAAAGATAAGGCCGTATTTTCAGACATAAATTGAACCGCCTTTTCCCGAGTCCAATCCATATAATGCATGCCTGGGTCAACAACTAATCGACAAGCTCGCCACATTTCATAAGTCAATCGACCAAAATCTTCATAAGGCGTTTTATACATACCCGCTTCTTTGCCTAAATATTCGGAATATAACCCCCATCCTTCTCCAAAAGCAGATAAATAAGTACGTTGCCGAAATTTAGGGATGTTTTCCATTTCAGCGGCTAACATCATTTGCAAATGATGACCAGGAACCCCTTCATGCAAAGATAAGGCAGGCAACACATAATAAGGTCTAGATTCTAATTTATAAGTGTTGACCCAATATTCCCCTGCTTTTTTGCGGGCATAAGACCCTGGGGAATAACGGCCACCCGTATAATTAGGCGCTAAAGCCGCTGGTACTGGCGTAACGGTCAAAGGCAGTCGAGGCAGTTTACCAAAGTATTGCGGCAATTTCCCTTGCATTTCTATAGTAATCCAAGCTGCTTGTTGCAATAAAGCTTTAGGTGTTTTGGGATAAAATTGCGGGTCTGTTCTTAAGAACACAAGAAAATCTGCAAAAGATCCTTCAAAACCTAATTCCTCAATAATCAGCTGCATTTCTGTACGAATACGCTTGACTTCTGCTTGTCCAATATCAAAAACTTCTTTAGGGGAAATATCAAAAGTAGTAAAGAACTTAACTCTTTGTTCATAATAGGTTTTGCCATCGGTAATTCCTGCAATGCCTACTTTTTCAGGGGCTTTAGCCAAATATTCATAAGCTAAAAAAGCCCTAAATTCTCGATAAGCTGGAAGTATTTTGGCATCGAGTATTTCAAGAACAGCAGTCGTCCTTTCTGGCTGCCCTTTTACGGCATTTAGAAAAAATAATTCTTCTTTGGGTGTATTCAAAACCCCATCAATTAATTTAATACAATTTTCAACGACCAGTTTTGGGGAAGATTTACCTTTAGTTTGTCCTACCTGCATTTGGTACATTCTTGTTTGAAAATAGGCTGGCAGGGTAGTTAATTTATTTTTAAATTTTTCAAACCCCTCATCATTACTGACTCGTTGGTTTTGCAGCCCATAAACCACACCTGCTAGAAAACCGCCTTCTGAATTTAGGGGGAAAAGATGTGATTCAAAACCTAAACGATAAATTTTGTCTTTTAAAACTAAACTCAATAAATTGTGATTAATTTTATCAGCGTCCGCTAATTGACTATCCTCAATCTGTTCTAACCGAGCTAGTATTTTGGTATATTCGGCTAGCTCTTTTTTAAATTTTTCTTCCGATAAATTAGGCCAAGGTGCTGCAAATTCTTCGTTTATCTGCTGCCCTAATGCTTCATAATCTTGGATGATATTGCCAATATTATCAACAGGAATTGCAGTTGGTAAAGAAATAGGTTGTGTAGTGCTGCAACTCAACCAAAATAAGCAGCAAAACACTATGGAAATAGCTATCTTTTGCATTGTTCTATTTTAAAATATATGGAATTGGTTTAATGATAACAAAAATCTGTGAAGAAAATATCTGAGATATTCGTATTATACATTACTCGGACAAGAATGTCCAAGCTACGGTAAAAAAGGGTATCCATTTATAAAACAAGGCAGTTGTTATAAACAACCGCCTCGTAATTTATAGTAATACATGAAATTTAATGTTGATAATGCCTCAATCCTTCAATCCTAGAAATACTTAATCGTTAAATCAATCAAGGTCTGCTTGAACCCATTATAAGGAGGCATTAATAATTCTAGTGCATTAGGAATATTTTGTCGTAAAACTCCTCTAGCGTTAGAAAAAGATTTAAAGCCATAATGACCATGACCTTTTCCAATGCCACTATTATTAGAGCCACCAAAAGGTAAATTACCATTAAAGAAGTGAACCGCATTATGATTGATACAAGTGCCACCTGCTCTAGTGTTTTCTAAAATATGGTTGATGTTTTTATTTTTGCTGCTATAAATATAAAGTGCTAATGGTTTTTCTCGACTATTAATTTTTTCAATCACTTCATTGATGTCTGTATAACCATAAACAGGCATCACAGGGCCAAAAATTTCCTCCGTCATTAAAGTAGAATCTTCCGAAACATTGGTCATGACCGTAGGCGCAATATAATCCGAATTGTCATCAAATTTAGCCCCTGCTTCTACTTTAGCTCCTTTGGAAACGGCATCTTCAATATATCCTTTTACTCTGCGAAAATGCCTATTATTCACAATTCTAGCATACGACTTTTCCTTAGATGCATCTTCTGTATAGAATTTTGCAATATTCTTTTTGACGGCATCTAAAAACGCCTGTTTTTTACTTTCGTGCACAAAAACATAATCTGGTGCAATACAAACTTGTCCATTATTTAAGTACTTACCCCAAGCAATTCGACGAGCTGCCATCTCCACACTTGCCGTTTCATCTACAATGGTAGGTGATTTTCCACCCAATTCTAAAGTAACCGAAGTTAAATTTTTAGCCGCTGCAGCCATCACTACTTTTCCAATAGAAGGCGCACCTGTGAAGAAGATATGATTAAATGGCAATTGTAATAAAGCCGTAGAAGTACCGATACCACCTTCCACCAAAGCAACTTCATCTTCTGAAAAGACCTCTTTTATGATTTTTTGCATAATCGTAGAAGCATGAGAAGTATGCTCAGAAGGCTTAATCATCACGGTATTTCCTGCAGCAACGGCAGAAACTAGTGGCCCTAAAGTTAAATTAATTGGGAAATTCCAAGGAGAGATTATTAAGACAATGCCTTTAGGTTCATACTTGATATAAGAACTGGAGCCTAAAATTGCCAGAGGCGTATCTACATGTTCGTCTCGCATCCAACGTCTTAAGTCGGAACAGGCATGTTTGATTTCACTTATTACTGGATAAACATCGGTTAAATCTACTTCACTTGGATGTTTTCTATAATCGTTATATAACGCTTCTTTTATTTGTGGTCGATAATTCATGACCGCTTTTTGAAGCTTTCGTAATTTTTTAATT
>Ga0075467_10002295_pt1 | contig 15117 bp, 8 predicted proteins | sample DEB08_DNA_9_FD_75067 | JGI IMG/M metagenome (GOLD analysis project Ga0075467, IMG submission 75067) | Aqueous microbial communities from the Delaware River and Bay under freshwater to marine salinity gradient to study organic matter... | ecosystem: Environmental > Aquatic > Marine > Coastal ... | reverse complement strand
TATTTCCACGACAAAAACCACGAGCATTCGACGCACTCGGACTTTCGACCGAATAAAGCAGCCAGTCATCAACTCGAAAATCTCTAAAAAACCACATCGCATGGTCGATACTTGCCATTTGTAGGTTTTTTGAACCATACGAAACACCGTGCGGTTTGAGTGCCGTTGTGAGCAAATTATAATCTGACGCATAGGCCAATACACTTTGATGCAAGGTCAAATCATCAGGCATTTGGCCATGTGCTTTGAACCAAACATTGGTGTAAGGCGGTTCTTTTTGTGGATTTATAATATTTGGAATCACGGTCGGTTTGAAAATAATTGGTCGCTCTCGACCGATGACTTTTTTTAATTTTTCGGGCATCATGTCTTTTACCTTCGCATACAAATCTCTGTCGCTAAAAAGTTCGTCTGGTTTTGGGACGTCAGGCATTTCAATCTGATGATCGAAGCCTTCCTGCTTTTTTTGAAAAGAGGCTAAAAGTGAGAAAATCGGTCTGCCGTGCTGTATTGCGGTAACGCTTCTTGTCGTAAAACTGCCGCCATCTCGCACTCGATCTACATTAAAAACAATCGGTGCATTGATGTCACCAGGCAAAATAAAATAACCGTGTAATGAGTGTGCCATTCTATCGTTCGGGACTGTAGCTGCCGCTGCACGCAGAGACTGTGCTAAGACTTGACCACCAAATACGCTTCGACTCCCGACATCTTTGCTCGTCCCTCGATACAAATTCTCTTCAATACGTTCTAGTTCTAAATGTTCTAACAATTCAGAAACGTGTTTCATATTCTATATTTTCTTATACTTTATCAAAAAAATGCTTTGCACAAAGGTAAGTTGTAATTATTAAAATTCAATTTTTAAGTAGATTTACGAGTTTATTTCGATACTAAAAATAGCGTCATCATCTGGTTATGAATTTATATTTTTTTTTAAACCTTAGCGGTTGATCAAAACAAATACTTGAGCCAATTTACAAAAATTTAAAAGGAGTTGTTCTACCTGAGAACAACTCCTTTTTTGACTTTTATTAGTGCTGTGCTACCAATTAAGCATCATAATAATTTAATAAATTGGTACAGCAATGCCGATTTTTAATTTGAATAAATTTCCTATGATTAAGGAATTTCTAAGGTCTAACGACGCATCATATAGATTAAGAAAAGCATTTTCCGTTAATACTAAAGTCATTTCAGAACCAACATTATACATCACATTCCCAAACAAAATACCTTGTCGCCCAAATCCAAATGCACCGGTGTAAGTGACGCCATCTTCAAACGCAAATACGAACGGTTCTTCAAGAGTACTTGACCCTCTAGGCACTAACTCCATTTCGCTACGATAGCTGTAACGCAATGCTCGTACTTGAAAGTAATATCCTATTGGAGCGATTCCGCCTTTTTCAAAAGGAAAAACTTTTAATCGAAGACCAGTTTCATTTGTTCTTACTCGATGCATAAAATCGTTGTCTTGAATCTCTACATCATTTAAGCGTTCATTGTGAAAACCATAATCTATCCCGATACTCATCGTTCTTGACAAAACATAATCTACTCCAAAAAGATGTTTGTTCACAAAAGTTGAGTTATCAAATAAAGCACTTTCGTTTTCATTGATTCGAAGGTTTGGTGCAGAATAATTAAAGTGTGTATTGAAGTCATAACTTACCGTGATTCGTTTTCCTAATAAACCAGGTGCGGACTGTGCATTGATATTATTGGTAAAACAACAACAAGCACTTATGATGATTAAATATATCGTATGTTTTAACATGTTTTTTTAGAATTGAAAAATCGACGTTTACAAAACCTTGAAAGTCTTGTAAACGTCAATCGTATTAATTAATGATTTATTCTTCGGTTGCCGCTTCTGCTTCTCGCTTCATTTGCAACATTGACCAATATAGGTTTTGACGGATAATCATATCTTTTCCTTTGTAGTTCGCAAAATTGACCTCGCTCAATACTTTCTTATTTTGACGGACGTCAAATACTAAGTTAAAGTGTAAAGTCTCATAACTTGATTTAATCAAGGCTTTAACCCCCAAAGGCGGAACAAAAATGTAATAGCCGATACCAGCGTACATTTGCATCGTATTAAAGTAGTTCCTGTAAGAAATCGCACCGGCATAAGCGAAGTAATCTGAGCCTTGTTTGTCTGCAATGGCAACGGCTTCGTCATAATTGCTATTAATCATAAACATATCATGAGTCAAGTATTCGTCAATCCAGTCACTCATTATGACAAGATTCCGGTATTCTTCGATACTTTTAGTGCTACTTGATAGATTATTAACGTCTAATATCTCGGTGTTTAAGTCCAAGCGTTCGCCATTGTCACGAATCCATTCTTTGAACTTTTTTTGAGTTGCCTCTGACTCGACAAAGCGGTAGGCTGTTTCTTTGCGAGCATTGATTTCTACATACATCGGGTTGATGAAAGTTACCTTTTCGATACCCAAAGATTTTCCCTTTGTACGGTCTTGTCGTTTCTTTTTGCGTTGTTCTTTTTGACCTTCTTTGCTATCGTAATATTCATCATTATCGGCGAATTTCTTGCGGTATTTTTGACCATTTTCTAACCATTTTTTGATGGTTTCGTTGTCTATCAAATCACCAAATCCGTAACGAGCAAATGTAGAATCTGCTTTGGCCAATTTACCAACTCGCTCTTTTTTGAAAAATTCGAATGGTTCTTCGATTTGATAAATGACAATATCTTCGATCATATCTCTTGCCATTAATTCTAAGCCTTTTGATTCTGGAAACTCTTGATGAATTTTCCAAGCGTAAAAACCCGCCAAAACATTTAGATCATTATCTTCTAATTTTTCAAAAAGATAATAGACCTTTTGAATTTCACCTTGATAATCTTTGTAACTATACGGATTGATTTCATTGTAGCGTTCTGCATTTCTATATTGTGCCAAACCGTACAATGATTTCGACACAATTTTTCTTAAAAAATGATTATTCGGATGATCTTGAAGTAAAACGTAAGCGTGATAAATCGCAGGCACATAGGCTTGACGCTGCAAGAATAAATTACATAACTCAAAACGGGCAATTTTCCGTACTTTTTTAAATACTGCTTCGGAAACCAAGTAGGTTTGACCTTGACCTTCTGGTTTTCCAATTAACTGATCCAATAATTTTCCACGACGCTCCGATACACTCGGGTGCGTACTTTCGTCCGAATCCGTTTCGTAAGGCTCTATTTTATCAACTTGTTCTAATAGATAATTTGAAGTGAATTTGATGTTAGGCGTTTCCAAAAAAGTAGGACTGAAAACTTTATTTGTATAAGGCGCATGTGCCAAATCTAAAATGTCAAATACCCGAAGGATAGATTCAAAGTTATAATCAGATTTTAAGAAAATATCCAAACCTTCGTCATCCGCTTCTCTTTCTAACTCTTTCGAGTAATTATTTTTCTCGACCAGACGCTCATAGTTTCTTGAACGTTGATAGCTGTTTTGTCTCTCGATTTTAGCAAACTCGACATAAGTTTGAATGTTGTGTTGCTTTTGATAATGAACGATTTCATGTGCCAAAACATAAGCCAGCTGTGCTTCGTCTTCTAAGCGAGCCAACAAACCAATATTAATAAAAATACTTCCTCTATCCGTCGCAAAGGCATTGACAGCAGGAGATTTGACGACATAAAAATTTAAGGATTTTCTCAATTTTTCATCATGAGCCAATAACTTATCCGCTACTTGATTGACATAGACGCTTAATTCGTCATTGAACAAAATTCGTCCACTACGCATCATTTCGTCAATGACGAAGCTACTTTGTAGATAAAACTTATCTTTATCCTTACGAATTTTACGGTCGTCTTGTCGGGTGATATTTTCCTTATTTTGTTCATATTTTGTAGTAGAAGCCGTGATAATTTCTTTTGGAATTTTACCTTGAGCTTGTAGCGGTTCGTAATCGATATCAAAGTTTTGGGCGGTTGTACTGAATGTTAATAAAAGGAACGAAAATAGATAAATGATTTTTTTCATATTATAAGTTTTATTTTAGGTTTTAACGATATTATAATGCATTCGTGTTATTCAAAATCTAGTATACGACTGCTATTAAATATGACTGTCATTGAATTATCCGTAAGACCAACGACCGGAAAAATTACTTGGGCGGAGTAAATGTCAATATTGAATCGCACATTGTAATCTGTCACAAAATCAATTGTGTAGTCATGATTCTCCGTTTTAGTGACTCCGTTAGCGTCTTCGTATGTAAATACCAGTTCGTTATCGGATATGAAGTCGAATGATTGAGGTGCAAAATTGATGTTGTTACCGTAAATAATATCCTGTCTTAAAACCCATTCCTTCTTTTGTAATTTTTTAAGAATGATTTCAGATTGGTTAACATCAGTCACGAATTCACACGAAGAGACCGTTAGGAATGTCGCCAAGATAACGACAGATAAACTAATTGATAATCGCATTTATTTTGATTTTAGTCGAAGCGGTGTATTGAGTAATTTTAAGTATTACAAGTGATAGAAAATTTAACAATATAATTTTTTTATAAAACATTGATTATTAATATCTTATAGAATACTTGAAGTACGGTGTATTTGACCTTATTACCAAAATGATACTACTTAAAGGAGCATAATAAAATGGAGTTATTTTAAAGAAAATGATAACTTAATTAAGTCTAATATGTACTTTGTAAAATTAAAAAATAAACAAACTCGACAGGTGATTAATTAAATTCTGAACACAAAGATATATTCATTTTGATTTTATGCAAATAAGATGGCTTTTTTAGAGAATAATTTTCTACCTAGATAATTTTACTAAAAAAACCGATATGTTGAGGCACGCTCAAAATATCGGTTTCACTTAACAGTCTGTTATTAATACAGAATGGAATATTTACATTTTAGAAATTGGTGTGTCAAAAGCCATTAGCCTCACAAAATCACCCACTCTATTATGAATATCTTTACTGTTTACTTCTTTCACTTTCTCGATTCCGAATTTTTCGACACAGTAAGAAGCCGCTGCCGAACCATAAACGACCGCACGCTTCATTGTTTCAAATGAGGTGTCATTGGTTTTCGCTAAGTAACCGATAAAGCCACCTGCAAAAGAATCACCTGCTCCTGTCGGGTCAAATACTTCCTCTAATGGCAATGCAGGACAGAAGAATACATCGTTTTTATGGAATAATAATGCACCATGTTCTCCTTTTTTGATAACCAAATATTGAGGGCCCATTTCCTGAATTACCCTTGCTGCTTTACGCAATGAATATTCTCCGGACAACTGACGAGCTTCCTCATCATTAATCGTCAAGACATCAATTTTTGTTAAAACGGCTTTTAAATCCTCTAAAGCGATATCCATCCAAAAGTTCATCGTATCCAAAACGACCAACTTTGGACGTTTTGACATTTGCTCCAAAACGCTCATTTGTACCTGCGGACTTAAATTCCCCAACATTACATAATCGGCATCTTTAAAACTATCTGGGACAATTGGCTGAAAATCAGCCAAGACATTTAGTTCTGTTGCTAAAGTGTCACGACCATTCATGTCTGCATGGTAACGACCCGCCCAGAAGAAAGATTTTTCACCGGCTTTCACCTGCAAACCGTCCATACTTACTCCTCGTTCTACTAAAGCGTCTAATTCTTCTTGTGGAAAATCATCGCCAATGACCGACACAATACCAGTATGACTCACAAAGTTTGATGCTGCCCAACTGATATAAGTTGCTGCACCACCAACGATTTTTTCAGCGTGTCCAAAAGGTGTTTGAATATCATCAAAGGCAACTGTACCGACTACTAATAATTTATTCATCTTAATTTGATTATTTTATGTTTTAGGTGTCTGATAGGATTTGAAAATCCATAACACCAAAGTAATTTAATTCAGATAGCAGAGCAAAGATAAGCGTTTCGGAATGAATTAAAAGCCAAATGACAAATGTCCGCTTATATAATGCTTCAATTTTATTTTATTTACGTTTGTTTTAATTATCGAATCCTTGTTATTTCAAATAGTTGCGACGACTTCAAAATATTCTAAAGATCAAAATTTAGTTCTTGTACTTAGTACGTTGATTTTGCATATCGTAAAGGGTCTGCTTCGAAGACGGCCATCGCAAAAACTGAAATGCTATTGGTAAAATTAATGGAATGATCCTTTTACTACTTTTAATTTTGTGATTTTGATATTTTTTATCATTGTCAGTATTCAGGTGTTTTTTGAAATATGATGCTGCAATTACCTTTTTCCTTTTCTACACCATAAAATCATCACATTTAAACGATAAAACATTCCAACAAAAATTTTACCTTTGTGTGCTGTTGTCAAAAAATACTATTTTTAATACCTTTTGAAACAATATATTAACAATATATCAATTGGTTATAAAAACTCTTAACGATACAACAACGGACTTTAACAAGGTATTGTAACATTCAAAAAGTACGGAATTGTACCTTTGTTAAAAATTAAAAAATTCTAAAAGAATAAACCAAAACATACGATGCAACTTATTGTAGTTATCCTTTGGATTGTCATAACCCGAATTGGGCTTTATAAAATGTTTGAGAAAGCTGGAGAAGCTGGTTGGAAAGCCTTAGTTCCGATTTATAACAAATTAGTTTGGGCGGATATTATCGGTCGTCCTCGTTGGCGAGTTGCTTTATTGTTGATTCCGATTGTCAACATTTTTGTTTTAGTCGGTATGGTTATCGACTTAGTAAATTCGTTCAGTAAGTGGGACTTTTTCGATCATACCTTGGCGGTTGTTGCAACACCTGCGTACTTTTGTTATTTAGGTTTTTCAAAAGATGAAAAATATTTATACAAAGCGTATGAGTATGAAAAAGAAAATCCATCACCAAAAGGGCAGATTCGAGAATGGGCAGAGGCGATTATTTTTGCCGTTTTTGCAGCGACTTTTATCAGAATGTTTCTGATTGAAGCCTATACGATTCCGACTCCTTCGATGGAAGGCTCTTTGTTGGTCGGTGATTTTCTTTTTGTGAGCAAGGCACATTACGGAATGCGAATGCCGATGACTCCAGCACAGTTTCCGTTGGTACACAATACGTTGCCAGTAGTCGGAGGCGAATCTTACATTGAAGCGGTCAAGTTCCCTTATTACCGAACGCCAAAAATTCAACCGGTAAAACGCAACGAACCAGTTGTTTTCAATTTTCCGGAAGGTGATACGATTGTTTATGCTAAAAAACGTTCGGTGGATAGAGGTATTAATAATTATTATAGCTACCTCCGAGATTATGGTTTTAAGAGAGAAACGTTACTCAATCCTGCAAATTATAAATTGGTAACTCGTCCGATTGATAAAAGAGATAATTATATCAAACGTTGTGTTGGTATCCCGGGCGATTCGTTAGAGGTCCGACAAGGGCAGCTGTATATTAATGGTGAAAAAGCTCAAAATCCTGAAAAGATTCAACACAGTTATAATGTTACTACAACAGATGGAGCGTCATTACACCGAGAAACTTTGATCAGTTGGGGCGTAAATGAAGATGATATTATTCGTAGTCAAATGAGTGGCGGCTTAGAAAATATTTATAATCTGACAGAAGAACAGGCAGAGAAGATTAAAAGCTTAAGTTCTGTTTCTACGGTTACCAAACAAGTAGCTACTCCTGGTGTCGTGGTACGAACAAATGTTTTTCCGCATGATTTCGAGCATTTTAAATGGAATATGGACAATTTTGGCCCAGTTTGGATACCAAAACAAGGTGCTACGGTTAAAATTTCACCAGAAAATATCGCTTTATTCCGTCGCATCATTGCAGTTTATGAAGGTCATAAGTTAGAGATTCGTGATGGAAAAATCTTGATCGACGGTGAAGCAGCAACAGAATATACTTTTCAACAAAATTACTACTTTATGATGGGAGATAATCGCCATAACTCTGAAGATTCAAGGGTTTGGGGATTTGTACCAGAAGATCATATTGTTGGAAAACCATTATTTATTTGGTTCTCTCGTAAGGCTGGTGTCGGTATTCGTTGGGATAGAATTTTTACAAGTGCTAACGTAATGTAGGTAATTTTCAAGTCTTAAATTTAAAAAAGCCATGTTTTCGTTTGAGAACATGGCTTTTTTGTTGCTTGTTTTATGCTGTAAATATTCATCGTGGCTGCACGATGAAATCGCCTGATGTTATAATTCTTAACCCTTTTCTTCTCGTTCGTGTGCTTCAGGATCTGGCATAGAATTACCTCGACCTTTTGGCGTATAGATCTTTAATTCTTTTTCAATCGTTTCGCCATTCGCTTTAATTTCTATAAGGTACGTACCTTTTTGTAAATAAAAATTATCATCGTCACTGGCTTCTAATTCGATTTTTTGACCGTCTTTTTTCTGCTTTTTGTTTAATGATTTTGCATAATCTTTTACAGTTTCTGCTGCAATCGTCAAATCATAATCGGCATAATTCAAACCTTTATTTGCAGTCATTTGCATTTCTTTTAATTTGACACCATCTTTTGTTTTAATTGTAATATCAGCAGTAGTAGCAGAATTGACATAAAACGAAATCTTAATATTTGGTGTATTTGGCGTTGCCCATTGCGACCATGCAGTTCCCCATCTTGAACTGTAACGGACTTTTTCGATATCAAAAACGTATAGTTTTTTTGCTAAAGTAGTTTCATTTAATGCCTGTAAATGTTCCACATTTGTAATATAAATTGATCGACCGTGTGTTCCGACAATCAAATCATTTTCTCTCGGATGAATCACTAAATCGTGAACAGGTGCATCTGGCAAATCAGACATCGCCATAAAAGTTTTGCCTTTATCTAATGAAATATAAACGCCATGATCTGTTCCAATATAAAGGATATTTGGATTTTTCGGATCTTCCTTAATTACATTGACAGGTTCGTTTGGCAAATCCATGCCGATACGTTCCCAAGTTTTACCATAATTTGAAGAAACATAAGCGTAAGCTGAAAAATCGTCCCAACGATAGCCATTCAGCGAGGCATAAACCGTGGCTTTGTCGTGTGTTGAAGCGATGACTCGACTGATCCACATATCTTGTGGCAGGTTCTCAGAAATATTTTCCCATGTGTTTCCACCGTCTTTCGTGACGTGTATCAAGCCATCATCACTTCCTGTATAAATTAAACCAAATTGAAAAGTAGATTCCGAAATTGTTGTCAGTGTGCCATAAGCTACGTCGCCTTTTTTTCCTCCTTTTGTCAAATCGCCAGAGATCGCTTCGAAGTCTTCCCCTTGATTAAAAGAACGATGTAATTTATTAGACCCGAAATAAACAATATCTTGATTGTGCGACGATAATTTTACAGGTGTTTGCCAATTGAAACGTAGTGGTTTTTCGCCCAATTTATGTTTTGGTGTAATATATGACCGTTTGCCGGATGCTTTATTAATACGAAAATAATTACCAAATTGATAACCGGTATAAACCGTATTGTTATCTCGATTATCAATTTCGACTTGCATTCCATCTCCGCCCATAATTGATTTGTATGGATACTGACCATATTGATGCCAACTGTCCGAAGCCTTATAAGTACTTGAACCAACCCAAACACCATTGTCCTGCAATCCACCATAAACATTGTACGGTTGAGCCATATCCACGTTTATCGCATAAAACTGCCCGACGGCTGGCGAGTTGCATTTTATCCAGTTTTCGCCATCATCGTAAGAAATATTAATACCGCCGTCATTACCATTAATAATATGTCCTGCCCGATTCGGGTTGCACCAAAGGGCGTGATGATCCGCATGAACGTTGCTGCCTTGAATCGATACAAACGATTTTCCACCATCATCAGAACGCAAAATCGGAACGCCCATAATGTAGATTTTATCTGCATTTTGCGGCGATACACGGATTTGACCAAAATAATAACCGTAAGAATAATAGACATTATCTATAAAATCATCGTGCGTTTTTGTCCAAGTTTTTCCGCCATCGGTTGATTTATAAACTTCCGTTCCTATGACTGGCGTATCGAATAACATTTTATTTGCATCGTATAGATAATCGACTAAAGCGATTGGTTTAATGTCGTTATTTTTGACCATTTCAATCACTTTTTCTGCTGAATATTTTTCAGGAAAATTATTTTCTGACAAGTAGGCTTCTACGTCTTTTGTTTTAACTTTTAGAAAATCGGCTTTTGACATTTTTTCTAATTTTTCTTTAGTTAAAACCAGTTCCGTTTCTGTTTCGTCCTCGCTTTCTCGTCTAAATTGATTATCTAAAATTGCGTAAAGCACCGTGTTTTTTCCATCATTAAACATATCCAAACCAATACGTCCGACGCCTTCGCCAGTTGGAAAACCACTTTTTTCGGTGGTCAATAATTCCCAATTATCGCCACCATCGGTTGATTTATAAATACCAGAACCTTCGCCACTTTCTGTAAAATCCCAAGCACGTCGAGTACGTTCCCAGGTAGCAGCGTATAATTCATTGGGATTTTCTGAATGAATCATCAAGTCAATTGCCCCCGCATTTTCATTAATAAATAAAGTTTTTGTCCATGTATTTCCGCCGTCCGTTGTTTTGTAAACGCCTCGTTCATCGTTTGAGGAGTATAAATGTCCTAAGACAGCGACCCAAAGAATGTCTGGATTAGTCGGGTGCAAAATAATGCGTCCGATATGATGCGATTCGGGCAAACCTTTGTATTCCCAAGTTTTGCCATTATCGGTTGATTTATAAATTCCTGTTCCGGCATAAGACGAACGGCTGGAGTTATTCTCGCCTGTTCCTACCCAAATTGTGTTATTTGTCCAATCGACGGCAATATCGCCAATCGTCATGACAGTTTGATTATCAAAAATCGGTGTAAAACTCGTTCCGTTATTATTCGTAAACCATAAGCCGCCAGAAGCGTAAGCAGCGTAAAAATGCGAAGGATCACTTTCTTTAACAGCGACATCGACAATTCTCCCGCTCATTACTGTCGGGCCAACATTTCGAAATTCAATATTAGAAATCAAACTATTTTGTCGTAAAGTTTGGCGTTGTGTTTCGGATTGTAAGCGTTCGGCTGCCTTTGTAGGTGACGGTTGTATTTGACTGAAAATTTGGAAACATGAAAGCAATACAGCAAATGTTAATGTTATCTTTTTCATATATTATTTTTTATTATAAATAACTGTAAAGGTAAAATCATAATTTATTTTTACTAAGATAGCTAAATTAACAAACAAATTATTCGTAGTAATGACGACTAATGAAACACGTCACTGCGTTGTGAACCAACTTCATTGCAGATGACTTAAGGTTTTAGTAGTGAGGTATTTTCTTTGATGATACAGAGTCGTTTTTTTTGAATCGTTTTTTGTCAATTTCACTTTAAATCTGCTCATTTGTACAGTAGGTAGTGGTTACAAATAATCCTAAATAGGAAAATTTGTCAAAGAACCTTTAAAATCTGTTTATTTTTTTATTACAAAAAACTAAATTATCTAATCAATTACTATTATTTTTGTCAGACATCAAAATGTTAAATTTTAAAAAACTTTATTGATGCAATAATTGAAAAAGACACCATTTACATTAATAAGTAAGTAATTGATTGATAGATAGTAATGTTCGAAAAAGGTATATTAAGGTTAAGAGTTATTTTGTTGTTTGTTGGTTTGAGTTTTGTTGGTGTTGTTCAAGGACAAGATTCTATACCTGAACCTGCTTCTCAACCGCCTATTGAGTCACCAACGCCTCCAACGGATATTACGCCAGACGCTCCTACTGAAAATACACAATCTGAGCAAAATACGACGACTACTTCTACCGAAAATAGATCTACTAATATTCCTCAAAATGCTATTGATGCAGGCGAATACGTGTTTAGAGAAGATTTGCCGCAACCTATCGAGCGACCGAAAGAAGATCCTGAATTATTAGCTGCTTTAGAGGACAATCCTTTCGGATTGATTAGAGATGGAAAACCTAAAATCGGTCGATTGTCGGTACATGGCTTGCCAGGATACGCATCGACGGCTGCCGTCGAGGAGGTAGAAGTGCCGGAGGAAGAAGAAAGAATAGAGGAAGAAGTCATAGAAGAGGAAGAGGTTTTTGTACCGATAGATACGACAACACAAGCATTAAACGCCTTAAATCCTTTTCGATTGGAAGGAACGCCGGAAGATAGACAATCTGGTACTTTAGCAAAGAAAATCAAATTTAATCCTCAAGCTGGTAGTGGTGCAAAATCAACAGATGATATTGGATTTAATCCAATTTTTGATACTTCAAAAGTTAATGTCAATCCTTTAGGTACGCTAAAATTTATCGTCATTATTCTACTTTTGGGGATATTAACTTACATTGTTAGCAGCTTCCGAAACGATGTGGTAGAAGTGTATCGTGGATTTTTGAATGGAAATTTACTATCGTTATTGTATCGGGATAAAGGGACGCTTTTGTATTTGCCATATATAGCGATGTATATTTTAACTGCCTGTTCTTTTGGTACGATGATATTTTTAGCTATCAATCTTTTAGATGGTAAAATCTTTGAAAGTAATTTCTGGTCAATTATTGTTTGTACAATAGGTTCTGGCTTGATCTTTTTATTAAGACATTTTAGTATAACGGTTTTAGGGACTATTTTTCCATTTCGTAAGGAAATTAAATTGTATGGTTTTCTGATTGCAGTTTTTAATTTTGTAATCGGAATCGGTTTAATACCGGTAATCACATTAATTGCTTTTGCTCCGTCTTCTTCTCACGAAATCATTCTATACGCTACCTTAATTGCATTTGGTATCGCCTATATTTTTCGCACGATTAGAGCTATTATAATTGGTAATAAATACTTGATTAATAATAAGTTTCATTTTTTTATGTACCTTTGCACCGTTGAATTGGCACCTATAATGATTTTATTAAAATTATTAGGGTATTAAGGGCATAAATAAGTAAAATTCATGGCAGAGAATACAGGAGAGACTTACAAACCAGTTAAAACTATCTTAGTATCTCAACCGAAGCCTACTCGTTCTCCTTATTATGATTTGGAGAAAAAATATGACATTCAGGTTGATTTCCGTTCGTTTATTCATGTTGAAAGAGCAACGCTTAGAGAGTTTCGTAAACAAAGAGTAAACATTCAAGATTATACAGCAATCATTTTTACAAGTAAGACAGCGATTGATCACTTTTTCGATATTTGCGAAGAGTTGAGAATCAAAATGTCGCAAAGTATCAAATACTTTTGTATGAGTGAAGCGATTGCCTTGTATCTTCAAAAGTTTATTGTTTACCGCAAGCGAAAAGTCTTCTTTGGCAAAAGAACGATTCACGATTTGAAGGATACATTGATAAAGCACAAGAAAAAAGAGAAATTCTTGTTGCCTTGTTCTAATTTAGGCAAAGCAAGTGTTCAAAAGTTTTTGACAGAAAATGATTTTGATTATCAAGATTGCGTTTTCTATAAAACGGTAAGTAGCGATTTATCCGATTTAGAAAATGTCTTTTACGATGTTTTAGTATTTTTCAGTCCGCAAGGAATTGACTCTTTGTATGAAAACTTCCCAGATTTCAAACAAAAAGATACCCGAATCGCCGTCTTTGGGCCGCAGACTAAAAAAGCTGTCGAAGAAAGAGGTTTAGAAATCAATATTTTAGTTGATAAACAAACGCCTTCTATGACAATGGCTTTAGAAAAATACATCAAGCTGTCAAATGCAGATTTAATCGTTACAAAGTAGATTTTTCTGGAGATAATAGAAAAAGCCAAATTGAAATTTCAGTTTGGCTTTTTTAATTTTAAACTTAATTTAACTAAAGATTTAGTTGATAAGATAAGGTTTTTATGCTTAACTCTTAAAAATCGTTTCTAACAACTTTAACCCTGATAAAAACTCAGAATTTTGTTGTCCTCAACTTTTGATCAGTTTTTTATGAATTAATGAAAAGTGGGCTTTGTTGAACTTAATTGAGTGGGTTGTGGGTAGATTAGCTATTGTGCAACTCGAAGGAACTGTTGACCGTATTTTTAATTTTTTTACGTCTAACTCCTTAATTTTTAGTATTTTCGGATAAATTTGTAAAAAAGTATTTATTCGAATCACCTTTTAGATGAAATCACAGATAAATCGAATTTTGAGAAAATTACCAGAGTTAGGTCGTTACTTGATTGCAGCAGCGACGATATTTGGTATTAGTCTATTATTCCCAAATCATCAGCAATTTAATTATACTTTTGAAGTAGGGCAACAGTGGAAAAATCAAGATATCTACGCTCCATTTGATTTTGCGATTTTGAAAGAGCAACAAGAGATTGATAGAGAATTGGACTCGTTGAAAGCGACTTTGGTGCCTTGTTATGAAAAAGACGTTTCGATACCGACACAAAAACTGAAAGTTTTAACGAAGCGATTTAACGAAAAGTTAGAAAGTGTTTCTACGGATGAATCTTACGAAGATGTCACGACGAATGCTCAAAAGTATCTGAACACCTGTAAGACGATTCTGAAAGACATTTACAGTAAAGGAGTTATTGAGGAAAATATTGATTTTGGAAATAATGCGCCTAATAATGAAATTTTGCTTGCTGATGGCAAAAAGCGAATCCGGTATGTAAGGAGTGATTTTGAAACGGTAAAGTCAGCCGAGCGAATTTTGACAGATGCGTTAATTAAGAGTAAACTGCGAACGCCCGAGTTTTTTCCCTCGATTCTTCAAACGGAGCCGAGTTTAATTGTTCCTAATATTAAATTCAGCGAAACCTTAACGAATGAGTTTCATCAATCTTCTTTAACTAATTTTACGACAGGAAGAGGAATGGTTAGAGAAGATGAACGGATTATATCTCGTCGTGAAATTATTACTGAAAAAACGTATCAAAAACTCCTTTCACCAAAGGAAGCTTACGCTAAAAAAAAGATAGAAGACAATAGTGTCGTCTGGATTCGAATTGGTTATTTCGTTTTAACGACGTTAGTGGTTTTGTTGTTTATTTTCTTTTTGCGGCAACATACGCCCAAAGTCGTGAATAGTTATAAACAACTCTTATTTATGATGATGTGGTTGGTGGTTTTTACTTATTTGGTGTATTGGATAGAAAATACGAATCTGATAAGTTTATATGT
>Ga0075467_10002290_pt1 | contig 15131 bp, 13 predicted proteins | sample DEB08_DNA_9_FD_75067 | JGI IMG/M metagenome (GOLD analysis project Ga0075467, IMG submission 75067) | Aqueous microbial communities from the Delaware River and Bay under freshwater to marine salinity gradient to study organic matter... | ecosystem: Environmental > Aquatic > Marine > Coastal ... | reverse complement strand
GGAGAGACCAACATGCAACCGGATGTAACCCCCTTCTTTGACGAAGAGACATTCACCGCGTCCTTTGTCGTCACCGATCCCGAAACGAAACACTGCGCGATCGTCGATTCCGTTCTCGACTTTGACTATGCATCCGGACGGACAGATTTTCGCTCTGCCGATCAAATCATCAAATTCGTCCAGGACAGTGATCTGACCGTCGACTGGATTTTGGAAACCCACGTCCACGCAGACCACCTAAGTGCTGCGCCGTACCTTCAGGAGAAAATTGGCGGCAAAATTGGCATCGGCCGAAACATCACCATAGTTCAGGACACGTTTGGCAAGGTTTTTAATGCCGGAACTGAATTCGCCCGGGACGGCAGCCAATTCGACCGACTGTTTTCCGAAGGCGACACATTTTCTGTTGGCAACATCTTGGCATCGGTGCTGAACACGCCCGGGCATACGCCCGCCTGCCTCACCTACCTGATCAAGGACGCCGCCTTTGTCGGAGACACCTTGTTCATGCCGGATTTCGGAACCGCGCGCGCTGATTTTCCGGGCGGATCGGCCAATGCGCTTTACGCCTCTATCCAGAAGCTTTTCACACTGCCTGACGACACGCGTGTCTTCGTCGGGCACGACTACAAGGCGCCAGGCCGTAGCGAATTCGCATGGGAAACAACAATTGGCGAGCAAAGGACGCTGAACAAACATGTCGGCGAGGGACGCAGCGAAGATGACTTCGTGGCCATGCGGACCACGCGTGATGCCGAGCTTGCGATGCCAAGGCTCATCTTGCCGTCGCTCCAGGTCAACATGCGCGCCGGGCAGATGCCGCCAACAGAACCTGACGGAAACGTCTACTTCAAAATCCCTGTGAATAGGCTGTAATCCCATGATTGGTAATAGTTATCTCTTCGGCCTCGCCGGAGCCGTATTCCTTTTAGGAAATGGTCGGATACTGGGTGCCAGCGCCACTATAGGCGGCTTGATCGACGGCTCGCGCCGCGCAGATTGGCGGGACAGGTTTTTGTTCATCGCCGGACTTATTGCAGCACCATGGCTGGCCATCACCTGGCTTGGGCTGACCCCCACAACCCACATCAAAACCAATCCGACTGTGATCGTTGTGGCGGGTTTGTTGGTCGCAGTCGGCTCGCGCTTGGCGAATGCATACACCGGCGGCCACAGCGTCTGCGGCATCTCGCGCCCGTCTCTGCGTGGCTCTCCGCGAGGGATTTCCACCTCTTTGCCGGTGGCGTCAGCGTTCTCGACTTCAAGCATATTCTAGGAGTGATCTGATGCGCGCTCTTATCGCAACAATGGGTGGAAGTCTCTTCGGGCTTTGCCTTTGGGTCTCGGGCATGGTGGAAACCACCCGCGTGCTGGGCTGGCTCGATATCTTTGGCGCATGGGATCCGACGCTTGCCTTTGTGTTGGGTGGGGCGATCCTGGCGATGGCGATGGCATGGCGGATCGCCAAACGCCGACCTTCGCCCCTTTCGGGCGGGTCATTCCTTGGCCGCCCTGGTCAGAAGTTCATTCCCGATCTTGTCGTTGGCTCGCTTCTCTTCGGTGCCGGATGGGGCTGGTCTGTGTCCCGGACCCTCGCTTGCGTCGCTGACTTTCGGCTGATCGCAAGGTCTTCTCTTCCTGGCTGCCATTATCACCGGAATGCTAGTAGCTGTCCCAGCACGCCGCCTTTCAACGCTAATTGAATGAGGTCAACTCATGACGATCACTCAGCTTCACCCGCAACTTTCGGTTGGTCGACAAATCACCCTAGATGAAATCCGCTCACTCGCGGCGTCAGGCTTTACCGACATAGTCTGCAATCGCCCAGACAATGAAATTGAAGACGGACCTCTATCGGCTGACGTTGCACAGGCGGCCAAAGTCGCGGGCCTGGGCTTTCACTATCTACCGATACGTCCCGGCGAACACCCGGTTGAGCAAGGGCAATCCATCGCCAAAATCGTCCAACGCCCAGACGCCCGTGTCTTTGCCTATTGTCGCTCTGGCGCGCGATCGACGCTTGCCTGGAGCATTGTAAGCCCACAGCAAAACTCAGTCCCGAACGTTTAGCCCTGATCGGACGGGTCCCAATACTTTTCAAATACAGAACCGCGAAAGGACGTAAAATGGTGACGCGTTATCTGCCCATCCTTACATGGGCGCGTAAATACAATCGCGAAACCTTTTCAGCTGATCTGGTGGCCGCGCTGATCGTGACGATCATGCTGATCCCACAATCGCTCGCCTATGCTCTTCTCGCGGGCCTACCGCCCGAGGTCGGACTATATGCCTCCATCGCGCCGCTGCTTGTTTACACTCTTTTTGGAACATCGATGACACTGGCTGTCGGCCCGGTGGCAGTGGCTTCGCTTATGACGGCCTCGGCCGTAGGCGAAATCGCCGCGCGCGGCACGCCCGAGTATCTCGGAACAGCGATCGCGCTCGCGCTCATCTCAGGGCTCATGCTGATTGCCATGGGCATTGCACGGCTTGGGTTTCTTGCGAACTTTTTAAGTCACCCCGTGATCTCCGGGTTCATTACCGCCAGCGCCGTGCTGATTGCTTTTGGCCAACTGAAAAATATACTCGGCATCCAGATCGAAGGGCACAATCTGGTCGAGCAGGTTCTGGACCTGAGCACAAATCTACCAGAGGCTGATTTCACAACCTTCCTAATCGGCGTTTCAGTTTTTGCATTTTTGGTCTGGGCACGGCGATCTCTGGCCCCACTCCTGACCCGCACCGGGGTATCAGCGCCCCTTTCCGGCAGTCTGTCCAAGGCCGCGCCTGTTGTCGCAGTGATAGCCTCCACACTTGCCGTCGTTGTCTTGGGACAGCACGCCCAAGGCGTCGCCATTGTCGGAGACATTCCCCGCGGCCTGCCTCGTCCGGCCCTGCCAAATCTGCACCTCGAGCTTATGAATACCCTCCTTTTCCCAGCACTGATGATCGGCGTTGTAGGCTATGTTGAAACGATCTCTGTCGCTCAGACGCTCGCTGCGAAAAGGCGCCAGCGCATCGACCCCGATCAGGAGCTAATCGCGCTTGGTGCCGCCAACATCGGCTCGGCAATCTCCGGTGGATTCCCTGTCACCGGCGGTTTTTCACGCTCGGTCGTAAATTTCGACGCAGGCGCCAAGACTCCAGCCGCCGGCACCTTTACGGCAATTGGCATCGCACTTGCCACTGCGTTCTTCACGCCGTTTCTTTTCTTCCTGCCCAAGGCCACACTCGCGGCGACAATCATAGTAGCAGTCCTGTCTCTGATCGATATCGAAACGATCCGTCGCACTTGGGGCTACTCCAAGTCGGACTTCACCGCGATGCTGGGTACAATCATAGGCACGCTTGCGATGGGTGTCGAAATCGGAATTGCAATCGGAGTTATGGCGTCACTTGCGCTTTTTCTTAGCAGAACTGCGCGTCCCCATGTTGCGATTGTCGGACGCATCCCCGGCAGCGAGCACTATCGCAATGTCAAGCGGCACCAGGTCGAGACAACACCCGGCCTTCTATCAATCCGGGTTGACGAAAGCCTCTACTTTCCAAATGCAAAGTACCTTGAGGACGCGGTCAATGCAGCCGTTTCCGCTGATCCGAACATCCGTAATGTAGTCCTGATGTGCACGGCGATAAATTATATCGACAGCTCGGCTTTGGAAAGCTTGGAGCAGATTAATCTCCGACTTGAAGACGCAGGGATTAAACTTCACCTCAGTGAGGTGAAAGGTCCTGTCCTTGACCGCTTGGAGCGCGTGGATTTTCTTACAAACTTGTCGGGGAAAATATTCCTCAGTCAGTATCAGGCTGACCGATATTGCATCGGCTCGAACGCTGACACTTCGCAACCGAGCCAGTCGCAAAATCAATAAACGCAGACCCTGAACATTCCGAAGCGAAAGTGGGAAACGAACATACATCATCACCGCAAGGCGGATGATCTCTGGACTGGTTTTAAGGAACGAAATGGGCGGCGTTTTATTATCCCGCGAACTTAGGTCACCGCCCTTCCCGGCTCACGCAAATTTCCTCTTACAAAGCCGCGACGAGGGGCACAACGCAGCCAATTGCATCTACGCCCGGTAATGTTGAATTGGGCTCAGAGCATGCGTAATTGGGCTGTCTGTGTTCAGAGGTCGAGCTCGCGATAGTATCACAGGATAGCTGTGAACAAGGGAGATAGATGGTGGAATACTTTGTTGGACTAGATGTTTGGCTTCGATCCTGTGCGCTTTGCATTGTTGAGAGCAAGGGCACGATGCTGCTTGAGCGAGCGCTCCCTTGTGAGGTCAGCGCAGCGAAGGTCCGATACGACCCCAAAACATCCCCTCGACGCCCCCTTTCTCTTGCGCGATGATGAGGCAGGCATTCGGGGCGTGGCCGTGGGAGGCTTGCTTCCTGTAAATCTGCGGCGATCACCATGGCGCAGTGGAATTGAGTTATATGGAACAAAAGAGCGATGAACGGTTGAAGACGGCGCTTCTGCTGGTTGCTCTTGCGGGCCTTGTGTCAGGACTCGCCTTCTATTTCGCCGGCAGAGCGGTTGTGGCAGACACCGTTTGGTTTGTCGCAGTTCTTCCGGTTCTGATAGCCCTTTTGGTCGAGATCCTACGTAGCTTGATGCGGGGCGAGGTCGGGCTTGATATCGTTGCGGCTCTGTCGATGACGGCAGCTCTCGCGTTCGGCGAAACATTGGCAGCGGCTGTTGTGGCCGTGATGTATTCAGGCGGAACTTTCCTCGAAATCTTTGCCGAGGGCCGCGCGCGTCGCGACATGCACGACCTCTTGTCGCGCGTCCCCCGAACCGCAACCCGGCACCGGAACGGCGGCCTAGAGGAAGCGCCGCTCGATAAGATTGAACCTGGTGACCGGTTGCTGATCCGTCAAGGCGACATCGTGCCTGTGGATGGCTCAATCGCGTCTGAAAACGCATTCCTCGACACCTCCGCGCTAACCGGTGAGTCTCTCCCTGTACGTTTGTCTCGCGGCGCCGAGGCCATGAGCGGGTCCACAAACGCCGGCGAGCCATTCGATCTGACTGCGACGCGTCTTGCCACACAAAGCACTTATGCCGGGATCGTGCGCCTGGTCGAGGAAGCTCAGCGGTCCAAGGCGCCAATGGCGCGGCTGGCGGATCGCTGGTCTCTGGGATTTCTAGCTGTCACAGTTGCAATCGCTTTTGCCGCATGGTGGTTCACCGGCGACCCGATCCGGGCCGTCGCCGTGCTGGTGGTGGCCACGCCATGTCCACTGATCTTGGCCGTACCTGTCGCCCTGGTCGCAGGCCTGTCGCGCGCAGCGCATTTCGGTGTGCTGATCAAGGGCGCTGGACCGCTGGAGGCGATGGCCCGCATCCGAATCCTGATCCTGGACAAGACTGGAACCCTGACCGACGGGCGCCCGCAGATCGTTTCGATAGACAGCTACGACGGTGCGGGCGAAGACGACATATTGCGTCTTGCGGGTGCGTTAGATCAGGCCTCGAAACACCCAGTCGCACAAGCCATAGTAACAGCTGCAAAAGCGCGCGGTCTCGTTTTGCCCGTGCCCTCTGAGGTCACGGAGATCCCGGGAGAAGGGGTCGTCGGAAGCGTCGAAGGACACAAGGTCATCGTCGGTGGCGACACTTTCGTGGGCAAGCTCGTTGGGCGAACTGCGGGTGACCATCCGGCTCTTTCTGCCGGCTCGGTCATCGTCGCCGTTGCGGTGGACGGCCACGTGGCGGGTCATCTCGTCATGGCGGACCCCCTGAGAGAGGGGGCCGGCATCATGCTTGCAGGGCTGCGCGAAGAGGGGATCGAGCGCATTCTGCTGGCAACTGGCGACCGGGTCGAGGTTGCGGAGCGCGTGACCGAAGGCCTCGGCCTTGACGCGCTTCGTGCAGGCCTGACGCCTGACCAGAAGGTTCTTCTGGTCCTCACTGAGCGTAAAGATGGTCCAGTGATGATGGTGGGCGATGGCGTAAATGACGCCCCAGCGCTTGCCGCTGCAGACGTGGGCGTGGCCATGGGCGCCCGGGGCGCCGCCGCCTCGGCAGAAGCCGCGGATGTTGTGCTTCTGGTCGACCGCATCGACCGACTTAGATCGGGGATTGAGATCGCCCGTCGGTCCCGACGCATCGCCGTCGAAAGCGTCGTCGCAGGGATCGGATTATCGATCGTCGGTATGGTCGCTGCGGCATTCGGATACCTTACACCAGTTGAGGGCGCGCTGCTTCAGGAGGCAATCGACGTGGCTGTCATCCTAAATGCGCTTCGTGCACTACGCATTGTACCTCATGAATTGGGGGCTCCGGAGCCGAGCCAGTAGCGATCCGTCGGTTCGAAGCCGATGCAAAGCAAACTCCAACTCAGATGAGGTTGAATACAGCGATGAGAGGTGGTCCGAAATTCCGCGACCACCTCTCTCTCACACAACGCGGCCGATCATATCTCTTTTCTAGCTCTGAAGAGTTCAACTGTCTCGCCTTCCGGTGTCTCACCAAAAATTTCCTCAGGCAATTGCAAGGGGTTGACAGCTTTTTGTGTGATCATGGGGTCAGCGGCTCGGTTCCACGATCCAGAAGTGCGAGATAGTCCGAATAGGCATAGATGCGGCCACGCTGCTTTCCGGTGGTCTCACGCACGATGCCCAGTTCCTCCAGTTTCTCGAGCGCGCCGCTGGCGGTTGGAAAGGAGGTTTGCAGGCCGCCCGCGACCGTCTGGATTGTGACGATCGGCCGGGCCTGCATGAACTCGTGTACGCGCAGCGCCGATGGCGCCGAACGCCCCAGAGTACCAATCCGCTGTCGGTGGGCCTCGAACATGGCGATCAGGTCGCGTGCGGTCTGCGAGGCCTGCTCCGCCGTTTCGGCAACGCCGGTCAGGAAAAACTCCATCCAAGCCTCCCAGGCACCGGCCTGACGGACCTCCTGCAACAGCCGATAATAGTCGTCCCGCCGCGACTTCAGGAACAAGCTCAGATAGAGGATCGGCTCACGCAGTACGCCCGCCTCGACAAGGACCAGCGTAATCAGCAAGCGCCCCAACCTTCCGTTCCCGTCAAGAAACGGGTGGATCGTTTCGAACTGCACATGCGCCAGCCCCGCCCGGATGAGAGGCGGCATCCCGGCATCCTCTGCGTGCAGAAATCGTTCGAACGTATCGAGGCACTCGTCCAGCGCGTTTGGCGGCGGGGGCACAAACAGCGCATTGCCTGGTCTCGTGCCTCCGATCCAATTCTGAGAACGCCGGAACTCCCCCGGCTGCTTGGTCGCGCCGCGACCGGATTTCAGGATGATCCCATGCATTTCGCGGATCAGACGAAGAGACAGCGGAAACCCGCCACGGATGCGATCGACGCCATGCCCGATCGCGGCCACGTAGTTTGAGACCTCGGTAACGTCATCGAGCTCAACCGTCGGCGCTTCATGGTTTTCAAAGAGCAGAAGGTCAGACAAAGAGGATTTCGTACCCTCGATTTGCGACGACAGCAGCGCTTCCTTGCGGACATACATGTACAGGAAGAGCGGCGTCGACGGCAGAATGGTCGTCACACCGTCAAGACGTCCCACAGCAGCAATGGCGCGCTCGTAGACGCTCATCAGTTGCGGCAGTTCCAGAGGCGGCCTCGGTGGCAGAGGTGCCGGCACATAAGCGCGTACACGCTCACCGCCGACGCTTGTTTCAACGAAGGTGCCCAGTCTTTGATTGTGCTCTTCCGTCATCCTACGAACCTTTAATAGCCATACAGTCTTATTAAAGCAAAGCGCTCCAAACTTGAATAGCGGTCAACCGTAATTCAAGCTTCACGTGCTTTGGAGACCACAAACTGCATGGATCTCCTCTTTGGAACCCGCTTTCCGTTCAAACGCCAAACGAGCACGGCCAATCCATATTCCCAACGCCGGTTTGCGGTCGCGCGGCTGATCCCGTGCTCCCAGCAAATCCCCTTCTAGGCTTTTCGATTTGCACGAACCCACAGGATCTGCGCGATGTCCCGTTCCAGCGAGCGCAGCCAGAGCAACGCCTCCTCGGCTTCGTTGATCTGGCGCGGTCCTGGCCGGGGTCGACGCATATGCGGCTCCTGACCAACCTTGTCCGCCAAGCTGTGGAAATACTCGAGCCATGCGTTGAAGACGCCCTGTAGCATGACGCCGAGCAAGGTGCGGAAGATGAACCGTCCCGGGTTTACCGGAGAGTAAAACTCTCAAAGGATGAACCCTATGACACAGAGAAAGCACACCCCGTCCTACACGGCTGAGTTCCGCACACGCGGCGTTCGGCTTTTCAACGAGAACCGTGCCGATTATGCGAGTGATAATGCAGCGTACCGGGCGATTGCGCCCAAGCTTGGCTGCTCACCGGACAGTCTGCGTGCCTGATGCCGACAGGCGGATCGCGATGCTGGCGAGCGGTCTGGGCTGACCAGCGAAGAGAAAGCGAGGCTCAAGGCCTTGGAGCGGGAGAACCGTGAACTTCGCCAAGCCAACGAGATCCTGAAGAAGGCATCTGCGTATTTTGCTCCCACTCTCACACATGCAAGCATGTGTTGCCGTGCAACGGGACGGAGCTCGACCGCCCGTTCAAGCGATGACCCGGTTCATTGAAGACCACCGCGCAGTGTTTGGTGTCGGGCCGATCTGCAAGGTTTTGCCGATTGCACCAGCAACGTATTACGCGCGGGCAGCGGTTATGCGCGATCCTGAACTGGCATCTGAGCGTGCCAAAAGTGATGTGATCGATTGCGAGGACATCGGGCGTATCTATAAGGCAAGCGGCCGACGTTACGGAGCCCGCAAAGTTTGGCATGTCTTGCGGCGCGAGGGCAATGATATCGCCCGCTGCACTGTGGAGCGCCTAATGAAAGCCATGGAAATACAGGGCGTTGTTCGGGGTGGAAAGGTTATCACAACCAATCCTGACGCAGCCCAGCCATGCCCTGATGACAAGGTAAACCGAGAGTTTGTCGCGCAGATGCCAAACCGGCTCTGGGTGTCTGACTTCACCTACGTCTCAAGCTGGCAGGGTATGGTTTACGTCGCTTTCGTCATTGATGTTTTTGCCCGCAAGATCGTGGGTTGGCGGGTTTCCACCTCGATGACGACAAGCTTTGTGCTGGATGCTTTGAACCAGGCAATTTGCCAGCGCTGCCCGTCAGAAGCGGACAACCTGATCCATCATTCGGATTGGCGTTCGCAATATCTGGCCATAAAATACACAGAACGATTAGCTGAATCCGGGATCGACCCTTCCGTTGGCAGCGTGGGCGATTCATACGACGCCGCGCTGGCCGAAAGCACGATTGGCCTGTTCAAAACCGAAGTCATCAACTTCTTCGGCCCATGGAAATCCGTCGGACGGGTCGAAAGGGAAACCCTGAAATGCGTGAACTGGTACAACACCGAACGCCTGCACAGCGCCATTGGATACATCACGCCACAAGAAGCCGAGGAGGCTTTCTATGCAAACATGAACGCCCTTGATAATGTCGCCTGACATTTGAACAAAACACTCTCCGGTAAACCCGGGGCGGTTCAGTCCGGCCGCACCGAACAGGCTCAAGAGATAGATAATCCCTGCCACGATCCCGACCAAGATTAGGATCATGAAGATCGGGCCAAGGATCATACCAAACCCTCCCCACTGGCTGTTGCCCCACATCATGTCATGTCCATGACTGAATGGACCGTATCGGTCCGGGATTTCCCCAACCTGTGCCATGGCAGACGTTGCGGCCACCTATTAAGTGCATAATTATATGGGCAAAACGGCGTGCAGGCCCTGATCTGTATCAAGACGGCAGTGACGAAGTACTCTAGCATGCAGCGGAGATACGCAGGCGTGGATTGTAGAACGAAGCCTCTGATTTGGCCGCGCAAGGCTGATTTCAGTGCCACATCGCCAGTTCAGCGCCTCCCAAGCCTAAAAATAAGGATTTACTTCAGTGAGCTACACGATCAACCGCATGTTCAACGACGCCACACTCGACGACATCGATGCCCGCACCCGAGCCGCCCTGGCGGACAACGGCTTCGGCGTCCTGACCGAAATCGACGTCCAGGCGACAATGAAGAAGAAGCTCGATGTCGAGATGTCGGCCTATCGCATTCTCGGTGCCTGCAACCCGAAGATGGCGCATCAGGCGATCGGAATCGAGCCGCGGGTCGGTGCGATGCTGCCCTGCAACGTCATCCTGCGCGAGGTCGAGGGCGGTGTTGAGGTCAGCGCCATCGACCCGGTGGCGTCGATGCAGGCGATCGACAACGCCGAATTGACGGCCGTCGCGGGCCAGGTCCGCGACCTTCTGGCGAAGGCCGTCGAGGCGCTCTGAGATGAGCCTGCGCGCCGCCATTCTCGCGGCGCTGGCGATCCTCGCGATCGTCCTGCTCGGCGTGTGGCAGTTCACGCCATCGGTGTTCAACGAGGCACGCGGACTGATGGACGGTGAGCGCCTCGATATGCTGGTGGCGCGCGCTGGCCTCTGGGGGCCTGTTGTGATCGTCACGCTGATGACCGTCGCGGTCGTGGCGAGTCCGATCCCGAGTGCGCCGATCGCGCTGGCCGCCGGGGCTGCCTACGGACATCTCTGGGGGACGGTGCAGGTGGTGATCGGCGCAGAGCTTGGGGCGCTGATCGCGTTCGGCCTGGCGCGAGTTCTGGGGCACGATGTCTTGCGGCGGGTGTTCGGTGATCGGGTGGACGCCGGTCTGCTTGGCTCGCAGACCGCATTGACGGCAACTGTCTTTGCCAGCCGCCTGATGCCCTTCGTGTCCTTCGACATGATCAGCTACGCAGCCGGACTTAGCCGACTGCATGCCTGGCGCTTCGCGCTAGCGACACTGGCTGGCATCGTTCCGGCGAGCTTCTTGCTCGCCCATTTCGGTGGCGAGGCGGTCAGCGGAGACCTCGGGCGGATGACATGGGCGGTGCTCGGCCTCGGCCTGGCCACCGGATTGCCGCTGCTCTGGCTTGCCACTCGACACAAAGCCGAAAAGGACTCCTGATGGCGCACGCCTACAAGAAAAACAGCATCACCCTGCCCGGCGCAGTGGCCATGGGCACCGGCGTGATGATCGGCGCGGGCATCTTCGCGCTGACCGGGCAGATCGCCGAGCTTGCAGGGCCGCTCTTCCCGCTGTCTTTTTTCGTTGGCGCAATCGTGACCGCGTTCAGCGCCTACACCTATATCAAGATGTCGAACGCCTTTCCGTCTGCGGGCGGAATCGGGATGATCCTGACGAAAGCCTACGGGCCGACGACGGTCGCGGCAGGCGCCTCGCTCCTGATGGCGCTGTCGATGGTCATTAACGAAAGCCTCGTCGCGCGCACCTTCGGGACTTACACGCTCCGGGCCTTCGGAGGCGATACGGACAGCGTTCTCGTGCCGGTTCTCGGCGTCGCGTTGATCGTCTTTGCCTATTTCGTGAACGTCTCCGGAAGCCGCTCGGTCGGACTTCTGTCCATCATCATGGCGGTGCTCAAGGTTGGTGGCATCGCGCTGTTCGGTGTTTCCGCGCTTTGGGCCAGCGGTCTGTCATTCGAGGCGACGGTGGAGACGCGGGCACCACCGGCTTCGTGGCATCCGTCGCGCTATCGATCCTGGCCTTCAAGGGCTTCACCACGATCACAAACAGCGGTGCCGAGATCACCAAGCCACATCAAAACGTGGGCCGGGCCGTTGTCCTGTCCATTGCGATCTGCGTGGTCGTCTATCTTCTTGTCGCCTTCGCAGTCGGCTCCAGTCTGCCGCTCGACCGCATCGTCGCGGCAAAGGACTACGCGTCGGCCGAGGCGGCCCAGCCCGCGCTCGGACAGACCGGCTTCTACCTGACGGTGGCACTTGCACTGGTCGCCACGGCGTCGGGTCTGATCGCCAGCGTGTTCGCGGTCTCGCGGATGCTGGCGATACTGACCGACATGAAGATGATTCCGCACAGCCATTTCGGCATGCCAGGCACGATCAAGGACCACACGCTCGTCTATACCGTCGTGATCGCGGGCTTTCTGACAGTTTTCTTCGACCTCAGCCGGATCGCCTCGATTGGCGCCTTCTTCTACCTGGTGATGGACATCATCATCCATTTGGGCGTCCTCCGGCAGCTCCGCGAGGAAATCGGCGCACGGGGCTGGGTGCTGCTGACAGCCATCGTGCTCGATGCCGTGGTACTGGCCGCCTTCGCCGCGATGAAATGGCAGTCCGACCCGCTGATTGTCGTGATCGGCCTCGTCGGCATGGCGCTGGTGTTCCTGTTCGTGCGGGTGTTCCTCGCGCGCAATCGCGTCAGAGAAGACGATCACGACCACCATCGAAAGTGACTTGAGCTTCCAGTCGCTGGAGGCGTAAAACTGCGACAGACCCAGAAAGGTTCGCACAGCATGGACCACGATCATCATCACGCGGTGCCTGACATTCCGGCAGGAGCCGAGACCGCAAAGGACCCGGTTTGCGGGATGACGGTCGCGGTCAAGCCCGACGGGCGGCACGCGAAGTTTGGGGACGAGACTTTCCATTTCTGCTCTGAGAAATGCCAGACGAAGTTCAAAAGAGACCCGTGGTTCTATGCAACGGGCCGGAGCTCTGAACGCTCAAAGGCGACCCCTGCGGACGTCCAGTACACCTGCCCGATGCACCCAGAGATCATCCGCGACGCGCCCGGAGCCTGCCCGATCTGCGGCATGGCGCTGGAGCCGATGCTGCCCTCGGACGAACCCAGCGTTGAGCTGACCGACTTCACCCGCCGAATGTGGATCTCGGCAGCGGCGGCGGTGCCGCTGATCGTCCTGACCATGGGCGGGCTGGTCGGCCTGCCGGTGCGCGACTGGATCGGGCATCAGACCGCCAGCTATCTGGAGTTCGTGCTGGCGACGCCCATCGTACTTTGGGCGGCATGGCCGTTCTTCAAGCGGGGCTGGGATTCGATCGTGAACCGCTCGCCCAATATGTGGACGCTGATTAGCCTCGGCGTTGCGGCGGCCTATCTCTATTCGATCTTCGCGACGTTTCTGCCGGGCCTTTTCCCCGAACAGTATCGAATGGGCGCGGGCGTTGGCACATACTTCGAGGCGTCGGTGGTGATTGTAGCACTGGTCTTTGTTGGCCAGGTGCTGGAACTTCGAGCCCGCGAACGCACGGGTGACGCGATCCGCGCGCTTCTCGACCTCGCGCCCAAGACCGCGCGGCGCATCCTGCCCGATGGCACGGAATATGACGCGCCGCTCGAAAACATCATGGAAGGCGACCGACTGCGCGTGCGCCCCGGCGACGCGGTTCCGGTGGACGGGACGGTGATCGAGGGGCGATCCAGCTTGGACGAAAGCATGCTGACCGGCGAGTCGATGCCGGTGGAAAAGGGCCCCGGCGATGCTGTGACCGGCGCCACGATCAACAAGAACGGCTCTCTGGTGATCGAAGCGGGCAAGGTCGGCGCCGATACCGTGCTGGCGCAGATCGTCACGATGGTGTCGAACGCGCGGCGGTCCCGCGCGCCGATCCAGGGACTGGCGGACCGGGTCTCAGCCATATTTGTGCCGACGGTCGTGGGGACTGCGATCTTTGCCTTCGTCGTGTGGATGATCTTCGGGCCCGAACCTGCGCTGGTCTTTGCCATCGCCTCCGCCGTGTCAGTGCTGATCATTGCGTGCCCCTGCGCGCTCGGGCTGGCCACGCCGATCTCGATCACCACGGCGGCGGGACGCGGCGCACAGGCGGGCGTGCTGATCAAGGACGCTGAGGCGCTGGAACGCATGGCGTCTGTCGATACCTTGATCGTCGACAAGACCGGCACGCTGACGATGGGCAAGCCGACGCTGACCGACACGGTGGCGCTGGGGGATTTGGCCGAGGCGGACCTTCTGTCGCTGGCCGCTGCGCTGGAACGCGGGTCCGAGCATCCTCTGGCCGAAGCGATCGTCGAGGGCGCCGAGGCACAGGGCGCCGCCCGGCAAGAGGCCGCCGACTTCGAGGCAATCACCGGCAAAGGTGTGCGCGGACAGATCGGTGGGCGCGCAGTCGCGCTCGGCAACACGGCGATGATGCAGGACATGGGCCTGGACGCGACGGAGGCCGAAGCACAGGCCGACACACTGCGCGCCGAGGGCAAGACGGCGATGTTCATCGCGGTTGATGGCGCGCTCGCAGGAATTGTGGCCGTGGCTGATCCGATCAAGGACAGCACCGCACAGGCGATTAAGGAACTGCATGCCCAAGGGCTGCGCGTCATCATGGCGACAGGCGACAACGAGCGCACGGCACAGGCCGTTGCGGGGAAGTTGGGCATCGACGAGGTGCGCGCGGGCATCCTCCCCGAGGCAAAGAAGGACCTGATCGACCAGTTGCGCCGCGACGGCCACAAGATCGCCATGGCAGGTGACGGCGTGAACGACGCCCCCGCACTGGCCGCCGCCGACGTCGGCATCGCCATGGGCACCGGAGCCGATGTGGCGATGGAAAGCGCAGGCATCACGCTGCTGGGCGGCGATCTGATGGGCATCGTGCGGGCCCGGAAACTGGCCCGCGCCACCCTGCGCAACATCAAGCAGAACCTGTTCTTCGCCTTCGCGTACAATGCACTTGGCGTGCCCATCGCCGCGGGACTGCTCTACCCGGTGACCGGCCTACTCCTGTCGCCGATGATCGCGGCGGCGGCGATGAGTCTGTCTTCGGTTTCTGTCATCACCAACGCGCTGCGGCTGCGGCGGATCGGGCTGTGAACGGCTGACCATGGCTGAAGAACCGAACCGCTGGGAAAGCGTCTATAAGAACAAGGAAAAGGCCGAGACGCGTTGGTACGAGGATCGTCCACAGGTCTGGCTCGGGTGCCGTCAGACCGATGCGAACCAGTCTCTGTAAGGACAATGAAGCTGTCGATTACGCCACGCCGCGTTGGCGCCACTCGGAGAGAGCAGCGGCCCCGTTGGCCTTGAAATTGTCTCCGCTATAGAGCGCGCTCCTGGTTGAAATGGTTGTAGACGGAGGCATGAACGGCGGCGAATTTCTGTAAACATCGCATGCTGCGGAACCGCTGCAGGGCGCGTTCTCGTCGTCGAAGCGGCCCCTTTTCATGGTTTGCAAGCAAACCACTGTCAGGCAGCGGGTGCGCGTTCTCGGCCCGATTGTTTTCCCAGCGGCCCGTTTCCTGCCGGTCGGCATTG
>Ga0075467_10002289_pt1 | contig 15137 bp, 15 predicted proteins | sample DEB08_DNA_9_FD_75067 | JGI IMG/M metagenome (GOLD analysis project Ga0075467, IMG submission 75067) | Aqueous microbial communities from the Delaware River and Bay under freshwater to marine salinity gradient to study organic matter... | ecosystem: Environmental > Aquatic > Marine > Coastal ... | reverse complement strand
CATTATTGTTTTCCTTGGCTAATAACCATTTCTCGAACCCAGCGGCTCTTATGCTCATTCTCTAATACTCGGTTTTGCATACTAAGAAACAGTGCGTAACCGTAAAAGAACATAAATCCGACCGCCATGAAGGCTAACGGTAGTAACATTTCAGTTGGCATTTTCGGCCCGCCCTCAGCAAACACCGTAGCACCTTGATGCAAACTACTCCACCATTCAACTGAGTAATGAATAATAGGTACGATAACAACGCCCACTACCGACAATAGAGCGGTGGCTTTTTCAGCTGTTTTACGCTCTTCAAAGGCGTAGTACACTGCTATTACGCCAAAATAGAGGAATAGTAATATCAGCTCAGAGGTTAAGCGCGCATCCCAGACCCAATAGGTACCCCAAATAGGTTTGCCCCATATAGAGCCTGTCAGCAGAGCAAGCGCGGTAAACGCAGCACCAATCGGTGCCGAGCAAATGGTTACCACGAAGGCCATTTTGATTCGCCATATTAAGCCTATTGCACCGGCTGTCGCCATTACCACATAGACAAACATTGACATCCAGGCTACTGGAACGTGAACAAAGAGTATGCGAAAGGCATCTCCCTGTTGGTAATCCGCCGGCGCTACGAATAGGCCGAAATAGGTGCCGATGAGACTCAATGTCAAAAACAAAATTCCAAAAACCGGAGTAGTGTAGCGACTTATCGTATAGAACTCTCGTGGTGACCCAAGCCGATGATAGGTGTTGGAGAGAAAGTTCCAGGTAGCGGAGATAGGGTTCACGGTATCAGTTAGGTCTCTTCTAGTTAATGGTGACGCGCAATGCGCCGGCGATGGCAAATGGTGCCAAGGTAATCGACAGAGCCAAAATGGCGGCTAATGCATACAGTTGACTGGCTACCTCTAATCCTTGAGCCGATTGCGTAAGCATACCTGCTCCAAAGATTAAAATGGGGATATATAACGGTAAAATCACGATCGCTATTAATACACCGCCGCGCCTTAAGGTGACGGTAAGCGCGGCACCGATCGCGCCAATTAAACTTAAGCTCGGCGTACCCAATAAAAGCCCTGCAAATAATACCCAAATTTGTTCGTTCGGTATATTAAAAGTCACGCACAATACTGGCGAAAAGAGCGTTAAAATTAAGCCAGTAGCTGTCCAGTGTGCGAGTGCTTTACCGAGCATCGCCAGCGATAGAGAACGAGGGTGGATGAGCATCTGCTCTAGCGTACCGTCTTGGTAGTCCGAATGGAACATGCTCTCTAGGCTTAGCATGGTGGCCAACACCGCCGAAACCCAGATAACGCCACCACCGATACGTTGCAGCAGCTCACCTTCAGCGGGTAAGCTAAATGGAAAGAGCAGGGCGATGATGACAAAAAATACCAGTGGTTGAATCAGCGAACTGGTATTGCGAAACATCAGCTGCCACTCACGCTGGAAATACAAACTTAGTGTATTGATTGGCTTGTTGCTCGCGCGCGCGCCTTTGTTGCTCACGCGTGCCCCTTTGTTGCTCACGCGTGCCCCAGCGTTAGCTCGCTACGGTATTGATTTAGCGGGCTGTCGACCAAACTTTGGTGGTGAGTCATGATGATCATGCCGTCATTTTCAAGGTGTTCAACGCATAGTGACTCGATTAAGTTTCGACCTGAGGTGTCGATGCCAGTAAATGGCTCGTCTAATATCCATAATGTGAAGTCAGCAATTAAAAGGCGCGCAAACGAAAGTCGGCGGCGCTGACCGAAGGACAATTGCTGAGCCAGCAGATCGGCGCACTTCAAAATACCCATTTTGTCGAGAATGTCATCGAGCGCAACTTCGTCTACCCCGCTGTCGAGCTGTTGATAGTAGCGGAGGTTTTCAATCGAGGTTAGTTCATTTTTCAAACCTTCTTTGTGTGCGATGTAGGCACACTCTCGATGAAAGTCCGAATTGTTCGCCGTATCCTTACTGTTCCAGCTGATTTCTCCATGTTCGGCAAAGTTTATTCCGGCTATCAGTCGTAGTAGACTGGTTTTTCCGCAGCCATTTGGGCCTGTGACATGCAAGCACTGTCCAAGACCAACACTAAAGTTAACGGCATCAAACAGCTGATTGTCTCCGCGCGTGCAGGACAAGTCTTTAATCGAAATGACCTTTGAGCTAGGCATTAAATAATCAGCGAGTGAGTTTTGCAAAGAGCAGAGTTTAGCAATACCATGTATGGTTTGCATCAGTTATATCAATACCATTTAACAGTAATCGCTTTAGTTCAGCGGTTTATTGTTAACAACTGAGACCTCTGGATAACTCAGGGGCGAAATAAAAAGTGCTTGGAATCTCTACAATTGAGGCAGAAAACATATCTAATAGCTGGCTATTGGCACGTTTTTCAACGAAAAGTAGAAGAGTTTCAACCCATGCAACAGGGTCAACCCATGCAACAGGGTCAACCCAAGTAACAGGGTCAATCTAGATAAACCTGTTACCGGCATTTTTATTCGTTCGTCGAATTATGCATCGGTCTCGAACTAACTAATCTTGAGGAAGAATTAATGGATTTTGGGCAATTTAAAGTTACCGGCACAAAGCTTAATTTGAGCAAATTCAAAACCGAGTTTGATGCTGGCGAGTCAGATTCAAAGTTGAAAAAGTTACGTGAAAAAATATGGGAAGAGGTCGCTGAGCTGCAAGAAAAGCTTTATGCCGAAAGCAAGCAGTCGTTACTGATTGTGCTGCAAGCCATGGATGCTGCTGGCAAAGACAGCACAATTGCTAAACTCACTAGCAACCTAAATGCACAGAGCTGTAAAATTCACAGCTTCAAAAAGCCCTCAAAACGCGAGCTATCGCACGATTTTCTATGGCGAGTTCATGCGATGGCGCCAGAAGCCGGAGATATAACCATCTTTAATCGTTCCCACTACGAAGATGTATTGGTGGTCAAGGTTCACGGTTGGGCAAATGATGAGAAGATTGAACGCCGTTACCAACACATCAATAATTTTGAGAGCCTGCTTGCTGATCGCGGCACCAAAGTTATTAAGTTTATGCTAAATGTGTCTAAAGAGTATCAGCTGAGTCGCTTCAAGCGGCGCTTGGATAACCCTGGTAAGCACTGGAAGTTTAATCCTGGCGATCTTGAAGAGCGTAAGCTTTGGGATGATTACATGAGTGCCTTTGAAGTCGCGATTGAGAAGTGCAGTAGCGACGCATCGCCTTGGTTTATTGTGCCAGCCGAAAATAGAAATTTTCGTGACGTGATGATCGCCTCAGTTATTCGTGATGCATTACTAGAAATGAACCCCGACTACCCAGCACCAGCGTTTGATGAGGCCGTTTTCACCTCCGATAGTATTTCTTAGGCACAGTCGGTTTACTTGGTTAATCGAATAGCCTTGAATTAATGATGTGTTCTCTGCGACCTCGAGATATGCCGGCGGTGTTTATCGGCAATTGATCGGCGTTAAACTAAGCAAGTATTCGCTAGTTCGCGCCCATCGCTTCTAAATTACGTTGAGCGACACTATCGCCTTGTTTAGCGGCTCGTTGGAACCATTCGATTGCAGTGCGCCGGCTAGTCGTTACGCCACGACCTCGGGCGTACATAATGCCTAGATTTGTCTGCGCGCCAGGGTAGCCTTGCCTGGCGGCTGATCGATACCAGTAGACCGCATCGGTATAGTTTCTGGGTAAGACTAAGCCATCTTCGTACAGACTGCCAATGTCAGATTGAGCCCATGCTCGGCCATCGTCAGCGAATTTCTGAATCGCAGGTAGGGCAGCACGAATTATGCTGTCGGCGATTGTTCTATCAGCTTTAAAGCCTCGGCCTAGAAAATGCATGTAGGCAAGCCTGAACTGGGCGCGCGCGATGCCTTTGTCCGCCAAAGGTTGAAGCAGTGCCGCCGCGGTGCTGTATTCGCCCTTATAGTAGGCTTCAAGCCCTTCTTTTAGATATTGTTTATCAAATGCTTGTTGTTCTGATGTTTGCCGTCTTGGGGTACGAGTATCGTCCTTTATCGGTGTTTCGCTAGGAGCCGTTATTGGCGTTTCAGTGCTATCAGCTTGGTTTTCTGAAAGCTTCTGCGCTTGCTGTTCCAGTTGGCGTTGCTGAGAGGCTAACGCTATTTCTGCTAACGGTTTAGCGCGCGCGATCATGGCTTCAACTAGCGGTATTGATGAGTGGCTAGGGTCAATAATACTGACCGTCGCTAGATGTGCGGAGGCGGCTTCGTATCGGCCATTGAGAACCGCATCGTTGGCCTGCTGAATATAGGAGTCGCCAATTCTCTGCACTCCAGCAAGTGCTGTTTGGTTTTCTTCGTCTAACAATAGTACTTGCTGATAATAATAAAGTGCATTCTCTTTGGCTGGTAATATGAGTGCACGCTTAGCAAACGCCGATTTTGCATTTTTCAAAAGGATTTCTATTTTGCGTTGAATATCCCACGCGCCTATTGCCGCTTCTAATTCAAGATATTGTTCCGAATCAGTGGTTGTTACTACAGCTATTTTACCGAGCGCATTTTCGGCCAAAGATTTATTGTTCTGATCCAGCGCGCCCAAGCCAGATGTTAGAAAACGTCCTACAATGAAATCAAGACCTTGCGTGGCCTCGACGTTTCTGGGGTTCAGGCTCAGTGCTTCCTTGTAGCTAGCAGTCGCATTGTCATCGCGTGGAAGCGTGTATCGTCCATTTTTAATCTGGAGTTTAGCTTTCTCGAGCAAATTACGAATTTTTAGATCTTTCGCGTCTTGTTGACGAAAGTCGCTGGCTCGACCTATGTCGTCATCTCGGCTGAAAGATAGTGCGCTTTCTCCTGCCTCATTCTCAAGAAAATCATTTTGCTCGGCTTCAGATAAGTCAGTTTCGCCTAACTGAGGCGCTAAGGTCACGCCAGGGCCAACGACCTCTTGGGTCGAGTTGTTTTCTTGTGGCCAAAAGAAGGCGGCCAGAATTAAAATAACGATAATACCAGCGGCCCAATTGCTTAGCCCGTTGTTGCTATAGCGACTAAAGATGCCAGTTCTCGGTCGGCTTGCCACGCCAGTTAGGTCCCCGCCTATAACTTGTTGTCTACGAGGCGGGGCGTTTAAGTCAAACGCGGTACTCGCGGCAGGTCGAGCTTTTTTCTTACTACGCGTGGTTTCGCCAGATAGGGCACTCTCTATTTCTGAGCGCGAGCGCACTATTTCTGGCTTGTCAGACTTTAATTCGTCCACAGGCTTGCTGCTAGGTTTAGAGTTGGTGGCCATTTAGTTCAGTGTTTTTGTATTTGATAGCTTGTAGCAATTTTGATCCAGATAGATTTTAACACACCACTGGCGGGGCGCTGTATTACTTGAGACCTCAGCATAACTCGGCGAACGGTTCAAAAACGTCAAAAATACCGTCACTTTTCGTTGAAAATACCGCAAAGGCACTTAGACTGGCCAATAGCCTGCGTTTTCTGCCTCACTTGCAGACATTGCAAACGCTTGTTATCTCGTCCCTAAGTTATACCGAGGTCTCTTCTTAGAACTCTCTCACTCAACGGCTGCCATTCAGAGTCGACTAGTCTATACGGACGTAACCACGCTTTCGATTAATCGACTCGACTTCAAAATAGCCATCTTGTTTTGAAATAACGTAAATTCCAGTACCAGGGGCTAGTTTAAGCAACTCAGACGAGTAGGGGTTCGGCTTGCTAAGTACTTTGTATTCGTGATCTACGATAATCAATTGAGGACCTGCGCTCAAGGGCACACGTTTGTCTAGCTTTGCTAGAATTCCGAGTGGTGTTTTGATCGGCAACTTGCCGAAATTTTCTCTAGAGAGGCCGCTAACAATTTCTAATGTGTGCAAATTCAACTCGGATAGATGGCCATTTGCACTGGTCAATTTGTTTTCTAATTCGAACGCACGGATAGCGTTTGCCGACCTTGGACCCCACAAACCATCAACCGTACCAACCTTAAAGCCTGCTATGTTTAACGCCTCTTGCGCGAAGCGCACATCATGCGCAGTCGCACGAATAATCGGTGAAGGATCAAATAGAGGCGGCTTTTCGACTTCTACAACTTTGGGCTGCTCGACGACGACTATCTCTTCCTTCATTGGCACGCAGGCACTTAAAAACATAATAAAACTAAGCGCCAACAATGGCGATAATCTTGCTATAGAGAAGCGGTTCTGCTGAATGGTGATCGCGTCGTTTAGATTTTGGGGCATACTGATCTAGTTGGGATTAGGTTTTTGTTTTTATAGTTATACACACAGCGAGAAAGCACGCTTGCTTTGTGATGCCGAAACCGATTGTAAGGGAACGATTTTAGTCATGACTCAACTTATTTTATTTTCGTGTAAAGATCTTAGCATAGCTCAACGAACGAATAAAAATGCCTGTAACAGTTTTATATGGGTTAAGACTCTTTTGCTTAGGGTTGGAAATACCCCAAGGGCAGTTACACTTGCCAATAACTCACTATTAGCAGAGTTTTCATAAGGTCTTTTATAGCCTAAATATAATATTGATAGAAGAAATACAAAAATTGTCACAGGTGTTTGATGGTAAGCAGTTCCGATGTTCGGTCTGAATTGATCTCCAATATTGCTCCAAAACCTAATTGCAGTCGAAATAAGTGTGTCATTGGCGTCTCTAATACATGACCATGGATAAGTCTTAATACGCCAGAATGAGTGACAATTGCGACCTGCTGATGCTTACTGTCTAATAGATCGGCCCAAAATTCATTAACCCGAGCTTGCATGTTTAGCATGCTGTCTCCGTTCGGGGCCGCTTGATCTACAAAATTATTCATCCAGATCTGCGCAGCCTCTGACGTGAAGTCGTCCCATGGCAAGAGCTCCCAATCGCCAAAATTGTATTCCATCAGGCGATCGTCATTTATAAGATTTGGCGACTCAAGCTTGGCCGCTAGCAGGGCACAACGTTGTAACGGGCTGGTATAAACGACATCATATCGATCACGCAGTTTGCTAAGTACTGCGTCGGCTTCTTGCTCAAACGAGTCAGCCAGCGCCAAATCGCTTTGGCCGTAGCATATACCGGCTTTAATATCGGGCGTGGTATGTCGAATCAGGTGAATAATCATGTGGCGAGAGCCGAGAAATAGTGTGTATTAGAGTGTGCGAATACCAACACTAAAGTGCGGCGGCTAGTGATAAATAGAAGGTCAGTTCGGAGAATTGTTGAATTGCGCCGAGTACATCGCCGGTATAACCGCCAATTCGACTTCGTGAATACGCCATGAAACTGAGCGCCACCACGCAGCAGGCCAAACAGGCGAACACGGTTGCTGCAGGGGCCAGCCCAGCCAGTGCAATGATTGGCAGCGCGGTAATGCTGACACTTACTAACTTATCTTTAGTGCTAAGATTTTTCTCAGTAATCGGTTTGATCTTGCTACTGTCTATATCTTGCACATAGTCGAATAGGTCGATCATGGAAGACGATAATGTTCGGCTTAGGGTATGTGCAGCAATATAGGCGAGTAAAAATAATAGAGGTGTGCTTTTGCTCACGATTTCGAGCAGGCTTAGAAATTTCACACCTAAAACAAGTATCAAAGCCGCCGCACCGTAGGTACCTAAACGGCTGTCTTTCATGATGGTCAGCACTTGCTCTTTTGTCCAGCCGCCACCAAGACCGTCACAACTATCGGCCAATCCGTCTTCATGAAATGCGCCGGTAGCGAGCAAACTTAAGGCCATCGATAGGGCGATACTAAGCGCTGCTGCAAAAAAATGATTGGCGATTAAAAAGGTGGCCGCGGCAATCGAACCAATAATAACGCCGATTAATGGGAAGTACTTTCGTGACCGATCCAGCACAGTTTGCGAATGCAGCGCCGTGCTTGGCACTGGAATGCGGGTGTAAAACATTAGCGCGGCATAAAAGTAATCGAGCTCAGTTGCTTTTCTATTGTTCATCTGCACCTAACTCTAATGAGCGCTTGGCGCGTGCCTGCTGCAGTTGCTCGCAAATGGTCTTTATGCCCTTGATAATACGCACGGTGTGGCGTTGAATATGATCTGGGTCGACAAAAAATAGATTGTCTGACTTCACCGCCGATAATGATGGCCATGCCAGCCAATCGTCTAGCCAGTCTGGCCGAGCATCTGACATTCCACTGGCCAAAATCACCTCGGGATCACGCTCTAAAATAGACTCTATATTAATAATCGGTGCAACGGTGGCTTCGTCAGCGTAAATGTTTACGCCACCACAGAGCTCGATCGCATTGCTAATTATGTGACCACCGTTAATGGTTCTAAGTGGGCTATTCCAGACTTGATAGAAGGTAGAGACAGGCTGCTGAGCTAAGTCTTTGTTGCGCACCTCGTCGATGCTGTTTAAATATGCTTGGGCGGCTGGCTCGGCGATTGCGCTGGTGCCTGCAAGTATTCCAATATCTCTAATGCTCTTGGCCACGTCATCCAACAAGTCTGGTTGGTCGATGTATACTGGAAAGCCTAATTGTTGAATTCTGTCGACACTCGAGTCTGAATTGCCAGATTCCCATGCGATCACTAAATCTGGTTGTAACTGTAAAATTTTTTCCAAATTAGTTTGCGCATAGCCGCCGACAATCGGCAGCGAGGTAGCGGCTTCAGGGAAATCACTGTAGCTGACGACCCCCACTAACTGACTTCCAGCGCCTGCTGTGTAAACGTTCTCGACTACATGAGGCGCTAGCGCGACAATACGTTTCGCTGGTTTATCTAGCTTTATTATCGAGCCGGTGAAGTCGATAACCTGAACCGACGTGTCAAGCGTTGGATCGGAGGAACTAAGCTTGCCATTCGAGCTAACCTTACTATTCGAGTCTAGCTGTGTCTGCGTCGGTTTTGGGTCGCAAGCGCCTAACAATAAGCACGACAAAATTACAGCAACTACAAAAACTGAGGGTGTATTTTCCATTTTATGATTCACTGACTCCGGCACTGGTGAAAGTCGCCATGTTGTTGTGTAAGGCGAGGGCGCTAAGGATAAGTGGTGTAGCCACGGCCGCACCACTACCTTCGCCAAGGCGCATCTGCAAATCTAGCATAGGCTGAGCTTTTAAAGAGTCAAGCGCTAGCGTGTGGGCGGGTTCAGCTGACTTGTGTGAAAACATCATCCAGCTACGCACAGAAGGGTTAATTTGGCAGGCGAGTAAGGCCGCCGCCGTGGTTATAAAGCCATCTACGAGTATTGGCACACCCGCTTGCGCGCACGCAATATACGCACCAACTAGCCCAGCTATCTCAAGACCTCCAACACACTCTAGTATGTCGAGAGGCGTTTTCATCTGCTCACCATGCCGGTTCAATGCTTGGTAAATTGCCTTGCGCTTACGCGCGAGGCCATCTTTGTCTACGCCAGTGCCGGGGCCAACTGTTAGTTCAGGCGGCTGCTTGAGCAATATGCTATAAATTGCTGAAGCGGAGCTGGTATTACCGATACCCATGTCGCCGCCAATAAATAGATCAGCTGCACTATTTAGTTGCCTAGCGCCCGCAGCTAGCGCGGCGAATAGAGTTTCTCGAGACATCGCTGGCTGCTGTGTAAAATCCTTAGTGCCCGCCATTAGCGGCCTATTGAGTAAGCCATCAGTGTCATCTATCGCTGATATCAGACCCAGATTAATTACCTCAAACTCAGCCTCGAGCTGCTTTGCCAAAATACTTATCGCGGCGCCGCCGCTGGTGAAATTATGCACCATTTGAGCGGTAACTTGCTGCGGGAAAGCAGAAACTCCTTGTGCACAGACGCCATGGTCGGCGGCAAATACGGCGATTTGAATATGATTGCAACTCGGAGTTAATGACTTTTGCCAGCCGCAAAACGAGATCGCTATGTCCTCAAGTTGGCCAAGCGACCCTGGTGGTTTAGTCAGTTGTAATTGATGCGATCGTGCCGAGTCTAGATCAGCTTGATCGATCAGCCTTGCGGGCTTTAAAAACCATTGAACGGTCATAATTGTGTCGTCAAGTTAGGGTGTGTTTTATAAAATAATATTAGCGCCGCAGAGAGCCTATCGAGCTGATCTCCCGCAAGCGATAACCTTAGCCAATTGAGTTGCTGGCTATGGTCGACAAACGGGTCAATATACGGGTCGCCAAGCCTTGCCCAGATTTTCATTCGTGCAAGGTGCTCGTGCAGTGCTACGATGCGATCATTTTCGCCAAAAACGCTAAAGAACAAGCTTTGATCCATTATCTTGCAATTTGGCTCGTTCTGCTTAATAACCGTCATCGCTATGCGTTGCTGTTCAGCATGCAGTTTGATTCGCTTTATCTGCGAGCGTTGCCATTGCCTGTCGTTTAACGCCAAGGTCGCTACTTCCATTGACGGCCCAGCAACACTCCAAGGTGATAGTAGTGTTTGCAATTGGTGCACAATAGGATGAGTTCCAACAGCGAAACCTACGCGGGCACCCGCTAAGCCAAAAAATTTGCCGATTGATTTCAATACAATCACATTGTCGTTGTGATGCAAAGGCTTTAGCGAAGAGTTGTGATTGTAATCAACTTCTAGATCTGAGAATGCTTCATCGACGATTAGCAGACCACTGAGCATTGATGATATTTTCTCTAGACCGGCTGCTGATAATCGTTCTGCGCTTGGATTGTTCGGATTTATCACCACTACGTCGCTGACCAAATTATCGCTAACTAACCTATCAAGTTCATCGAAGTTTCCGTACCTAATCACTTTATGATCGGCCAGCTGCCAAGAGTTCGCATGCTCTTGATACCCTATTAACGGTATCGCCACTGCATGCATTCTTTTGCCTAGCTCAGTGTTAAGTAATTGGGGGATTAAACGAATCGCTAATTGTGATCCAGGCGTCACAGCGATGTCACAAACTCGGCACCGATAATACGCTGAGGCAGCGGCGATCAGTTGCGTCTCAGGTGAGGGTAATGTTCGCCAAGTTGACGGTTCAAATTGCGGGACCGGGTAATTCCAAGGGCTGATTCCAGTGGATAAATCTAACCATTGGTGTGCAGCGCCGCCGTAACGCATTATCGCGTTCTCAAGGTCACCACCATGTCGTATTTGTTGATTTACCATAGTAGGGTCAGAAAATTTTGCTGCCAACAAAAATCAGTGCGATTGCTCCCCACCAATGGAGTAAGGTAAGGTCTAGCAATTCATTGGTGCGTAATATGTCTCTAGATACGGGCTTTATGTTGGTGCCAAACCATGGCTTGTCTAAAAACTTGCCATGGTAATACGCTGGACCACCTAACTGAATGTTTAAGCTGCCGGCGCCAGAGGTCATAACCGGGCCTCCATTGGGGCTGGCCAAAAAACGTGATTGTGTGCGCCAACAGTTAAAGGCTTGAAGTGTATTACCGATTAGGGCGTAGAAAAACGCAGTAATACGGGCGGGAACATAATTTAGTAGGTCGTCTAATTTGGCAGCGCTTTTACCGAACATCTCGAAGCGTTGAGTTCGATAGCCCCACATTGCATCAAGGGTATTTGTTAGGCGATAGCCTATGACCATCGGTGCGCCGCCAATTAAAAACCAGAACAACACACCGAAAGTCGAGTCGCAGCCGTTTTCTAAACTTGATTCGACAGTGGCGGCGGTGATTTCGGCCTCGGTCATGTGTTCGGTATCTCGACTTACCATCAGTGAAACGGCGTAGCGTGCTTGCTGATAGTCGCTGTCAATTTCTACGTTGGTAACATTCAGTAACAGAGCTTCATAGACTCTCCGGGAATGCTCAAGCAAGCTGTTGAAACCGATTGCTGAATAGACCACTACAACATTAAAAATCCAACCGTATGGACCGAGAGCTGACTCAATAAGATAGCCTGATAACGATACCGGAATGATCAAGATAATCAGAGCCATAAGGCCATAAATAAAAGCCATCGATGAGTTTGGGTCTGAATTGAGTTGCTGTTCAACTCGATTGGCGCAATTACCAAAACCGACTAATGGATGATATCGCTTTGGCTCACCGAGAAAGGTGTCAAGCAGCAAGGCGATACTTACGACCAGCAATACCATGTTTATCGACCAGCCCGTTTTAGTGGCATCTCGAGACCGGCAACGACCAAGGTTACATCGCTAGCGATGGCGGCAACTTGTTGCTGTAGCCAACCGCTTTCATCTACGAATTGGCGAGACAATTCGCCCATTGGCACGATGCCCGAGCCGACCTCGTTGCTAACCAAAATGATATTGGCCGAGCTGTTTTCTAAGGAGTTTAGAAAGTTGCTTCGATGTTCAGGCCAACAGCCGTGGTGCAGGCAATTACTCAGCCACAGGGTCAAGCAGTCGATTATGATGGTGGTCTGCTTTGACGCATTGTCGACTACTTCAGCTAAGTTTAGTGGCTCTTCGAGTAACTGCCACTCGGGGCCGCGGCGCTGCTGGTGATGCGCTATTCGAGCTTTCATCTCATCATCGCCGGCGGTCGCGGTGGCAAGGTAAATAAGCGAGCTCTTTTCTAGGCTTTTATTGACACTTTGGCTCTGTTCAAACGCCGCTTGAGCGACTTTTTCTGCAAAGCCACTTTTGCCGCTGCGGGCACCGCCTAAAACAAGATGAGTAAGCTGCATTTATAAACCTATTACAACTGGTGAATTATGCTCAGGGTGCTGAGCGATATGCACATCAACATCAAACAAGGATTTAATGTTTTGCCGGGTGATAACTTGCTCGATAGTGCCAAACGCTAGGCGTTCGCTGCACAGTAGCGCCAGCGCTTTGTCGGCGTAGCGAGCGGCCAAATTGATGTCGTGTAACACCATAACCACTGCGACACCATGGCTTGCTAGCTCTCGGATAGCGCCCATTAATAGCTTCTGATGACCAAGATCCAGAGCGGCGGTTGGTTCGTCGAGTAATAAAAGCCGAGTGCCGTTTGGCGCGTCGGCTTGCTGCCAAATCTGTGCAAACACTCGAGCTAATTGAACTCGCTGTTTTTCACCGCCAGAAAGTTCGGTATAAAGCCGCTCCGAAAGATAGCTGATGTCCATCAATGTCAGCGCTTCCTGAACTATTTCATCGTCTCTTTGGCGACCACTATCATGAGGAATGCGAGCCAGCCCAACAACCTCAGAAACGCGATATGGAAAGTTTAGCAGGCTAAGCTGCGGCAATACGGCGATCTGCCGTGCCCTAAGTTTGGCTTGATCCGAAACGCCGTCAATGGTGATATTACCAGTAAACGCTATGTCGCCAGCGATGGCATTTAGTAAGGTTGATTTACCAGCGCCGTTGGCACCAATAATAGCCAGCACCTCGCCTGCGTTAACATGGCAACTTACCGAATTGACCAGCACTGAGTGCGCCGTGCTCTTCTTTGCGCCTTGAACTCGAATGCTAACCTTGTCTATGTCTAGTAGTCGCCTGATCATATTTTCGCCTTTAACGCATACCAAATTCATGTCGACGGCGTAACAATGAAATAAAGAACGGTGCGCCCAAGATCGCCGTCACCAAGCCAACCGGTAGCTCGATTGGCGACACGATAGTTCGCGCGATGGTGTCAGACAATAGTAATAGAATAGCGCCACCTAATGCGGAGATCGGCAGCAAGTATCGATGGTCGGGGCCAATCAATAGGCGAATCATATGTGGAATTATTAGGCCTATAAAGGCAATTGTGCTAGCCAATGCGACCGATATTCCCACGCCTGCAGCGACCAAAAGCACCAATTTTATTTTAATCGACTGTACCGACAGACCTAGGTGACGTGCTTCAGATTCGCCCAGCAGCAAGGCGTTTAAAGCGGTACTAAAACGCGGTAAAATGACTAAAATAATTGACCCAAAAATCGCCGCAATAGCGACCCGCTGATAACTAGCGCCATCGAGCCCGCCCATTCGCCACAAACTAATTCGGCGTAATATTTGCTCATCACCAAAAAACTCTAAAATATTGGTCAAGCTACCTGCTAGGGCGGTGATAGCAATACCTGCTAGCAACATAGTAGCTACCGATGTGCCTTGAGTGTTGGTGGCCAAACTGTAAACCAAAATTACCGCGATACTGCCGCCGACAAAGGCGCCAATGGACACCAGCCCGAGGCCGGGTAGGCCGCTAAGGCTGGTCAAACTGCCAGCGAAAAAAATCGTCAGTGCCGCGCCCGCTGAGGCTCCGGCGGTAACGCCAATCAGCGAGGGATCGGCTAATGGGTTTCTAAACAGGCCTTGGGTGGTGGCACCACAAATACCCAATAGCGCACCAACGACGGCCGCGAGGAGGGCACGTGGTAATCGAATTTGCTGGACTATTAAGTCCGTACGGCTTATCAAACCAGTGCCACTAGCGGGCTCGCTGACTATAACGCTGTTTAGCAAAGACCATAAGGTATCACTGAATGATATAGAAACCGTGCCGAAGCTCAGCGCTAGAAAAAAACTAATCGGCAACAGCGCACACGCGCAGCCTATGACAATCGCGCGATTTGAAAAAACTTGTTGTTGGCCGACTGAATGCATCGGCTAGTGACCTTTTAATGAGCTGATAAAATCGGCATCTAGACATTCTTCTAAGCAATCGGCTAAACGTTCTAGCTGATGCTCGCGAATAACATCAAGGTCAGCGCCTTGGTTTGATTCTAAGCCAGCCCATTGCAGCAAAGCATTGGCCGCCGCTGGGGTGTCGAATAGCCCATGTAGATAGCTTCCTAATACGCTGTTATCAGTATTGATGAGACCGTCGGTCTTGCCTTCGCCAAAATCTATTAGCGCGTTAGCAGCATATTCAGCCTTATTACTGCCTTCATTCGGGCTGGTGACACCGCAATGAATTTCATAACCGTTGACTATCGATTGGTTCATCTGTGGGTTAATAAACATGCCAGATACACGTTTCAACTGTTTCTCGGGGTGCAATACCGTGGTGGTCTCTAATAAGCCAAAGCCTTGTGCGCTACCTAACTTAGTCTCGATGGCATCTGGGTCTGAAATGAAACCACCGAGCATTTGGTAGCCACCGCAAATACCAATTACCTTACCGCCATATCGAATGTGGCGTTTTAAGATGTTCTCCCAACCCGCGGCTTTAAGAGACGCTAAATCGCCCAGTACGTTTTTTGACCCTGGCAGAATAATTAAATCGGCTTGAATCTGCTGTTGGTTGACTGATACAAATTGCAGATCAACATCAGGGTGCATGCGCAGCGCATCAAAGT
>Ga0075467_10002286_pt1 | contig 15143 bp, 14 predicted proteins | sample DEB08_DNA_9_FD_75067 | JGI IMG/M metagenome (GOLD analysis project Ga0075467, IMG submission 75067) | Aqueous microbial communities from the Delaware River and Bay under freshwater to marine salinity gradient to study organic matter... | ecosystem: Environmental > Aquatic > Marine > Coastal ... | reverse complement strand
TTGCTCTTCTGGCATATCCTCAGCCTGATATTGCGCAGCCTGATATTGCGCAGCCTGATATTGCGCAGCCTGATATTGCGCAGCCTGATATTGCGCAGCCACATATTTTGCCTGCCCCCACTCAACAAACTGAGACAATTTAGCAGTTTGTTGCACTAAAGCGCTAAACTGTATGTCTTTATCAAGATATTGCTGAAGGGCTTTAGTATTATCAGATCTTCCTTCAACCACCAGCCCAGTCTGATGCAGTGTTATTACTATCTCAGATTCAAGATCAAATTTTTTCGCTAACTGTGCGACTTCTTGTTTAAGTCTTTGTAGGTTAAATTGGTAGTAGTTTTCAACTTGATTTATATCAATATCGATTTCACCACTTTTCATCAAATCTAACGTTTCTTAAAACTTGCCATTATTCAATCCACTTTCAAACATATTAAGACCAGCACCAACATTTTTATTAGTATTTTGTGCAAGTGCTTGCAGCACTTCTTTGGACTTATCAATGTTACCGATAAAATTAAATAGGAGTAGCGTGTTGCTAATAATTTCCATGATGATTACTGGGTAATGGTTTTAGCCAGTACAAAGCAACTAACGCACCAGTATTCGTTGTGTTTATAAATGTACTAGGTTCACATAGATAAGGTTTTTAGTGAGATGTACTTCAACACAAAATGCTAAAAGTTAATTTTAGACTGGCAACAATTTGCTAATTATTGTACACATCATCTTAAAATGTCTGTTTGCGAGAAAGCAGTAAACTATTCAATATAATAAAAATAAATTTTTCAACCGCATTATTTGTCACGATTTTTAACATACTCCTTAGTAGTTCAATCTTTGCACAGAAGTTACTCACCCTCACAGAGACCTTTGGGCATAAAATTCTTTCTCAGAGCATTTTAAAAAATACGACTTTTGTTTCGCCATGATGACAAAGGGTAAGCAAAGCTTGACGCCTGAAAAGTTAAAACGTTTAGCTAAATTAACTGCATTACTTCCCAGAGAATATTTTGATAATATAAAAGCACAATGGAATTTACCTTTTTCAAGTACCAAGTAGATGACCTCTCTGTATCCGGATACGTCATTAGACCTAAAGGTCAAACAGGCCTACCTATACTTATACGCAATAGAGGGGCTAATGGTCGTTATTGCGCTGTCCTATTGGGGAAAATGATGTCCTCTATTTTCTCCATGGCAGAAAAAGGCTTCGCCATTATTGGTGGCCAATATCGAGGAGCCTCCTGCAAAGAAGTAGGGTATGGTTGCAGTCTTAAAACTAAACTCATTGCTATCCAAGTGTTGGCCGACTGGTTCCATACATTTTAAGATTTATGTTGCTAGAATTTTTATTTATAAAACGGACCCAAGGAGTAATAGATGAAACACAGATTCGTTATTTTAATTGGCCTTACCCTTACATTCGCAGTTAACGCAGAGAACGCAGAGACATTGAGACTATCAGAGCCAGTCATACAAGACTCACAAAGTGAAACGTTTGGCGCAAAACTTGATCACTCACTGCCTAAACTGAGTATGGCAAGCTTAGTTACTGACTCCGCTTCACACTTAACAAAGTCATTTCAAGTAGAAGCTAGGATCGCCAAAGTATGTCAAAAGAAAGGGTGTTTCTTCATAGTACAACAAGACCAACATACTTTACGGGTTTCTATGCGCGATTACGGATTCTTTATTCCAACAAACAGCAGTGGTAAAACCGTTACCTTAGCAGGTGAATTGGTACAAAAAGTCATCAGCTCAGAACAAGCGGCTCATTTTAAAGCCGACCTAAAAGGCGAAACTGGGATGCTGAATGCCGGTGTAGTTTATGAAATTGTGGCTGATAGTATAAAAATTCCACGCAGTTAATAAAACTGTCTGCTACTTTTCAGGCCCTAGAATGGGTATTATTGGGCACTGCCATCTCTAGCATGCCCTTATGAAAATGTTAATAAACTTAAAACTTCAGTACATTAATTTCCAAATTATTTAAGTTATTCTTAAGACCAGTGTGATAGAGCGCTTCAATCGCCTGGGCTCCTGAGTATTCTGCTACTGAGACTTTGTCATTCATATGAATGGCAAAATTATGCCAAGCCTTTGCATAACGTTCAGCAAAACCAGCATGTCCCCACTCACCAGAGCGTTTTTTCACTTGACTAGGGGCAAAGAAAAACTCACTGTCTAAATGCCCTTCTGGTTTATCTTGCTGTGCATCCACATCGGTTGAGCCAATTAAAACTAACTTGCCAAGATTATCAGCAAACTGTTTTTGTAAATTCAATAGCAAACTCTTGTTACCTGCAAAATCTAACACCCAACTAGTGTTATTTTGGCCAAGTTTAAGAATTTCATCATAGCTAAGTACTTGGTCATAACAATCTAAATCTTGGGTAAAGGTTTTGTTATTGGCTGAAGTTAAACCAATCACTTGATAATTTAACCCTCGCTCCTTTTTGTGTTTCATCAACAAGTGAGCGGCACCATAAGCCGTTTTACTGGAGGCACTGGTTAATATCACTTGTGCAACTGATTGCTCAGAAGCGACTAAAGCTTCACCAACATAATCATCCAACACAAAAGAAGTCATAAATAGAGGCCGATAATTTAACTGCCATGCTTCTCTCTCAACTTGATAACCGGGATCAGTGGCAGTCCGCACATAGTTATCATAAACAGGTGAAATACTTTTACGTTTTTCACTTAAATCAAAAAAATGAGTAGAAGAAGTTTTACCTGCAGTGATCACTAAATGCGAAGCCATAGGCAAATAACCATAAACCTTTTCGCCTACGTTTACCTCAGCATGATTTGACTCAAGCACCGTGGCAAAGCCCCACATAGGAACAATACCCCAGGTTTCATTAGCTGGGAAGAAACCCCAATATCCCATCTTATCCCCAAAAATAGAATAAGTGACATTGTTTGCTGAGAAACCAAAAGAGTCGGTTTTAAGCAACACTTCATCGGTACCTAATTGAGTACTGTCTAATGTCTTTTCAACAATTTTAGTATTGGCCACATTGGATTTTTCAATCCAAATCTCGGTTACATTATATATTTTGCTCATTATGTTTGGCCCTAAAGTGAATTTATTCTGATAGATTAAGTATAAGATTTTAAATCGTTGTTACGGCATCACAAATTTGAATGCTGTAAAATAAACTAAGATGATTACCTAAGAGGCAAAACGACTATGCAAGATACTCCCCTTAAATTTGATATTATAATTTTTGGTGCCACCAGCTTTGTTGGACAAATATTAACTCGATACATGCTTGCTCAGTTTGCCGTTGAAGGCGAGCTTAAATGGGCGATTGCCGGGCGCTCGCAAAGTAAATTAAATGAATTAAAATTATCTTTAGGTGCAGCAGGAGAAACACTTGATATTGTAGTTGCCGATGCAGCAGATGAAGACAGCTTACGTTCATTGTGTGAGTCCACCCGAGTGGTTATTTCGACTGTTGGACCTTATGCATTGTATGGTGAACCATTAGTAAAAATTTGTGTAGCTTTGGGCACGGACTATTGCGATTTAACCGGAGAAGTGCAATGGATAGCCAAAATGTTAGAACGTTATGAAGACGCGGCTAAGATAAGTGGTGCACGTATCGTCAATAGTTGTGGTTTTGATTCTGTACCCTCTGATTTAGGAGTGTACTTTTTACAACAACATGCAAAACAAAAATTTGGTCAGACGTGCAGTAGTATCAAAATGCGCGTCAAAAAAATGAAGGGTGCAGCTTCAGGTGGCACTGTGGCAAGCATGACTAATATATTTAAAGAAGTAGCCAGTAACCCCGCTCTGCGCAAAGTTTTAGCTAATCCTTACGCGATTTGCCCACCAAATCATGGCAATACTGTGCGCCAAAACAATATGAACCGCCCACAATTTGATAACGACTTTAACAGTTGGGTAGCACCTTTTGTGATGGCGGTCATTAACACCCGTATTGTGCATAGAAGTAATACTTTAGTTGATGATGGCTACAGTCAACATTTTGATTACAACGAAGCTATGTTAACGGGTAAAGGCATAATGGGCAGTAGCATAGCGGCTGGGGTCGGAGTAGGATTGGGAAGCTTTGCCATGGCTGCGGTTATTCCGCCTACGCGTTGGGCAATGGAACGATTTATCTTACCGAAGCCCGGTGAAGGCCCAAGCTTAGACGCCCAAGAAAAAGGCTTTTACGATTTACGTTTTTATGGCAAAACTGATAGCGGTCAAGAAATTCGTTGTACAGTGACAGGCGATCAAGATCCAGGATATGGCTCAACCGCTAAAATGTTAGGGCAAGCTGCTGCATGTTTAGCTTTAGATATAAGCAAAGATAAAGTAGCAGGTGGATTTTGGACACCGGCCAGTATTTTTGGCTCTAAATTAATCTCACGCTTAGAAAATCATGCTGGTTTAACCTTTGCGTTAATCGAGTAACAATTAGAAAATCGATTGAAAATCATTACTCTTATGGTTTCTCAATCGATTCTCCTAACACCTCAATCTAACATTTCGATTCAACCAACAGCTCAAAAACTGAACCAAAATACTGTTTTAATGTGATTTATTAGTACTCAATGGACAACTCTTTTATATTTGTAAAGTTCAAAATAATTGGTTTCATCATTCCTTTTTTCGTAGAAAAAAATTTACAAGTTTTAACAGCTAAGCAAAATAATGAAGCATTAATAGACTTTACATAATTGGTAGAAGGCCATGCTTTGGCTAATAGAAAACCTCAACTAATCATATGATGTGGACCTAAGTTCACAAGCTGTCAAAAAATTCAAACTTTAGAACAATTAAAATTTTGACTTACATGCTTTGAGCTACGTTGTTAAATAAAATAGCTGGCAGTGACATATTTTTTATCTCGCATTTAAACGATGATGATCAATTATGTACTTTACCCCTTAAATATTTAAATTTTTCAAACTTAGATTATAAAATTTCTTTTAATCATTCCTTTTCAAACTAGCCGTTGCCCGTTTCGTAAAGTTAGCACTTCCCCCATCCAGGTCCATTGTGTAGATTAGGGATAGCGATTAATCTTGTTGTGCGTCAAAAATCGCATTAAAGCTTCAAAAATAATTATAAATTGAAATAAAAGCTAAGGATATTATATGAGCCAACCAAAGATGGCCGAGACAAAAAACTACCGCACGTTTGTATTATGGCTTCTCACGTTAGCCTATATATTTAGTTTTATCGATCGCCAAATCATGGGCGCCTTATCTCCAAGCATCAAGGCCGACCTCGGCTTTGAAGATTGGCAATTAGGCCTTCTCAAAGGCTTTGGGTTCGCTTTACTCTACACCACAGTTGGCATACCAATAGCTTGGTTAGCTGACCGTTATAGCCGTACAAGGATCATCAGTATTTCAGTCTTTTTCTGGAGTTTGTTTACGGCATTTACAGGTATGGCTAATAGTTTTACAAGCATGCTTATTGCCAGGACGGGTGTGGGTATTGGCGAAGCAGGCGGCTCGCCTCCCTCGCACTCTATTATTTCAGACCTATACCCAAAAGAGAAACGTGCAAGCGCCTTGGGTGTCTACTCGCTAGGCATTCCTATTGGCATCGCATTTTCCTACATCCTTGCTGGCATCTTGGTTGAGACTCTTGGTTGGCGAGGCACTCTTATCGCACTTGGGGTCGCGGGGGTTGTTTTAGCGTTAATTATCGCACTGGTAGTACGTGAACCTAAACGCGGACAAATGGAAGGCGACAACATTACCTTTGAGCCTGTTAGTATTGGTGAGTCTATAAAGACCTTAGCCAAAATTCCTAGTTGGTGGGCTATGTGTATGGGCATTGCGTGGGTCAGTTTTGGTGGTTATGCTGTGGCTAATTGGGGAGTCGATTATATTGTTCGCTTTCTTCCTGAATACGCACCTGGCGTTGGCAACGGCAAATTTCGCTGGTTGATGTTAATGCTTGGCTTAGTCCATCTTGTTGGCTATGGCGCGGGCACTTACTATGGCGCCCTTATTACCGAAAAGTTAGCTAAAAAAAATATCAGTGCATATGGCTGGCTGCCGGGCGCAGTGCTTATTGTTGGGGTCCCAGCCCTGATTGCTGCATTTTGGGTACAAAACATATATCTTCATTTAGCACTGGTAACGGTTTATCTCATTTCGGCAGGCGTTTATTTAGGTCCAAGCTTTGCTGCAGCGCAAACGCTGGCACCGATTAACATGCGCGCCATGTCGACAGCATTATTCTTTTTAATATTAAATCTGATAGCACTTGGCGGAGGCCCAACTTATATCGGTCTCTTAAGCTCTGCATTAACGGAGCAATATGGAGAAGTGCATGCGTTACGCTTATCAATTACGACATTAATTGTTCCTTATATAATCTCTATTATTGCATTCTTTTGGGCGGCCAAAACACTGCCTAAAGATTGGGCTGAGGCTGAAGCTCGCAACGAGAAAATGGTGGCGAGTAATAAATCGACATCGACTTGAATTAATTGACACTTTAGCGTCGCGATATATATACCCATGCCTCCTCAAAAAGACGGATGTAAAACAGCAGGCTGGGATCTAAAACGATTTAGTCCCAGTCCCAAGCTTTGTGTAGGCTATTTTGACTTAGACCCCGTTTCTTTTAACGAAGGGTCTGTAAATAGCCACATTTCTGTACTACATAGGCCTATGTAGTACAGAAATAAATTGCAATATGTAAAAAGGTGGCGGTCTTTGAACTTCAATGGGCCAACACTCTTTTCGTATACCCGTTAGGATAGGCTGTAATTCAAGTCAGACATTTAGGCTTAAAGTCTCTTGGTTTATAGCTCTGATCAATCAAATGCAATGATCCTACTCAAAAAACAAGCGACTATTTAGAAGTTTAAACGACAATTCATTCTATCTCTGTTATTCGCTTTGAGCTGATAGTCTTGCGATAAATATAATTAAGTAAACATCAATAGGTGTCTGTCTCAAAAGTCCATTTTCCGTCGTTCAAAATACGGACTTAAAAAGTAAGGGCTATAGAGCCGACGTTGAACATGCCCTATTGTCTCCTCTTACTATTTGATTTTTTTCATAATCCCGCGAGTTCAGGGGCGCTCTTAAGAAATAAAGTCAGTATTGACTCATTCTAGGACTGTTGTATAGGTCATGAATAATGTTTATTCTGACTATACCAAATCAAATTTAAATAGGATTACGTGCATGCATGAAATTGATACTGATTACTTAATTGTTGGCGCGGGCGCACTTGGCTTAGCTTTTGCGGATTCGTTGCTCGAATATGGCGATGGACATATTACTTTTGTTGATCAGCATGCAAAGCCCGGTGGTCACTGGAATGTCGCTTATCCATTTGTAACGCTACATCAGCCTAGCGCAACTTATGGGCTCAACTCGATGAGTCTTGGGGATGAGCTTATGGACACAGATGGTCCCAACAAAGGTTTTTACAAGCTAGCGACAGGCACACAAGTACTCGGTTATTTTGAGCGTGCTATGCAAGAACGTTTCATCCCAAGCGGGCGCGTTAGTTACTATCCTATGTCTAAGTATCAATCAGGCACTAACGGCGAACATACTATTGTGTCCAATATTTCTGGAAAAAAAATCCGTGTCAATATTCGTCGTAAACTGGTCGATGGCAGTGCCTGGAGCGCTTCTGTACCTGCTACTCATAAACGCAAATTTGACATCACTGATGGCGTGCGTTTGACCACACCGGGCAAACTCCCTGAAACATGGATCACCGATGCGAAGGTCCCTGAACATTACGTCATAATGGGCGGGGGGAAAACGGCTATGGATGTTGGCGTTTGGCTTATGAACATGGGTGTTGAAGCCTCAAAAATAAGTTGGGTCCGCCCTCGTGAAACCTGGTTGATCAACCGAGCTTCTACCCAACCCGGCTCAAAGTTCGCAGGGAACACTATTGGTTGGCAGCTAGAACAAATGCGCATTGGCGCAACGGCCACTAACGGCGATGAAATATTCCTGCACTTGGAAAAACATGGGCATATGCTTCGTCTCGACCAAAATAGCCTGCCAAGCAAGTTTCATTATCCAACGATATCTCAAGGCGAGGTCGATTTACTTCGAAAAATTGAACATGTGATTAAAATCGGACGCGTAAACTTAATTGAACCAGGCGTTTTACACGGATTGGATGGTGACGCCAAAGTGCCAGCTGATTCGTTATTTATTGATTGCACCGCCACCGCCGCAACACGCTCTGCAGTGTCACCGATTTGGGATGGTGATCGCATCACACCTGCCATTCTGCAGATACCCTTGGTCTCTCTCAGTGCATCAGTCGCAGGATTTATCGAGGCAACGTTCGACACTAATGAGGAAAAAAATGCTCTCGCCATTCCAATACAAATGACAGATACCCCTGCAGATTATCCCCAGGCGATGCTGGGCAACGTGATGAACCGAATGCTTTGGTCGCAAAACACTGCCATTATGGACTTTCTGAACACCGCACGCCTTGATCCTGCACAGCGAATGAGGAATGTAATGGCCGATCTCAGCAAAAATGTTCTGCATGACGCCAGTCAAATCCGTTCTGCGACAATGGCCGCATTACCAAATTTAAAGGCGTTAGTGGCAAAAAACCATGGAGCAGAAAAAAAAGTGGTGGGGTGAATCCCCCAGGTCACAGCTTTTAAATACTGGCGACTATGCCCTCGCAAACTGCCGGTGCAATCGTCTGGCTGATAAGTTATCGGATTATATGAACATTCGGGTAACGCATCAGCCAGCGAATATCATGTAAGCGCTCACAATATCTGGCTTGTTAGAGTCTAGGGTGGCAATTGGCCTTGGCTAAATATGTCGTTTTTGACAAGCATATGAGTGACTAGCCTGCCTTCTTAATGTCTAATCTTGTATTTTCCTTTTAACCCTAAGTGGATTGTCCAAATAAATCCACTTAGGGTTAACCATAATGCGGCAATAGCAAAGAACATATTCTGAATATTGTTAAAGCTACCAGTGTTACCATAATCCATAAAATGCAACATAAAGAAAATATCTGCTAAGTGTTTGTGCGCATCACTATGCCCAATAATCCTTCCTGAATTCGCCTCAATAAAGACGCTGGTATCAATTACATCATCAAAATATATTTCCCAGGTGGGATTTTGTTGCTTGGGGAAATCTGGAATAGTTGGATCCAGCAGTCTGATCTTGAAGATTTCTCCTGGCCCATTATAAGAAAGATTAGCAATTTCAGCTGCTACTTGTTCATCAATTAAGAATCTTTTAGCCGTGTAAGCATCCACTAATGTATATTTATTTTTAAAATGTGGATAAAGCGCTTTCTCATGTGTCAGCTTATAAAAAGGTTCGCCCAGGATTTGTATTAGCTCAATAGCCACACTAGGTTTATTTTTTAACAACACGATTGAAGGTTCAACTAGACGATCACCAACAAGTGGACTTTCGTAGTTGATGCGGGCCTGATAAGTTCGACCTTTGGCCTTAGTCGCATCCATTAAATTGAAGTAAATACCACTCAGTAGCCACAGTAAAAATTGAATACCCACAACGATCGATGCCCATTTATGAAATTTTCTTATCCACTTCATTTAATGACTCCTCGCGACTTGTTTTTATGGAATGAGGCTAATTTTTTAGTGGGCCTGAGAAGTGAAAAGCCAGTCATTATCAGCCCTAATACACACCCTAAAATTGCAAAAAAAGTCACCATGAATAGTAGCCAGTTACCTATATCCCCTCCATCTTCATAGTCCATAACATGAAAACGAAACATCCAGTCAAACAAACGCCAAAATGTGTGACGTTTGCCAACAAGTTCTCCGGTTGATTGAGAAAAATAAAGAGAAGGTGCACCAAAGTCATCAAAATTAATACGCCAAGCAGGTAATACTCGAGGACTGAGTTCAAAAGGGGGATTGTCAGTAATTAATACCACACTTTTCACCTTACCCAGTGTTGAATAATAGTGAGCAGCTTCAATAGCTTTCGACTCTGTAATCGGTGAAAGTGGTTTCCCAGAACGAGCATCCAGCAAAAACTGCACAGGTCCGCTTTGAGTGTTAACCCTGAAGCGATAAACCGTTTGCTGTAAAAATGTTGATAGGCGAATATTTTCAGCATTTGGGTATTCGCTAAACAAGGTACTTAATGAATACTCAATATCATGTGGATTGATCTTATCTTGGTGATTAACCACTAGGCTATCGCCATGAATATAATCAATATCAAAGAAGACCATATACGTACCAGTCACTGACCAAATAACGAATTGAACACCGATAAAAAGCATGAGCCATTTATGGATATTACGGCTCACTTTATTTAATATTTTTCCGTTAATATATTGTTTCAATTTTATCTTTATAGTCACAAGTATTTATTCTTATTATTAAATTTCCTTATTTATTATTTTTAACAATCGACATCATGCTTAATTGCATTGTGTAAGGTCAATAACTCAATAACCATATTAATTACTGGCCCATCTTTATATTGGACGTTCTGATAACTTCCACTAACAAAATAGAGACTGCTGGCCAAGAAATAGAATATAACGCTTATGTGGAAGATGGGTCAATTCGAATTCACTCTCTTTCAATCAAGATAGCTAAGCTCTTTTTTTTTCGATTTACATCAATAACCACAAATTTTAACTGCATGATAAATACTGCTGGCAACCAAAAGTCTTAGGCTCAAGCAACCAATAAGTATATTAAGATAGGATTAAATTGAAACATCGCCCCACCTTACTCCCCTTTCAGGGTAATAAGTGATCCTGCGTCACGAAGTACAAGAAATTAATATTGCTAGACTGACCAGTTTACTTTCATATCAAAAGGTCATAGAAGGGATTTGAGGCTGTGAAAACTGAATGCCTAAATTGATAGGCATTCAACTCTAGATAATCCTTTATTAAGCAATTACATGCTCAACAACGCTATTATTTGTCGATATTATAGTATTCTTCTAAGGCTATTTTAGGTGTGCGATCTGAGCGAAATACCCCCCAATTTTTCTCTGCAATGCCATCAGGCTTGTCTTCGCCACCTTTCCACTTTTCATCGAAGGCTTCAAAATAATAAGACACAATATGATTGTCTACTAGCCATTGTCTGTACGCGTCATAAAATACTTTTTGGGCGCTTTCGCTAGCTTCACCGATGATCAAACTTTCGTCACCATTACTTGTCACAGCATTAGTTGCCCAACCTGATTCACCTAACACAATCTGCTTACTGGGGTGCAGAGTTTGAATATCATGGAAGGTTTTCTCAGTCCATGGCAAGGCATTTTCTAGGGTTTGTGAATTCCACATTGCGTAGGCATGCAAAACAATATAATCCAATGCTTGTGCTATTTCTTGGCTCCATGGTTTATTCCAAAAATTATAGTCATCGGCTAGTGTGACTGGTACTTGCGTCTGTGTTTGTACTTTTTTAACCCATCCTAAATATTTTGGGTAATCAGATATTTTGAGTTTATGCGCTGACCAGTCGACAAAAATTTCATTGCCAAGGTTGACTGTCACCACTATGTCTTGGTATTCATTGGCCAAACGAATCACCTCTGAAATTTGTTGCTCATTTTCTTCGTCAGTCTGAGTAGAAGATAGCCAAGCGCCTTGCATGACTTTGACAGGTAAATTGTGTTTTTTAATAGTCTTTAATACCTGTTCACTCGCCGCATCAGCCGCATACATGCGGATAAGATTCCAGGATACAGCGTTATTAGTAGTCAATAACATCATGTCTTGCAGAATGTCTTTCTCAGAGGAAACACTGCTTTTGCTTGGGCTTTCACCGTCACGATAAGAGCCATAAGATATGCCTATACCTATCCATCTGTCATTTATCCTGGGTTCAAATACTTTCTTAATGTTCGAAGAATCATGTTTTTTTGTTGTCATACTACTCGCCTGAAAATGAAAGCCCGTCAATATTAATATCATGGTGATAAAAGATAATAATTTCATATTGTATTTCCCACAATCCGGATGCTGTATTGATAATTCACTATAGTTAATCGAAGTTGCGGCATAGTTATCAAGTTATTTACGCTGTAACGGACTTTTATCCCGTTTATAGGGGTGAGTAATGGCTGTTTCCATACATTATACCAATTACCTATGGTGGTTGGTATTAGTGAAAGTAACATGGCAGTTGAGTTATGAAATGACATTTTTTTAAAAGTACCGCCCCTTCAAAACGTTAAAATCAAACAGCATACATTCGTGACTAAAATGTTTAATGGCTGGAATGGTTGGAATGGCTGATCTAAGAATTTAAAATAATAGCTCTGATATAAATAGATTGATTAATGAATCAAAATACCGAGTGTTCGCTTTACCCAAACAACGGCCTGACACCAAATTTAAATGAATATTAAAAATGAAATGACTTAGTTAATGGGTGTTATAGGCAACAATGATTCTCAAGGGAATAATCAATTAAATACTATGGTTATATTTGAGGAGCCAGCTTGATAACATCTCCTCAGCGAGTCCAACTTAATCGAGCTGCACCAAATAATGATAATGATCACTACGACAGCGACTCAGTCTAAATTCAATCGCCTTGTTGTCTAGAGAGTGGGTGACTCTTGTCACTTCGAGTAGGGGATCCCCTTCTTGTATACCTAACATCTGGGCATCTTTTTTTGTGGCAAGCACAGCTTTTATACTGTCTCTAGTGTCGCGTACTGTTAAGTTAAATTGGGTTTGATAAAAGTGGTAAAGGGTATGAGGTACTTCGGGTTTTTTTTCCAATATAGCAAAATACTTGTGTGGCAAAAAAATAGTTTCAGCCATACAAAACTCGTTATTTAAAATTCGCCTTCTAGTTAACACTATAACTTTTGCTGAAGAGTCTAATTCTAATGCTTGTGCAACCTGCTGTGATGCCACTTGCGTTTCTATTGACAATAATTCCGCTTTGGGTAACTCAGGGGAGCTTCCATCTGCAATTAATGGGAAGAACCGATACAAACTGTGATGGCCAGTATGCTCAGATACGAAGGTGCCAATGCCTTGCTTACGGTTCAGAATTTTTGCATCGGTTAAGCTATTTAAAGCTTTACGAACCGTGCCTTGGCTAACATTCAGCTCACTCGCTAATTGAAACTCGTTTGGTAACATTTCACCAGGCTTCCAACGTTGCTCGACAATCAGTTGAGTCACATGTTCTTCAACTTGTTTGTATAAAGGTTGGAAAGCTAGCCCAGGGCGGCTGAGTTTATTATCAAAACGATTTTTATTCATTAACGTGAACAGAAATTTAACGTGCCTATAGAGTAGTATTAACTATGACTCTTATACAAGATATTAAATAAACTTTATCTCTAAAAAGTTTAGACAAAAGCAATTGGCACAGACAATAAGCACTAAAAATAATGACAGATAACATTCATACACGTTGTATTTTTCTCATCGATTGACAAAAATTTAACACTACTATAACTTGTGTCTTATATAAGATTAATGGCGCATTCTTTATTCATGTTTGATCCGTTCACTTAGCAGGAATGTTCAGAAACAAGTTTCTGATGAATAAAATGTAGCGTTTAAAAACAATCAGAGGTTACCTTTGTCCGTGCTTACACCACCACTTGCTCCCAAACTTAATTTATCCGCACCCCATTGGAACATTGTGCCCCAAGTGACTGTGATGGGTGAGGCTTATTTTGCCGATGATGATTCGATTATATTGCCAACTTCGGTTGGATCGTTACAGGTGAGTTTTCACTCATGTGGATTACGCCTTCGAATAGCAGGTAAGTCTAGTACCCATTATGAAATGCTACTGCAAGAGCCTGAAACACTCACTTGTAGTCTCAGTCACTCAGAACAATGTACCACCATTACCTGCGATGATTATAAACTGTTGATACAGCATACTCCTTTTTCATTTGCCTTAAGTTACGATGGAGAAAGCGTACAAAAAACGCCTAACGATGGACATTTTGTACGCCAATTCCGCATGCCACCTTTAGCAAAAACGGCTCAAGGTTGGTTGTTTAGCTTAGACTTAGACGCAGAAGAAGCGGTGTATGGGTTAGGCGAGAAATGGTCGAGCTTGAATAAACGAGGCCAATTTATTCGCTCATATAATCATGACGCCCTTGGGGTGAACGCCGAAATTTCTTATAAAAACACCCCTTTTGCTTGGAGTCCATCAGGGTGGGGAGTATTTGTACATACTCCCGCGCCAGTAACGCATGCTGTCGGTTATGCACCTTGGTCGCAAAGAGCTTATGGCTTGTTGGTCGAAGATGACGCATTAGATATCTTTATCCTTAAAGGTGAAAATGGTGGTGACATAATCCATCAATATACCGAATTAACAGGCAAAGCACCCATACCACCTGTGTGGAGCTTGGGTGTGATCTTATCTAAAGCCTATTACAAAGATGTACCCGAACTAATGTCGACCGCAAAAGCAGTGCGTGAACATAATATGCCTTGCGATGTGATCACTTTAGATGGACGCGCATGGCAAGACACTGATACTCGTTTCGCCTTTGAATGGGATCCAAAACGATTTGCCGACTTCGCGCCAAGTAAAGTCATTAGTGACTTAAAAGCCATGAACTTTAAAGTGTGTATTTGGGAATACCCTTTAGTATCTGTACAAAATCCATTGTTTAAAAAAATGACTAATAAAGGCTGGTTACTTAAAGATAAACGCACCGGCGAAGCCTACCGGTATCAATGGGATATGAGTGCCTTTGCCGAAGTACTTACGCCATTGCCCGAGTCTGGAATAGTTGATTTCACGCATCCCGACGCTTTTGCCTTTTGGCTAGAATCACACAAACCGTTATTCGACCTAGGCATAGATATGATCAAGGCGGACTTTGGCGAGCAAGTAGAAAACGATAACATGCTAGCCCACAACGGTGACTCAGGGCATCGATTACATAATGCGTATAGCCTGCTGTATAATCGCTGTGTGTATCAAGCAGCCGAAAAATATAGCAAAACAGGTGCATTCTTATTTAGCCGCAGCGCTTGGACCGGATCGCAACGCTACCCAAGTCAATGGGGCGGCGACCCTCAGGCAGATTGGGGTGGTTTGATTGGTAGCATTCGTGGTGCTTTGTCTTGGGGGATGTCTGGTGCACCTTATTACGCAACCGATGTGGGCGGATTTTACAAAGACACCCGC
>Ga0075467_10002283_pt1 | contig 15147 bp, 12 predicted proteins | sample DEB08_DNA_9_FD_75067 | JGI IMG/M metagenome (GOLD analysis project Ga0075467, IMG submission 75067) | Aqueous microbial communities from the Delaware River and Bay under freshwater to marine salinity gradient to study organic matter... | ecosystem: Environmental > Aquatic > Marine > Coastal ... | reverse complement strand
CTCGAACCCATGTTCTTTGCCGACTGCAAACACCATTGTCTGCAGCTCTTCCGCGTCCAATCCGCCATCCCAAACGCGCAGGCGATCGGCCAGATCGGTCAACGCTGCGCGTTCCTGATCAGTCGGTGTGCGGTAAGTCTTGTTAGGCTTCACAAAGTCGTTGTAATACCGCACCGCAAAGCCAGCCGCCTGATCCATCTGCGGGTTATTTTCGGCAGACGCGTCTGGCGCATACCGCTTGATAAAGCCCCATAGCGTGTCTTTGTCCTCAGCACCCGAAACAGAGGCAAGGTTCAGCAACATCGCGAATGGCACAACCATGTCAGAAGCAGGCACATCGTGGCCGTGAATGTGGAACACAGGGTTATTGGCGCGGCCCGCATCGTCTTGACCCGCGTAAGCGCGCAATTGCTGATGATACTCGTCGACAGCCTTTGGGATCACATCGAAATGCATCCGCTTGGCTGTTTTGGGCTTGAGGTACATGAAATAGCTCAGGCTTTCGGTGGACGCATAGGTCAACCATTCGTCAATCGAAATGCCATTACCGGAGGACTTTGATATCTTCTGCCCGTTTTCGTCCAAGAACAACTCGTAAGAGAAGTGGTTTGGCTTCTTGCCGCCCAAAATCTCGCAAATGCGGTCATATATCGCCGTGTTGGTCGCATGCTCTTTGCCGTACATCTCGAAATCGACGTCCAAAGCAGCCCAGCGCGCGCCAAAGTCGGGCTTCCACTGTAGCTTCACGTTACCGCCCGTCACAGGCAGCGTCCATTCGCGTCCGTCCGGATCGTCAAACGTCACTTCGCCTTTGACGGCATCGACGTTCTTCATCGGAACATAAAGTACGCGACCCGTTTCAGGATGGATTGGCAAAAAGATCGAATATGTCTCGCGGCGTTCTTCGCGCAAGGATTTTAGCATCACAGCCATGATGTCGTCGTAACGTTCAGCGGCCAGCTTAAGGATCTCGTCGAACTGACCGGTCCGATAGAATTCACGGGCGGAATAGAATTCATATTCAAAACCGAACGTGTCCAAGAACCGGCGCAACATGGCGTTATTGTGGTGGCCAAAGCTTTCAAATTCGCCAAACGGATCAGGTACAGAAGTCAGTGGCTTATGCATGTGTTCGGCCAGCATTTCTTGCTGCGGAACATTGCCCGGCACCTTGCGCATGCCGTCCAAATCATCCGAAAAACAGATCATTTTGGTCGGTATGTCAGAAATAACTTCGAATGCACGGCGGATCATCGTCGTGCGCAGAACCTCGCCGAATGTCCCGATATGCGGCAGACCGGACGGGCCATAGCCGGTTTCAAACAGGATATATCCCTTTTCAGGCGCCTTGTTTTCATACCGTTTGAGCAATGCGCGCGCCTCTTCAAATGGCCAAGCCTTTGACGTCATCGCCGCTTCTCGCAGATTGCTCATGGGTCATCTCACATTCTACGCGGCGTCTTTGTGATCACCGCAATGCGCACTCCCTATTGCGAGACTGGCAAGGCGTCAATAAATGGGAGGGGTTAACCAAAGGAATTGATGATGCTTGAAGACGCCCCAATGACCGCGCAGGACGCCCTTGCCGCTTTGATGATCGCGATGTCTGCGTCGGACGAGCATATTCGCACGGCGGAACTTGTGAAAATGAGCAATGCAATCAACAACCTGCCCGTCTTTGCAGGCTATGATGCTGAACGGCTTCCACGTATGTCGAAAATGGTATTCGATCTGCTTGAGCAAGAAGATGGACTTGAGGCGCTTTTTGGCTTGATCCGCGATGCGCTGCCCGACCGTCTGTACGAGACAGCCTATGCACTGTCGTGTGACGTGGCCGCAGCAGATGGCCGCATTGTTGGTCCCGAAGCCCGCATGCTCGAAGAAATCCGTGACGAACTTGAGCTTGATCGCTTGCATGCCGCAGCCATTGAACGTGGCGCGCGCGCGCGACACATGACGCTTTAGGCCGGCAATCTTTGCGCTAAATGCTTGAGGATATCCTGCTGCAAACGCCGCGCACGGGTATTAAACGTGCGGGCGCCGCGGGGCTGTTCGCTACCTTCGAGCTTTCCAGCTTCGCGTGCATCAAGATCAGAGGCGAAAATCGCAAAGGCCAGATCGCGGCCTTTGTCGGTGCGCACGTATCCTGCCAAGGTTGATACAAAATTCAGCGTCCCTGTCTTGGCGCGCACGCTGATCCCGTCACGGTCGATTATGCGGTCATCGTCCCCGACAAGGCGAATGTCACGCATGATTGGCTGAAGCGTTTCCATCACTGCGGGTGAAGAAAGCATTTTGACCATATCCGCAGGCGACACGCGCGACAGATCACCCAGACCAGAATGATCCACGAAATGGGGGGTTATTCCGCCGCACCGCTTTGTCATCCAACGCGCCATCCCGATCGCAGAGGTTCGCATGCCCCGTCTTTCACCGACACGAAGGTTGGTTGCTGTGAGCCCCGCAACCTCGGCTGTCAGGTTTGTTGAATAGCGCAACATCCCCTGCATCACCTGCGCAAGCGGCGCACCTTCTTTGCTTGCAAGCACCTGTCCATCGGGTTCTGCAAGCGTTTCTTGCGGCGCCTTCAAAACGATGCCGTGACTGCGCGCAAATATTGCAAAAACCTCGCCTGCATAAAGGCCGGGCTTGCGCACGGGCAGCCAACGCGAACCTTCATCATTCAACGACGGCCGCGCCACGGTCCATTGATCGACATTACCGACATCCCGATAAGTAAATACCGGATCAGGCCGATCAACGATATTGATGCGCGATGTAGTGACGACGGGGCGATAGTTTTCGCTACGGGCATCCATCGTTGTCGTGAAATCATCATCCTCGCGCTTCCATTCAAAGTGTACGCGATTGTAGTTCAGGTTCAGCCCCGTCACCGTCGGGTTATAACCAAAATGGTCAAGTTGATCACTGTCGATTTCATCGGCATTGCGCAGCGCTTCGTCCCAGACAAAGAAATTACCCTTCACTTCACGCAGCCCGGATTCCTTGAACATCTGCGCCAAAGTGAAAAGATCATCCGTCGCAAGTTCGGGATCTCCACCTCCCGCCAGAATCAAATTACCATCTAAAATTCCGTCTTTTAGAACCCCATCAGCAAATAAACGTGTTTTAAACTGATACTCTGACCCCAGTACATCTAGCGCATAAAGCGCCGTGAACGCCTTGGTGACGCTGGCTGGCGGTTGTGCTGTGATTGCATCGATGTTCTCTATCGTTTCTCCGGTCGCAAGGTCCACGACATAGACACCAACGGTTCCTTTTAACCCCGCGTTTTCCACCAACCGCGTGACCGCATCGTTCACAGGTACCCTTGCAATGGGGCGCATTGACGTGAGAGGCGCCTGCGCGAACGCAGTTGTTGCCAAACTTGAGACAGCCCATGCCAGAACCGCACGGCGTGACAGATGCATTACCACTCTCCCCGCGCACGAATTGCAGTCGATGATTGATCCGACATCGGCACATTCACAAAGGACCACGCAGGTGCGTCAAGCCGCCCCAAAATATGCGCAGCATGACTTGGAATGCGCGCTTGATCGTAGACCTTTGCCGCCTTGGACATGCGTGCAGAAATGCGGTCACCTGGGCGGGCTATTACACCGATCGGTACGGTTTCCATGATCCATTGCCAGTCTTGCCAGCGATGAAACTGTGCCAGATTGTCAGCCCCCATTAACCAGACAAAACGCACCCCAGCATATCGCCTACGCAAAGTAGCAAGAGTTTGAGCCGTGTAACGCGTCCCAAGCTGGGCTTCGATATCTGTCACTGTAACACGCGGGTGCTGCATCAGTGCCGCAGCTGCCTGCATGCGAACGGCAAGTGGTGCAGGGCCGTTGGTCTTAAGTGGATTCCCCGGTGACACCAGCCACCACACACGGTCCAAGCCGAAACGCTTTAGCGCGGCCTTCGTGATGTGCACATGCCCCGCATGTGGTGGATCAAAAGAGCCACCAAGCAAACCAATAGTCTGCCCCGGGTTTGCGACTGGAAAAGCAGTCACGGGCAAACAGCCCTATAGGCAAAGCATGAAGTGTAAAAAACCATAAGTCCCGTGCTACCAGCCCTAAGTTGTTTGAATTACCTGTGCCGCGCAGTAGCCATTTCAAATGCGCTGGTGTCAATGTTGCTGGCCGATACCACTTGGCGCCGTAATTGTTCGAAAGTCAAAGGCGCGGAATTGGTTCCAGACAGAACCGGGTTTCAGATCACGACCCACGCTCCGACGAAGCTGCCCACAAGTTAATTTGCTCTTCGTTGGCATATAGATCGATCTGGTCCAGTTCCTCTGCGGTGAATGTCAGGTTTTGGATAGCTCCAGCGCAGTCCACAACTTGCGACGGTTTTGACGCACCAATCAGCGCCGTCGTGATTCCACCGTCGCGCAGAACCCAGGCAATCGCCATTTGTGCCAAGGTCTGACCGCGCGTTTCAGCGATTTCATTGAGTTTGCGAATATTGGAAATAGCTTCGTCGGTCAGCATCGACGGGAAAAGCGACTTGTCCTGAGTTGCGCGGCTGCCTTCAGGTATGCCACCAAGGTATTTCTTGGTCAGCATGCCTTGGGCGAGCGGCGTAAAGGCAATTGATCCGACACCCAGTTCTTGCAGTGTATCTTTCAACCCGTCGCGTTCGACCCAGCGGTTGATCATATTGTAGGACGGCTGATGGATCACACATGGCGTACCAAGGTCATTCAGAATCGCCACCGCTTCGCGAGTACGCTCGGAATTATAAGACGAAATCCCTGCATAAAGCGCGCGCCCAGACCGCACGATATGGTCCAACGCACCCATCGTTTCTGCAAGCGGTGTATCTGGATCAAAGCGATGCGAATAAAAGATATCAACGTAATCAAGGCCCATCCGCTTGAGCGACTGATCACATGACGCGATCATCATTTTGCGGCTACCCCATTCACCATAAGGCCCAGGCCACATGTCATATCCGGCTTTGGAACTGATAATCAGCTCGTCGCGGTAACCTTTGAAGTCTTCGGCAAGGATCGACCCGAATGCATGCTCGGCCGCGCCCAGGGGCGGTCCATAATTGTTGGCCAAATCAAAATGCGTGATCCCATGGTCAAATGCCGTCCGGCAAATGGCCTGTTTTGTCTCGTGTGGTGTGTCATGTCCAAAGTTGTGCCAAAGCCCCAAGGACACCGCGGGCAACTTCAGCCCCGACCGGCCACAGCGGCGATACGTCATCTGTTCATAGCGGTTTTCGGCAGGAATGTAGGTCATGGACATGCTCCTTTAACAACATACAAGCCACCATGCGCCCAATTGGATGTCAACGCGTTTAGCTCTTGCGCAGCCGATACCGCGTTGTTGTCAGTTGATCCGAAATCGCACTTGTTTTGCTATCGATAAAACCGAGGCCGCGCATGTGGGTTCGCACTGCAGTATCACCCACTGCAGCGTGCTTTCCTTTCCGGTGGACGATCCAGATGTGTTTACCAGGGTTGGCCAATGCAAGGGAGGAGGCACGCGGCAAGTCAGCAGGATCAAGCAGGATCGCGATCAGGATTGTAGCCTTATCTGGTGTGGTCACTACCGCGCCAGAAACCGCCCCCAATAATTCGGCGTCATCAACAGACCCAAAAAGATATGCAGGCGTTTGTGCAGATATTCCCAATTTTTCTGCCAATGTTGGCGGTGTCTTTAATATGGCTTTCTGCCAGCTTTTTGCGTCACTTTCAGCAAATTCAATCACCAGCGATTGCCCTTCGGTCAGTACCTGCAGACCTTCATCGATAATCTTGGCCCCTTGTATTGCGCCACGCGGAATATCAAGACGTATGTCGCCTCGCAATTCCAGGAACTGGTTGCTCAAATGCAGCTTAACTTCGGCGACTTCCTTGCCCCGACGGCAAACGGCGACAGTGTCCCGACCCATGTCTGATCCTTCCTCTACGCCAACGCCTTTTCATCATACTACAGCCGTGCCAAAGTTTGAAATACGATGCATCCAAGCTGAAAGCATCTGGCTGGAAAACACATGATCGACTTTCTCATCATCGGCGGCGGGATCACTGGCGTTTCTGCCGCGGCGCGGTTATCTGAACTCGGCTCTGTGATCTTGCTCGAAGGCGAAGACGCGCTGGCCTATCACGCGTCTGGACGCTCTGCCGCGCTGTTTGAACAGAACTACGGCAAACCCGCAACGGTCGCGCTGAACAAAGCCAGCTTTGATTTTCATGTCGCAGCAAAGGTTCTTAGCCCGCGAGGGCTAATGCTAGTCGGACGGGACGACCAAGCTGACAGCTTTGCGGCAGACCAACGAGATATGCAGTTGGAACAGATCAGCGTAGATGAGGCAAAAGCCAAGTTTCCCATTTTGAGAAGCGACGTGATTTCAAACGCAGCGTTCGATCCGGGAGCATGGGACATCGATACGGACCGGTTGCTGCAAACCTTTGCGCGGTCCGCGCGCGCAAACGGCGGTACACTTGTGACAAAGGCGCAGGTCACAGCGATAAGGCGGACGCAAAACGGCTGGGCATTGACGACAAAAGATCAGTGTTACGAAGCGCGCGTTCTGGTCAACGCCGCCGGTGCGTGGGTTGATGTTATCGCCGAAATGGCGGGTATATCCCCGATAGGGTTTCAACCGTTGCGACGATCAATGGCCCGTATTCCAGCACCCGCAGAGCACGAAACAAGTGGTTGGCCTATGGTCTTTGGCACTGGCGAAAGCTGGTACACCAAACGCGATGCAGGCGCACTGATTGTGTCGCCTGGCGAAGAGGACCCTGTCGTTCCGCATGACGCATACGCTGACGATATGGTGCTTGCCGAGGGCCTTGCCCGATACGAGGAACACGTCACCGAACCTGTCACACGTTTGTTAAGTTCTTGGGCGGGTCTGCGTACATTCGCGCCGGATCGAACGCTTGTCCTGGGGCCAGATCCGCGTGATCCAAGCTTTGTGTGGTGCGCAGGACAAGGTGGATATGGGGTGCAATCGTCGCCCGCTGCCAGTCAGCTTTTGGCGGACTTGATCAGCGGCGCAGCAAGCGGCATTCCCGCCGATGCGATTGCAGGATTGTCACCAAACAGGTTCACCAATCGCACTTAGGCGAGATGAAAGCGCAAGGGTTTTGTTGCCTCTCGGATAACGACACCTTTGGCTTCAAGATCAAGTTGTACGCATTTTTGCCACCAACCTGATGTCGCCCCTTCGGGAAACAACACCTCAGGCAAGTGAGGCTTCGCTGCGTCCTTGGCTTCGCTGGCAGTCATGCCCGGTGCTGCCTTAGGCAAAGTGGCCAGCATCGCATCCTTCATCGCAAGGTATTTGGCCTTGTCGACGTTCGTGGTCTTGCCGGGTGTGTTTATGTTTTCAACAGCGATCTTGTCAGACATGCGCTTCCCTTTCGAAGGAGTAAGGTGGGTTCAAACCCACCTTACGTGCACGCATCTGTCAACCATCCACGCGGATGGTTGTGTTCTTGGGATCGTAGGGGCTGTCTTCGACAACGACTGCGTTCCATAACTGATCCAGCATCTTAACCTGCAACTTTGTGCCGACCTCAGCCAGTTCAGGTTTCACATAACCCATGCCAATCGACTTTTCGAAAGCGACCGAATAACCGCCTGATGTCAAACGCCCGACGCGGGTGCCATTCATGTCATAAAGCGCTTCGCGGCCCCATGGATCAGCATCCGCAGGTCCATCGATCAGCAACGTGATACATTTGGACCGGATGCCCTTGGCTTCCATTTCGGCTTTGCCATTGAACTCTTTGGACAGATCAACAAAGCGCGGCAAATCTGCCTCGATCGGTGTCGCATCACGGCCAAGCTCGTTCCCGAAAGCACGATAGGATTTTTCCTGCCGCAACCAGTTTTGCGCCCGCGCACCGACAAGCTTCATGCCGTGCGGTTTGCCAGCCTTTTCGAGCAGGTCAAACAGGTAGTTCTGCATTTCGATAGGGTGATGCAATTCCCAACCCAATTCGCCAGTATAGGCCACACGGATCGCATTGACGGGGCACATTCCCAGTTCAATCTGTTTGGCCGACAGCCACGGGAACCGCTTGTTCGACAGTGCCGTTGCAGGGTCAGTGTCTTTGACAACAGCGTTCATCACATCGCGGGATTTTGGTCCGGCAATAGCAAATACGCCCCATTGTGTTGTGACGTTCTGCACCTCGATACGGCCAAACTCCGCCTCTTTGTCGGCAACGGATTTGCGCAAGAAATCAGCATCATAAGCGGTCCATGCACCAGCAGATACCAGATAATATTCATCATCCGACAGGCGTACGATCGTATATTCGGTGCGTGTTGTACCGTGATCAGACAGGGCATAGGTCAGGTTGATCCGACCCACACGTGGCAATTTGTTTGTGGTGAACCAGTCAAGGAAAGCAGTCGCGCCTGGACCTTTGACGATGTGTTTCGTAAAGGCCGTTGCGTCGATCAGACCGACACCTTCGCGGATCGCTTTTGCCTCTTCGACGGCATATTGCCACCAGCCGCCACGACGGAAAGACCGTGCTTCATGGTCATCGAACCCCATCGGTGCAAAGTAGTTTGGACGCTCCCACCCGTTTACGAAACCGAATTGCGCGCCGCGCGACGCTTGGCGGTCATACGCGGGGGATGTGCGCAGCGGACGGCAAGCTGGACGCTCTTCGTCGGGGTGGTGCAGAACGTAAACGTGGTCGTAGCATTCTTCGTTTTTGCGCGCCGCGAATTCGGTCGTCATCCAGTCGCCGTAACGTTTGGGGTCCAGCGACGCCATGTCGATCTCTGCTTCGCCGTCGACCATCATCTGGGCCAGATAATAACCCGTGCCGCCCGCCGCCGTGATCCCGAAAGAGAAACCTTCGGCCAGCCACATGTTGCGCAGTCCAGGGGCAGGTCCGACCAGCGGGTTGCCGTCAGGTGTGTAGCAGATCGGACCGTTGAAATCGTCCTTCAACCCGCTTTCCTCACAGGAAGGCACGCGGTGGATCATCGCCATATACTGCTCTTCGATCCGCTCCAGATCGAGGGGGAACAGATCGGCGCGAAAACTGTCAGGTACGCCGTATTCAAAGACCGCAGGTGCGCCCTTTTCATAGACGCCCAAAATCCAGCCGCCACGTTCTTCACGTACATAAGACTGCGCATCGGCGTCACGCACAACCGGATGTTCGACATTGCCAGCGGCGCGGAATTCCACAAGCGCGGGGTCTTGATCCATCACAATAAACTGATGTTCGACCGGAATTGCGGGGATCTTGATGCCCAGCTTTTTGGCCGTGGTCTGCGCATGGTTACCAGAGGCAGTTACGACATGTTCCGCAGTAATGACGATCTGCTCTTCGGACGCGACCAGATTGCCACCCTTTTCAACCATTTTTGTGCAGGTCACTTCCCATGCTTCACCGTTCCAATGGAATGCATCTGCCTGCCACTTACGTTCAATCATTACACCGCGCTGCCGGGCACCTTTCGCCATCGCTTGGGTCACGTCGGCAGGGTTAATATAGCCGTCGGTGTGGTGATAGAGCGCACCTTTAAGGTCGTCAGTGCGGATCAGTGGCCATTTGGCCTTGATCTCATCAGGGGTCATCCAGACGTACGGAACGTCACAAGTTTCAGCGGTGGAAGCGTAAAGCATGAACTCATCCATACGCTCTTGGGTCTGTGCCATCCGCAAGTTGCCGACTACAGCAAAACCTGCGTTCAGGCCGGTTTCTGCCTCAAGCGATTTGTAAAAATCGACCGAGTATTTGTGAATGTAAGTCGTTGCAAAAGACATGTTGAATAGCGGGAGCAATCCCGCAGCATGCCAAGTGGAGCCGGACGTCAGTTCATCCCGCTCTAGCAGCATGACGTCGTCCCACCCTGCTTTGGCCAAGTGATAGGCAATCGACGTGCCAACAGCACCACCACCAACAACCAATGCTTTAACTTGCGTTTTCATGCGCGCGACTCCCTTGGGCACTTTTGAAGCATAATGTGCGCGAATTGAAATCAAAGCGACAGAACCAGCCGACCGCTTTCAGCACAAAACCGACAATGCGAAGAACCGATCCGCGTAAAACCGCAGTCAGGTCAAAGCATTGATGGCACAACCAGATCAGGCGGCCTGTGGCCATCAGCGAAAGTCTTGATGTTGACGATGACTTTTTCGCCCATCTCGACGCGCCCTTCGATGGTCGCGGACCCCATGTGCGGCAACAAAATCGCATTTGGTAGTTCTTTGAGGCGGGGATTAATTTCATGGCCACGCTCGAACACATCCAAGCCCGCGCCTGCAATTTCACCGCTGCGCAACATACGGGTCAGCGCATTTTCATCAATCACCTCTCCGCGCGAAGTGTTCACGATGACCGCGTCAGGTTTCATCAATTTAAGGCGACGTGCATTTAGCAGGTGAAACGTCGACGGTGTGTGCGGACAGTTAATCGACAGGATATCAACCCGTGCAACCATCTGATCAAGACTTTCCCAATAGGTCGCGTCCAACTCGTCTTCGATTTCCGGGCGCAGGCGTTTGCGATTATGATAATGCACTTGAATGCCAAAAGCCGCCGCACGACGGGCAACCGCCTGCCCGATGCGACCCATGCCCAAAATACCCAAACGACGGCCACGCAAACGACCGCCAAGCATCGCGGTAGGTGACCAGCCGGACCAGTCGCCAGATTGGGCAAGGCGCATACCTTCACCCATGCGGCGGGTCACGGCGAGAATCAGGGCCATCACCATGTCGGCCGTGTCTTCGGTCATAACACCGGGCGTATTTGACACGTGGATGCCGCGCTGACGGGCGGTTGCGACATCAATATTATCGACACCCGCACCGTAATTGGCGATCAGTTTCAGCTTGTCACCTGCGCGGGCAAGCAGCTTTGAATCGATCTGGTCTGTGATAGTACTGACCAAAACATCCGCGCGGCCCATCGCTTCGGCCAATTCGTCGGTGGTCATTGGTGTATCATCATCGCGCAACTGAACGTCGAAAAGTTCCTTCAAACGGGTCTCGACGACCTCAGGCAACCGTCGCGTCACGACAACACTCAAATGCTTACCTGGCATGCAAGTCCCTCCTTTGGGTTTTCAAATACACCGTTGCATGTCAGGTTGCGCCAAAGGGACGCGCAGCACAAGAACCGCGCGCCACAAAAACCAGCAGTAAGGGCAAACAATGGGTGTATTGGCGCATTGGCGTCGTTTAACGCGGACCGCAATTGTTGTGGTCTGCCTCAGTGCATCCGCCAGCATTGCACAACAAAATGAAACGGTTGCAACAAGTGGCCCCGCAATCGGCCCCGAAACGAATCTGCCATTGCCGCGATTTGTCTCTTTGCGGGCAAACGAAGCAAACGTGCGCCGAGGACCGTCGCTGTCCCACCGCATCGACTGGGTGTTCAAACGCCGCGACATGCCGCTGCAGGTAATCGCCGAATACGGCCATTGGCGCCGCGTTATCGACCGCGACGGCCAAGGGGGCTGGGTGCATTATCGCATGCTGTCAGGCGCACGAACCGTTGTGATCGAGGGTAAAGAAACAGCACTGCGCGCACGCCCCGAACCAGACGCTCTTGAGAACGCCATGCTCGAGGCGGGCGTAGTCGCCCGTCTGGAAGAATGCACACCGGATTGGTGTCAGTTAACCGCGGGAGGCTATAGCGGTTGGGTTCCAAAATCTGAAATCTGGGGCGTAGCCGACGCGGAAATACGCGACTAGGCCGCCTTGTCCAACCCGCGTCCTTTCAAAAGGGCCTCTACCCCGGGCAAACGCCCGCGAAATGCTTTGTAAAGCGCGGCCGCATCAACAGACCCACCTGATGACAGCACCGTTCTTTCGAGCAGTTTAGCGGTTTCGGGATCAAACGGATCGCCTGCTTCTTCAAAGGCAGCGAATGCATCTGCGTCCATCACCTCGGACCACATGTAGCTGTAATACCCGCTCGAATAGCCATCGCCTGCAAAGACATGTGCGAAATGCGGGGTCGCATGACGCATCCGGATCGCGCGCGGCATTCCGATGCTTTCCAATATTTCAGCCTGCTTTTGCATAGGGTCCACTGGCGCAGGTCCGTCATGGAAGTCCAGATCAACCAAGGCAGAAGCCACGTATTCAACCGTCTGAAAGCCCATGTCGTAGGTCGCAGCGCCCAACATGCGGTTCAGCAGGTCAGTCGGCATCGCCTCGCCCGTCTGCGCATGGGTCGCAAATTCAGCTAGCACTTCTGGAACTTCCAACCAATGTTCATAAAGCTGGCTTGGCAATTCAACGAAATCACGGGCAACCGACGTGCCGGAAATGCTTTCATAGGTCACATCAGACAGCATCTGGTGCAATGCATGGCCAAATTCGTGAAACAGCGTCCGCGCATCATCATAAGACAACAGCGCAGGCTTACCTGCTTCTGGTTTGGCAAAGTTGCAGACGTTTACGACATGCGGACGCACATCACCCGAAAGGCGGTGCTGGGACTGTATTGCAGAACACCATGCGCCAGACCGTTTCGATCCCCGCGCAAAATAGTCACCAATGAAAACAGCGATATGTTCACCATCGCGGGTGACGTCCCAGAGGCGCACATCGGGGTGGTAGACAGGTCCGTCTATCGGTGCAAATCCCAGACCAAACAAACGGTTTGCACAAGCAAAAGATGCTTCGATCATGCGATCAAGCTGTAGGTACGGTTTGATTTCGGCTTCATCCAAATCATGCAATTCCTTGCGCCGCCTTTCGGAGTAATAGCGCCAGTCCCACGGCTCCAGCGGGCCATCAAAGCCTTCTGCGTGCAACATTCGTTCGAGGATTGCAGCATCATCCAGGGCAGCAGCTTTTGCAGGTTCCCAGACATTCATTAGCAAATCGCGGACTGCTTGCGGGTTGCCCGCCATTTCAGTTTCCAGTTTGAAGTCCGCAAAACTGCCGTAGCCCAGCAATTTTGCACGCTCTTCGCGCAGCTTTAACGTCTCAGCGGCAATCGCGCGATTGTCGGTCTTGCCGCCATTTGCGCCACGCGCGCCCCACGCCTCGTAGGCCTTTTGCCGCAAATCCCGCCGGTCTGAAAACTGTAAAAAAGGTACGATCAAGGAACGCGACAACGTCACAACCGGTCCGCCTGCGTCCTTTTCCTCACCCGCAGACTTGGCTGTGGCCACAACAAAATCAGGCAATCCGGTAAGGTCATCCGCGGCCAAAGGCATGAACCATTCGCGTTCATCCGCCAGCAGGTTCTGCACAAAATCAGTTCCAAGCACCGACAGGCGTGACTTTGCCACACGCAGTTTTTCCGCAGCAGGCCCTTCCAATTGCGCGCCAGAGCGCACGAACCCGCGATGGGTCAACATCAAGACGCGTTGTTGTTCATCCGTCAAATCCATCGCATCGCGCTTGTCCCACACCGCCTTGACCCGCGCAAAGAGCGCCTTGTTTTCAGATACTTCAGAACTGTATCCGCTGAGCATCGGGGCAAATTCGCGCTGCAAGGCCTCGCGTGCGGGGTTACTGTCGGCACCTGCAACACTGTAAAACGCGCTTAGGACACGGCCCAAAGTTTCGTCTGCCAGTTCGAGGGCCTCAATCGTGTTGGTAAAATCGGGTTCTGCCGGATCATCGGCAATCGCCGCGATATTTGCGCGGGACTGTTCCAGTGCTGCCGCGACTGCTGGCATGTAGTCGTCGTCCGATACCTGATCGAAAGGCGGCAGCCCAAACGGCGTGTTCCATTCAGCGAGAAGTGGATTTGTCATGGAAATTCTCCTTTGCATGACAGGTAATGTTTGAGCACGGGCGGCGCCAGTTGCAGCGCAAAATATTATGCCTCTGATGCACCACGCCCTTGGCAGATGGGGCAATTGGCGGTTGGTTTTATCGCAATCGTGCGGACTTGCGCGTAAAGCGCATCATAGATCAGCAACCGACCGCCCAGACCTTCGCCAGCGCCAGTGATGCTTTTGACGGCCTCAACAGCCATCATCGCCCCCAATACGCCGGGTAGAGGGCCGATAACGCCAGCCTCTGCGCAGCTAGGCACCAAAGACGGGTCTGGGGGGGTAGGAAAGACGCAGGCATAGCACGGGGTGCCGTGGGCAGGATCATAAAGGCTGATCTGCCCTTCCCACTGGGTCAATGCCGCAGCGATCAACGGCGTGCCGGTCGCCACTGCTGTTTCATTCACCAAATAACGGGTCGCAAAATTATCGGATCCGTCAAGTACCAGATCATATTCGCCGAACAGTTCCGCCGCGATTTGTGCGTCGAGTCTGCGGTGATAGGGCCGAACAGTTACAAAGGGGTTTTGCGCGTTCATTGCTTCGGCTGCAGAATGGACTTTGGGCATGCCGATGTTGCGATCAAGATGAATAACCTGACGTTGCAGGTTTGCATTCTCAACGACATCGTCGTCAATCACACCAATTGTTCCGACACCCGCAGCGGCTAGATATTGCAGCGCTGGTGCGCCCAAACCTCCTGCGCCAACGACTAGAACACGTGCATTTCGCAACGCCTTTTGACCCGGTCCGCCAACTTCGCGCAGGATGATGTGACGGGCATAGCGGTCCAGTTCGGTTTCGGAAAAGCTGTCAGATTTCACCACAGGTGTTTCATTCTGAACAACTTTCGCGCGCAGTTTTCCAAGCAGCTTTCGATATCCCCAAACCAGTATGGCTAGCGCAAAAATGATCGCCCAAAGCCGCGCGTCTCCGCCTGTCGCCATGCGCAAGGGATGGCCGTCGGGCAAGATCACATGCACGATCATCACGCCGACCAAAAGCATTGCCATCATGTTCCAGCGCACCGCATTGGGCACTTTCATGACCATCCCGATAACCCATAGGGTAACGGCCATAGTTCCGACCATTATCATTGGCCTGTCGATCCAAATCCGCCCGCGCCACGCGCGGTTGCATCTAAAGTTGGCACCACTTCAAAATTAGCCTGTATGACAGGCGCCACCACCATCTGGGCGATGCGCATTCCATGCGTGACAACAAAGTCCGTTTCGCCGAGGTTGACCAAAATCACCCCCAGCGGGCCACGGTAATCGCTGTCGATCGTACCCGGCGCATTGGCGAGAGTGACACCGTGTTTTAAGGCAAGGCCAGAGCGTGGTCTGATTTGCACCTCGAACCCCGCAGGGATCGCCATGCGCAAACCTGT
>Ga0075467_10002277_pt1 | contig 15178 bp, 10 predicted proteins | sample DEB08_DNA_9_FD_75067 | JGI IMG/M metagenome (GOLD analysis project Ga0075467, IMG submission 75067) | Aqueous microbial communities from the Delaware River and Bay under freshwater to marine salinity gradient to study organic matter... | ecosystem: Environmental > Aquatic > Marine > Coastal ... | reverse complement strand
TTGAAATGTAACATGATAGTAATGCCTTTCCATCATTTTCAGCAGCAAAAAGTAAGAACAAATTATTATACTCACCACCTAGTTCAAAACATAAATCTTTCATTCCAGAGGCATCTAAATCTAATTGTTTTGCTAAAAATTGGACACCATTAATTTCTTCCAATTCACCTTTTAAATCCGCTTTAATATTTTTTGCTTTGTGTTTAAGTAACGTTTCTATTTGCTTTCTTAAATCAGCATTTTCGGATTGTAAACTTTGCAATGCCTTAACAGGTTCTTTTGCATTGTTAAGTAAATCTCGCATTTCAAAATACGCTCTGTTATTTTCAAAATAGAAATCTTTTACTGCATCACTTGTAATAGCTTCAATACGTCTTATTCCAGCGGCAACTGCACCTTCTGATTTAATTTTAAAATGCCAAATATCAGCCGTGTTCTTTACATGTGTTCCTCCACAAAGCTCCATAGATTGACCAAAACGAATAGTCCTTACTGTGTCTCCATATTTTTCGCCGAATAACGCCATTGCTCCATTGGCTATTGCTTGCTCCATTGGGACATTCCTTTGTTCTTGTAAAGGTAATTTTCCGCTAATTCTAGCATTAACAAAATTTTCAACATCTCGTAATTGTTCGACCGTAACCTTCGCAAAATGAGAAAAATCAAATCGTAAATATTTAGAATGCACAGCAGATCCCTTTTGTTCAACATGATTACCTAAAATTTCACGCAACCCTTGATGTAATAAATGTGTTGCTGTATGATTACATTCTGTTCTATGACGCTGTTTATTGTCAACCGTCGCTTTAAATGTTTCATCATAATGTTTTGGCAAATTCTTAGTAAAATGAATGATTACGTTATTTTCTTTTTTGGTGTCCAAAATGTAAACAACGTCTCCATGTGTATCTTCTAAATAACCTTTATCACCAACTTGCCCTCCACCTTCTGGATAAAATGGTGTTAAATTAAAAACAAGTTGATACATCTCACCATCTTTTTTAGACGTAACTTTTCTAAAGCGCGTGATTTTAACATTTGCTTCTAAAGCATCATAACCTATAAATTCTTGTTCAGCATCATCAACCAACATCGTCCAATCATCAGTCGACATTTCGCTTGCTGCTCGAGAACGTTTTTTTTGTTTATCAAGTTCATGATTAAATCCTTCTTCGTCTAATTTTAAATTTCTTTCAGAAAGAATTAATGCAGTTAAATCTATAGGAAACCCATAAGTATCATATAATTCAAAAGCTTTCTCACCTGAAACTGTATCGCTTTTAGTCTCTTCAACAATCCGGTTTAATAATATCAAACCTTGATCAAGCGTTCTCAAAAAAGAAGCTTCTTCCTCTTTAATTACATTTTCTATAAGTTGTTTCTGAGATTTAAGTTCAGGAAATGCAGTTCCCATCTTCTTGCTCAGAACATCAACTAATCTGTAAATAAATGGCTCTTTTTTATCTAAAAATGTAAATCCATATCGCACTGCTCGACGCAAAATTCGTCTAATCACATAGCCAGCTCCTGTGTTACTTGGCAATTGTCCATCTGCAATTGAGAATGCTACCGCACGAACATGATCTGAAATAACGCGAATAGCAATATCTACATCCTTTTTTTTACCGTAGTCTTTATCTGTAATGGTTTCAATTTCACGAATTATTGGTGTGAAGACATCTGTATCATAATTAGACTGAACTCCTTGTAATACCATACATAAGCGCTCAAAACCCATACCTGTATCAATGTGCTTATTTGGTAAAATTTCTAACGAACCGTTTGCTTTTCGGTTATATTGCATGAATACAAGATTCCAAATTTCAACTACTTGAGGATGATCCTTATTTACCAAAGATTTTCCATCCACCTTAGCTTTTTCTTCAGCAGAACGAATATCTACATGAATTTCACTACAAGGTCCACAAGGCCCTTGGTCACCCATTTCCCAGAAATTGTCTTTCTTATTACCTTTGAGAATTCTATCCTCAGAAATAAACCCTTTCCAAAGATCATAAGCCTCTTGATCCATCTTTAAATTGTCGGCATCATCGCTTCCTTCAAAAACGGTTACATATAAAATATCTTTATCTATACCATAAACTTCAATTAATAATTCCCAAGCCCAAGCAATAGCTTCTTTTTTAAAATAATCGCCAAAACTCCAGTTTCCCAACATTTCAAAAAGCGTGTGATGATAGGTGTCATAGCCAACTTCTTCTAAATCATTATGTTTACCAGAAACACGTAAACATTTTTGAGTATCTGCAATACGATTGTTTTTTGGCTGTGCATTTCCTAAAAAATACTCTTTAAATGGTGCCATCCCAGAGTTTACAAACATCAATGTTGGATCATCCTTCAAAACCATAGGAGCCGAAGCCACTATGCTATGCTTTTTTTCTTTAAAAAATTCTAAAAATTTATCACGTACGTCTTGAGATTTCATCTAACTGTATTAAGCTTATCCTAATAAATTGCTTATAATAGTAAACAATTTTTATATTTGTGTTGCGTTCTATTTAATCTTGCAAAAATAGAATATTTTAAGACATGGTTAAAGTAAAATATTATTACGATTCTGAAACAGTTTCCTACAGAAAAATTGAACGTAAAAAGCGTACCACTATTAAGTATGCCTTTGTTTTTCTTTTGGCCTCTGCTCTATTCGGATTTATATTTGTTTTTATTGCAAGTCAATATTTTGAATCTCCAAAAGAGAAAGCCCTTGTAAGAGAGCTTCAAAACATGCAATTACAGTATGACTTGTTAAATAAAAAAATGGATGAAACTGAAAATGTTTTAGCGAATGTTGAAGAACGTGACAATGCAATTTACAGACTTTATTTTGGAGCAAATCCCATTCCTGAAGAACAGCGTAGAGTAGGTTTTGGAGGTGTTAATCGATACAAAGACCTAGAAGGTTATGACAATTCTAAACTTATAATTGAAACCAATAAACGTATTGATATCATCCAAAAACAAATAGTAATTCAATCTAAATCTTTAGATGAAATTAAAGTATTAGCAGAAGAAAAAGAAAAGTTATTGGCAACCATTCCAGCAATACAACCTGTAAAAAATGAAGATTTAACGCGAATGGCTTCTGGATATGGTTATAGAATAGATCCATTTACCAAAGTTCGCAAGTTTCATTATGGAATGGATTTTACAGCTCCAAGAGGAACTCCTATTTATGCAACTGGAGATGGCGTTGTAAAGCGAGCAGATGGTAGTGCAACAGGATATGGCATGCATATTAGAATTGACCATGGTTTTGGTTACATGAGCTTGTATGCGCATTTATATAAGTACAATGTAAAATTAAATCAGAAAGTAAAACGAGGTGACCTCATTGGCTATGTAGGAAGTACGGGACGATCAGAAGCCCCTCATCTCCATTATGAAATATTTAAGGACGATGTAAGAATTAACCCTATTAATTTCTATTATGGAAACTTATCTGCATCAGAATTTGCAGTATTACTAGAAAAAGCATCTTTAGAAAACCAATCATTAGACTAATGCATATAGACCTTCCAGAAAAACGATATTACGGCATTGGCGAAGTTGCCAAAGCATTTGGTGTGAATACCTCCTTAATACGTTTTTGGGAAAAAGAATTTGATGCTTTAAAGCCTAAGAAAAACGCCAAAGGAAACCGAAAATTTACTCCTGAAGATATTAAAAATCTTAAGTTTATATATCATTTGGTAAAAGAACGTGGCTTTACTTTAGAAGGTGCAAAAATTCACTTAAAAGAAGAAAAGAAGGAAACACTAAATAACTTCGAGATTATCAGTAAATTAGAAGATGTTAAAAATCAACTAGTTAAAATTAAAAATCAACTGTAGCAGTTATTAACTGTTTAACTCTTGTCAGCAATAGAATTAAACAAACATTAATTTCCAAACATATTCTATAAACTTTCATTTTAAGTAACGCTTGGTGAAGCAGGCAGGCGTTTGTAACTTCTAATAATTATTCAGTTCACAAAGAAAGTAGCCAACATTTATTTAATGCCTATAAAATCTACCTCCTCTACTATCAATTTCACCTTTGCTTCCTAAGCTGTTAAATTTCCAACTGAAACTTACCATAAAGTACTGTTCCAATACTGTACTCTGTGAATCTTGAATATAATTTTGAGTTGCTGTTCTTCTAGCGTTAGTATTCTGATTAAGTAAATCGTAAGCTTTAAGTGTTAATGTTGCTTGATCTTTTAACATGCTATAAGCTAATGTTGAATTCCAGAACCAAGCACTTTTTTGAAATCCAGGTGCTATATTAGAATTGTAATTAAAACTGATATCATTACGCCATTCAAACTTTTTTGGTAAAAATGTTGCTGTATTAATTCCCAATGTATGATTAACAAAATTTTGATCTTCAAAATTATTAATGTCAAACTTGGTCGTATTAAAAGATATGCTGTAGTTTGGTCTTAGTTCAAAAACATCTTTCCAAGTAAATGTAATTTCAGCATTTGGAGAATATGATGTGTTATTTGAAGCATACTCAACTCCATTATTAAAGTTGATAGATTTATTGAAATTTGACGACAAACCAACTCTATATTTAACAGTCCTCAATGAATCTACCTTTACAGTTTTACTAAATGTAGCACTTGCATAGGCACTATGGTTTCCATCAACATTGGTATATGTTGTATTTCTTACAAAATTCTCATCGACAACTGATTTTGAAACCACTGCATTACTGGTTAAATTACCACCAATATGAGCATAAAAGCCAGTCCCTTTCTGAAAGTCGAAGGCATTAAATCCTGCATATATATTATGATTATTAGATGGCTCTAAATCCGGATTACCTGTCACAATATTTAATGGATTTGACACATCTTGAAAAGGCGATAATTGCCTTACATTAGGTGTTTGATTGGTTAGTCTATAACCAGAGTAAATAGATGATTTTGGACTAAACCTATAGTTGAAATTACTTCTTAATTCTAAGGCTTCAAAGTTTCGATTTAAACTCAATAATGGACGTAACATATCATTGTTTTCCAAAGTTCTAAATACATAACCACTTTCTAAACTAAATGACCAAATATCATTACGAAAAGCCAATCTTAAACTTGGTGTGCTTCGCTTATTAGTGTTTTCAAATTCTGTACTAAGTTGTGTATTAAAAATTGAGTAGTCTTGGGTCCCATCATCAAAATCATACGTACTTCTTCTATTTTCTTGTTTGTCTGAGCGATAATCAAATTTGAAATCAAGAAAAACCTCTTTAGCTTTAAGTGGTAAACGGTAAGTTGCACTTGCATTAAAACTATTCAACTTTTGTTCACCATCAGTAAATTGATCTCTAATAATTGATTCTGGTGTATCACCATAAACATTGGCTTCAGAGTTTACTGAATCATCTGTTGTGGTATTATCAATTTCATTATCAACGCTTAGTCTTAAAAAAGCACCTTTATTACCAAATTTCTTGGTAATATCAATTTCATTACTAAAGTTGGTTCCAGCTGTTTCCACAAAAGATGACACATCAGAATCGTTTGTTAACACATCCGAAACATCTCTTGTTTCCTCAATGCTTGAATAGGTGTTTCTACTCATTGATTTTCTAAAGGATGGTTCAATATCAATTCTTAATGTTGAATCCACTGCAATTTCAAACTCTAAGTTAGCACTATGATTATCAGACTCGTTATAAGTACTTGAGTTAGAATCTGAAAAGAATCGACTATCAGGTAAAATATTTTCACGTTCCGTAATTGTATTATTTTCTGAATTACTTCCAGAATAAAAATAATCGGCAGAGATATCAACTTTCTTACCTATTTTATCTGCATAGTTGGCTCCAATATTTTTTGATGTTGTAATACCTTGCCCTCCACCAAAGGAACGACCATCAACCGAAAACCCACCATTACTACTAAAGGATCTATTACGACCACCACCAAACATTTTAGAAATTTCACCAAAACTAAATCCTGCAGAATTAGTATTATTCCCACCAGCCAATACACTAATTCTCTGATCATTATCAAATAAATTTAACATACCTGCAAATTCATAACGATCATCTGTTCCAGCTCCCGCAGCAACGCGACCAAACACACCTTTGTTATTTTCTTCTTTAATGGTAAGGTTTATAGTTTTATTTTCATTATCACCTTGCTCACCTGTAAAGGCTTCAGCTTTAGTTTTTGTATCTGTAATCTGAACCTTTTCAATAAGTTCTTTAGTTAAATTACGCGTTGTAATCGTTGGATCGTCACCAAAAAATGGTTTTCCATTAACCAAAATTTTATTAACGTCTTTACCATTAACTGTTATGTTTCCCTCATCATCAACTTCAACGCCAGGAAGTTGTTTAAGTAAATCTTCAACATTGGCGTCCTTCTTAGTTTTAAATGATTTCACATTAAATTCTAAAGTGTCCGTCTTTATAGTGATTGGAGCTCTCGATTTGATTAAAACCTCATCTAGAGCATTGTCATCAACCAATAAATCAATAGGTTCAAGGCTGATCTCTTCCTTATCTATCTTAATAGTTACCGAATAAGTTTTATAACCAACGTAAGAAATAAAGAGTTTTAAACTCTCATCAATCGTTTTGTCCTCTAGAGAGAACTTGCCATCTTTATCCGAAATTGTATAGGATACTAAAGAACTGTCTTTAACGCGCTCAAGATAAACTGTTGCAGACTCCAAGGGTTCCTTATCACCATCTGTTTGAACACTTCCTGTTATTTTGAATTCTTTATTTTGCGCAAATGAACTTAATGAGCAAACTATTAGAATGATACTGAAAATATATTTCATGATTGATGGTTAGTGGTAGTTTCTGAAAACGAATATACTTTTGTTTTCGTATGAATTTTCTTAAAATTATTATAAAATTTAGTCTTGATCTTCTAGTGAAAATATTTCTTCTACTGGTTTTTTAAATAATCTAGCAATTTTTAAAGCCAAAACTGCGGAAGGTACGTACTTTCCTTTTTCAATAGCATTAATAGATTGTCTGCTCACTCCTATTTTATCGGCTAAATCCGCTTGTGTTATATTAAGCTCTGCGCGCTCTACTTTAATTCTATTCTTCATGAGATTCTGATTTTAGTTTCAAAAAATTAAAACGAATAATAAAAAACAACAATGGAGTGAACATATTAAAAACTAGAACATCAAAAAATTTAAAATCATAAACAAACAATATTGTAAAAACTAGCACCAAGTAATTAAATATGATAGCCCATACCAAAGAGTCATTTCTCAATTTATAAATAAACTCATCTTCAATTTTTTCCTTTGAAAAACCAACTAATAACCCTCCTGCAATTATAGCCAAAGCAATTAATTCATCTACAACACTATTTTCAATTATTTTGAAATAACCCTCTATTCCTCCTCCGAACATATTTACTTCATTGAAAATTGATAATACATTAATTGTTAGTGCATCGGTTTCATATTCTCCAAAGAATAGCACACATCCTGCAATTAAACCAGGAATTAATAATATCCAGCCTAATAATTTGAATTTATTAGGTAATAAATAACTTGTTTTCATAATACAATACATTTTAAAATTTCATTCAAAAGTATATTATATTTTACTAAATGTCAAGTTTAATTTACTTTTTGTACAAAATAATTTACTATATATTAATTTTCAATTATTTATAAAAAAAGGATTTTATGACTATTTTTTACGCATATAAACACTTACAGGAACTCCATTAAAATCGAAATGTTCACGTAACTTGTTTTCTAAAAAACGCTTATAAGGCTCCCTTACATATTGTGGTAAATTACAGAAAAATGCAAACTGAGGTTGCGGAGTTGGCAGTTGCATAATGTATTTTATTTTAACAAATTTACCTTTATTTGCTGGTGGAGGATGATTTTCTATAATTGGCAACATAATCTCATTAAGAACACTTGTCTTAATTTTTTTGGCTCTGTTTTTATAAACCTCTACTGCAGTTTCAATAGCTTTAAATAAACGTTGCTTTGTTAGTGTAGACATAAAAATAATTGGCACATCTGTAAATGGCTCAATTTGTTGTCTAATATGTTTTTCAAATTCTTTGGTGGTTTTAGTATCTTTTTCAACCAAATCCCACTTATTTACTAGAATAACAATTCCTTTTCGGTTACGCTCTGCCAACCAAAAAATGTTTTGAACCTGGCCATCAAAACTTCGTGTGGCATCAAACACTAACAAGCATACATCAGAATGTTCAATCGCACGAACACTTCGCATCACTGAGTAGAATTCTAAATCTTCTTTTACTTTAGCTTTTCGTCTAATTCCAGCTGTATCAACTAAATTAAATTCAAAACCAAAACGATCATATTTAGTATCAATGGAATCTCTTGTTGTTCCTGCTATATCAGTTACAATATATCTGTCTTTACCAATTAGGGCATTAATAAAAGATGATTTTCCAGCATTAGGGCGACCTACTACTGCAAATCTTGGAAGTCCACTATCATCTATATGTTCCTTTTCAGGTAACGCTTTTACTAAGGCATCTAAAAGATCTCCTGTTCCGCTTCCGTTAATACTTGCAATGGTAAAATATTCACCTAAACCAAGTGAATAAAATTCAACAGCATCTTCAGCTCGTTTCCCATTATCAACTTTATTAACAACCAAAAACACTGGCTTGCTAACTTTTCTTAATAATTTGGCAACATCTTCATCCATTCCAGTTACACCAGATTCAACATCTACCATAAAAATAATAGCATCAGCTTCATCAATAGCCAATTCTACTTGCTTGTCTATTTCTGCTTCAAAGACATCATCACTTCCTTTTACATAACCTCCAGTGTCAATAAGCGAAAACTCCTTACCATTCCAATCACTTTTACCATAGTGCCTATCTCTTGTCACACCACTTACGGCATCAACGATTGCTTCTCTACGCTGTATTAAACGATTAAAGAAGGTTGATTTTCCAACATTTGGACGTCCTACAATTGCAACTATATTGCTCATAATTATTATATTTTATCTGCATTACATATCCTGTAAGCGGCTGCAAAGATAGTGTTTACTTTGCATAAAAATTTCTTAACTTGTGGTCTTTATATTAATTACTATGCAATTAAGTAACGAAGTTGTTTTAAGACCACGATTTAAATTTAATTTAAATCATGATAATGAATTTCTTTTAAGCTTATTTGAACAAACCAGAAACACGCAATCAGAATTTATAGTGTCTCGTGTAGACGATCATGTTTTTATAAAAATCCCAAAAAACAAACAACATTTTTGGTCGCCTCAGTTGCATTTAGAAATTAATAAAAACGAAAATGAGAATAGCAGCACAATTTATGGGCTATTTGGCCCAAATCCCACGGTTTGGACCATGTTTATGTTCTTTCATTTTGTAGTTATTGGATTGTTTTTTGGCTTTGGTATTTGGGCTTACACCAATTGGTCTTTGGAAAACAGTTACACAATTCAGTTATTTATAACACTTTTTATGGTCGTTATTTGGTTTGTGCTTTATTTTGGAGGAAGCATGGGAAAGAAAAGCGGCATGGCCGAAATGCACTTACTACATCATTTTATGAGAGATACTTTAAGGAGTCAAGATATTCATGCAGAGCAATAATATGTTAGGAGATTGTAGGCAAAACATCTAAATGTTTAAATGAGTCGTAAATATTATTAAACATCTACTTAAAATATATCCTCAAATGAAAAAAAATATCTCATCCATTATTTTCGGAATCTCAATTGTGATAGCAGCATACCTTCTTGGAAATGCATTTATGAATAGGAATAAAGCAGATGGCATAGTATCTGTAACCGGTTTAGGTAAAGCAGATTTCACTTCAGACCTCATTGTTTGGGAAGGTTCATTCTCTCGAGAAAGTTTAGATTTGCAAAAAGCATATCATGATTTAGAACAGGACAAGAAAATTATTTTCGAATATCTTATCAATAAAGGTATTACTAGAGATGAGCTTGTATTTAATGCTGTAAGTAGCATAAAAAACACAAGAACAAAATATTCGAGTCAAGGTCAATATATTGGAGAAGATTTTTTAGGTTATGTTCTTACACAATCGCTACAAATAGACTCTAAAGATGTTGAAAAGGTTGAAAATATTTCAAGAGAAATTACAGAGTTATTAAATAAGGGGATTCAGTTTTACTCGCAATCTCCGCGATACTATTATACAAAATTGGCTGATCTTAAAATTGAAATGATTTCAAAAGCTACAGAAGATGCTCATCTTCGAGCGAAAAAAATAGCAGAAAATTCTGGAAGTAATTTAGGTAATTTATTATCTGCTAAAATGGGGATTTTTCAAATCACTGGTCAAAACTCTAATGAAGACTATTCTTGGGGAGGAACTTACAATACGTCAGCAAAAGACAAAACGGCTTCAATTACAATGAAATTAGAATATGAAGTAGATTAAGAATTACTTATTATTATATCCAAATCGTTTTAACTGCCTTTGGTCACTTCTCCAATTTTTGTTCACCTTGACATATAATTCTAAATGCACTTGCTTACCAAAGAATTTTTCTAAATCTTTTCTAGCTTCTACTCCAACACGCTTTAAAGCAGTCCCTTTATGTCCAATTATAATGCCTTTTTGGGTCTCACGCTCTACCATAATAACAGAACGCATTCTGATGATGTTTTCTTCTTCAAAAAACTCTTCTGTATCTACTTCAACAGCATACGGAATTTCTTTTTTGTAGTGTATTAATATTTTTTCACGAATAGCTTCGTTAACAAAAAATCGTTCTGGCTTATCTGTTAATTGATCCTTTGGATAATATGCAGGAGATTCAGGTAATAACTCCACTATACGATCAAACACATTCTTCACATTAAATCCTTCTAAAGCTGAAATAGGAAAAAACTCAGCATTAGGCACTTTTTCTTGCCATAATTCAGACTGTGCTTCTAATTCTTCCTGATTAGAATTATCAATTTTATTTAATAATAGTAAAACGGGAATTTTAGAATTAGTAATTTTGTTAAAGAAAGCCTCATCTTTCAATTCTTTCTCACCAATTTCAACCATGTAAATCAGCACATCTGCATCATCAAAAGCCGATTTTACAAAATCCATCATTGATGATTGTAACTCATAAGCTGGCTTGATAATTCCTGGGGTATCAGATAAGACCATTTGAAAATCTTCACCATTAACAATCCCTAAAATTCTGTGTCTTGTGGTTTGAGCTTTAGAGGTAATAATAGACAGTTTTTCTCCAACAAAGGCATTCATTAATGTTGATTTCCCAACATTAGGATTTCCAATAATATTTACAAAACCTGCTTTATGCATTCTTTAAATTTTTGCAAAGTTACAACCTTGATTTGTTTATTACTTTCAATAAATATAATTTTTAAACTATATTTGGGTAAACAACAACTATATGAGTGATTTTTTTAATGAATTGAAGCGAAGAAACGTTATCAAGTCTGCTATTGCCTATGTTGTTGTTGCGTGGGTATTATTGCAAGTCTTATCTATCGTTCTGCCAAATGTTGATGCGCCAGAATGGGTTATGAAAACCATTATGCTTATGATGGTGATTGGCTTTCCGGTTTGGTTGTTTTTTTCTTGGGTATTTGAGGTTACACCAGAAGGATTAAAAAAGACAAAACAGGTTACAGCAGACCAATCGGTTAACGAAACAACCAACAAACGCTTAAACATTTTAATATTAGTGGGTTTAGTTTTGGCCATTGCTGTATCCTTTTTCAATAAATCTAGCGTTAACTCAAATTCGAAAGACCTTGTTATTTTAGAAAATTCAATTGCTGTTTTATATTTTGATGATATAAGCTCAGGTGGAGACACAGAATGGTTTTGTGATGGCGTAACCGAAGATATTTTAACAAACCTTTCTAAAATTAAAGAGTTAACCGTAATATCTAAAACTTCTACAAAACGTTATAAAAATACAGATAAATCAATCCCAGAAATTGCAGCTGAATTAGGTGTTTCCTATATCGTTGAAGGAAGTGTCAGAAGGCACGAAAACCAAGTTATTATTACAGCACAACTAATAGATGCTAACGACAAACATCTCTGGGCAGAAAACTATAATGATAATTTTAAAGAAGTCTTTAAGATACAGCAAGACGTTTCTCAGAAAATTGCAACTCAATTAAGAATAGCAATTAGTCCTGAAGTAGAAAAAGAGATAAACAAACTTCCAACTAATAATTTAGAGGCTTACAACTTAGTCTTAAGAGGTCGCAATTTTGCGGAAAAACCTTCTGAAGAAAATTACGCCTCTAGCCTAAATCTTTATAAAGAAGCCATAGCTTTAGACCCTAATTATGCTGATGCTTATGCCGAATTAGCTTATGTTACTCTTTTAAATATGTATTTAAAAGGAGATACATCTCTTAATGAACAATTTATTGTAGAAGCAACAAAGCAAAATGAAATTGCTTTAAAATTAGACCCAAATTCTGTTAGAGCCAATTCTACTAAAGGATTGATTATGACTGAATCTTATGATGAAAAAACTAGATTACAGTCTGAAAAATACTTTGAGAAGGCCTTGTCTTTAAATCCTAACGATGCCGTTTCTCATTTAGAGTTTTCTATTTTTTATGATATGATTAAAAAAGATAACGAGAAATCTTTATACCATGCACGAAAAGCTTTTGAATTAAATCCTTTTTCGGCAGATACATTTATGTCTTTTTCAACCCAACTTTTAGAAAACAATCGTAGTGATGAAGCTAAAAAAGTATTCAATAGTAATCGCGATAAATTTCCTGACGATTTTACAAAAATATTAATCACCCAAATGGCGGATACAGAAGCCACTTCAATACTCAAAAATAATGGAGATTATAATAAGTCTATTGAAGTATTCAATGATGCGATAAGCAAATATCCATTAAATGCAGATTTACTAATAAGAATAGCCATTTTTTATGACTGTTATTTAAATGACGATATTAATAATGTAAACTATTACAAAAAAGCCATAGATGTGGATTCAACCACAAATTATATTATAACGGGATATTATAATGCACTTTTAGAAAATAAGCAATTTAAAGAAGCAAAAGAATTTGGTCAGTCATCAATTTATTTAGATACTGCAACTAAAGAACAAAAGCTACAGCAACAGTTCATGTACTATTATCATCAAAACAAAAACAACGAAGCCCTTGAAATATTAAAAGACTCTGTTTTTGCAAATGACATTAATAGTAAGCTATGGTTATATTCACAAATGGGTAATAAAGAAAAAATATATGAGATTTTAAAGGCTAACAAAGCTAACACAACACAAAAAGCCTATGCTTTTGCCAATTTAAAAGAGCGTGATTCCTTATACTATTACCTCAATAAGGATGATGTAAACGCACTAAATGTCAATAGCCGAAGGGAATTTGATCGCTATCGCAAAGAACCTCGATATATTGAATTCATGAAAAAAAATTATTTGCCAATTATTGATGGTATTAATAATTAATGTTTTGCTATATCTATTAAATCACTTTCTGTAATAGAGAATTAAAATATCACCTTAAATATTGTAACTTACAAACTCTAAAAATTAACCAACATGACATCAAAATTTTCTCAGTTTTTTTCAATAGCAATTGTCCTTTTATTTTTTAATTCTTGTTCTGATATAAATAAAGAATCTGCAACCATGATTATTCATGGTGGAACTATATACACAGTAGATTCAAATCAAGCAACAGTAGAAGCTGTAGCTGTAAAAGACAATACCATACTTTTTGCAGGAAGCTTGGAAGAAGCTGAAAGTTTCAAAAACGAGCAAACTGAGTTTATTAATCTAGAAGGAAAAACAATGACGCCAGGATTAATAGAAGGGCATGGTCATTTTATGGGATTGGGTTATAATGAGCTTGAACTAGATTTGATGAATACCAAAAGTTATCAAGACATTGTTGATGCAGTTGCTGAACGTGTTAAGACAGCTGAACCAGGTGAGTGGATTACTGGAAGAGGTTGGCATCAAAGTAAATGGGACAGTGTGCCAGAATATACTGTAAAAGGGTTTCAAACGCATCATAGGCTAAGTGAAATATCACCTGATAATCCAGTGTATTTAAGACATGCTAGTGGTCATGCTGGTTTTGCTAATGCAAAAGCTATGGAAATCGCTGGATTAAAATCATTATCTGCAGAAGGTATAAAGACCTATGAAATAGAAGGAGGTGAAGTTATTATAGATGAACTTGGCAGACCAACAGGAATTTTTAGTGAACGTGCACAAGGTTTAATTGGCAAACATATCCCTGCTAACACACCAGAATCCAATAACCAAGCTTTTAATTTAGCCATTGAAGCTTGTCACAAAAATGGTATTACAGGTTTCCATGATGCCGGAATTGGAAGAGGTACAATAGCGCTGTACGATAATATGCAAGCTGAAGGCAAGATGAATGTTCGAATCTACGCCATGTTAACTGGAAATGATGAAGAACTTCTTAATGAGTGGTACGAAAAAGGCCCAAATATTGACCCAGACAACAGATTTACAATTAGATCCATAAAATTAAATTGTGATGGTGCGTTAGGAAATCGAGGCGCCTGGCTTCTTGAGTCTTATACAGATAGACCAGGTCATTTCGGCCTTGAAACGCTTCCAATGGAAATGGTAGATAAAACAGCACGTAATGGGCTTCAAAACGGGTTTCAGGTATGCTCACATGCCATAGGAGATCGTGCAAATAGAGAAATATTAGATCGCTATGAATCCGCATTAAATGAATTATCTAAGCTAGGTACTGATCATCGATTCCGAATAGAACATGCTCAACATTTGCATCCAGATGATATTCCTAGGTTTGCAGAATTAGGAGTAATTCCTGCAATGCAAGCTGTACATATGTCGTCTGACAGACCATGGGCAATTGATCGTCTTGGAGAAAAGCGAATTAAAGAAGGAGCCTATATGTGGCAAGACCTACTAAAGAGTGGTATTCCTATTGTTAATGGTACTGATGTTCCTGTAGAACCTCTAAATCCAATTGCCAGTTTTTATGCTAGCGTAAGTCGAAAAACACTAAAAGGCACTCCCGAAGGAGGTTATGAGCCTGAGCAAAAAATGACTAGAGAACAAGCATTAAAGTCGTATACCTTGGATGCTGCATATGGTGCTTTTGAAGAGGATATAAAAGGATCTATTACTATTGGTAAACTTGCCGATT
>Ga0075467_10002276_pt1 | contig 15178 bp, 17 predicted proteins | sample DEB08_DNA_9_FD_75067 | JGI IMG/M metagenome (GOLD analysis project Ga0075467, IMG submission 75067) | Aqueous microbial communities from the Delaware River and Bay under freshwater to marine salinity gradient to study organic matter... | ecosystem: Environmental > Aquatic > Marine > Coastal ... | reverse complement strand
GAAAATGGTTGGCGTACTACAACGTTGAGCGACCGCACTCGACCCACGGCATCTTGACCCCCGACGAGGCCTATGCCAGCAAAACAGAACCAATGAGAATAGCAGCCTGAAATGAAACCCTGATCCATCTTAACAAGGCTGCAAACTGGTCGAAAAACCAGGACCACCTCTCTACTTCTGTTTTCAGATTGCCTCTACTGCCTTCTTCGGGAGATCGCGAACCTGACCTGTGACCGCGTGCAGCTCTGGATTTTTTATCGCCTGCATCGACGCCATGGGATCGGATCCGCGCCTGGAAAACTTCGAAATACGATATCGGATTTCGGAACTGCCGACTTGATCCAGATCAGGAATCGCGCGCTGATTTCTCTGTATGAGAAACAGGTGGTTAGAGGGAATCCCATGCAAGAGGAGCTATAAGATGAAGTTCAAGACAATTGCGAGCCTGACCGCCCTAGTCGGCGCTGCCGCCACGTCTGGCATGGCGCAGGTCGGGGAAATCCCGGACCGTTACGGTTCGTATGCTCACGAACATGGCATGATGTGGGGCGACAGCCAATGGGGTGGTTTTGGCATGTTTCTCGGGCCAGTTTTTATGATTCTGATCTTGGTCGGAATCGTTGCGGGGGTCATCTATCTTATGCGGCAGTTCGGCGGGCCCGGACTGGCTGGAAACGGTCATGCTGCGCATGACCGGGCTATCGTGCTCCTCAAGGAAAGGTACGCAAAGGGCGAGATCGACTCCAAGGAATTCGAGGAACGCAAGAAATTGCTGGCTGACTGATCTGAATCTGCGGCCAGAGTTTCCCCAGCGCCTGTCTAGGCTGGGGCCGCCCCTTTTGCCGCCTACCGAACTACGGTCAAAATTGTGAAATGTGTTGACTATTAAGGACCCATCTCGAGGGTTTTTGCATCTTCATAACCCCATCCCGGCATCGAAAGGCCAAAATGAAACGACGCCACTTCCTGACTTCATCGTCCGCAATGCTTGGGGCCGCGGGGGCCCTTTCGCAGCTGCCCACCCGGCGCGCCTTTGCCCAATCAAAGGCTCCCTTGACGCGTCTATCGATGCCGCCGCTTCTCGACACCCGGGCGACCGGTCGCTTGGCTCTGACGACAAGCGCCGGGAGCACCAGTTTTCTCGGAGGCGCCACTACGCCCACGGCTGGGTTCAATCAGGACTATCTGGGGCCGACCATCGTCGTTCAAAACGGCGAGCTGGCCGCTGAGGTGAAAAACACGCTCGGTGATCCCATCAGCGCGCACTGGCACGGCCTTTTGGTGCCGGGAGAGCATGACGGCGGACCACATCTTCCTATTGCGACTGGCGAGACATGGCGTCCAGAGATGGTAATTGCGCAGGATCCGGCAACGGTCTGGTATCACTCGCATATCCACGAACAAACTGCAGAGCAGGTGTATTTTGGGCTGGCCGGGGTCATCCACGTGAGGGACGGGCAGGACGATGCTCGCGGCCTGCCGTCTGCCTACGGCATCGACGATTTAACGCTGGTTCTGCAGGACCGCCGGTTCGATGCGGCGGGTCGAATGGTCTATTCCGCCTCAAGGATGGACGTGATGCACGGCTTCTCCGGCAATCGGATGCTCGTAAACGGCCAGGCAGGCGCAACGGCGGTCGTGCCAAAAGGGATCACGCGCCTGCGTCTGCTCAACGGCTCGAACGCCCGCATTTACACGCTGTTCTTCGATGACGCGCGCCCAATGCATCTGGTGGCAACAGATGGCGGCTTCCTGCCAGCGCCGGTAGCGCTGGACACGCTTCGCCTTGCCCCGGGCGAACGGGCGGAGATCCTTGTCGATTTTTCGGGTGGCGACGCTCCCATATTGATGAGCGATCCGGGCCAGTCCTATGGGATTCTGCAGTTCGCGACCGATACGACGCTGCCTACGCGCATCGGCCGCCTGCCAGAGCAACTGGACGGTGTGCTCGAAGACCTGTTGGGAGCTGAGGTAAACACCAGGCAGGTCTCGCTGGATATGGGCATGGGTGGGATGATGAGAGGAGGTGGCTTTGCGATCAACGGGCGTCCTTTCGACATGCGCCGTATAGATTTCGAAGTCGCCCTCGGTTCCGTCGAACGCTGGCATGTTCGCAGCACGATGCTTGCCCACCCGCTCCACGTCCATGGCGTCCGGTTCCGGGTGGTGAGCGAGAATGGTGCGCCGCCACGACCGGAAAACATCGGCTGGAAGGATACTGTGCTCGTTCCGGGAGAAGCCGATCTCCTCGCCCGTTTTGACCAACCCGCCAGCCGCGAGACACCGTTCATGTTCCACTGCCATATCCTTGAACACGAAGATGCTGGTATGATGGGTCAGTTCACCGTGACCTGAAGTCCGCGCCGCGCGGACCGCAACACAGAAGCTCCGACAATGCCAATGACCGAGTCCATTCTTGCCGCCGAACCGCAACTTCGCCTTGCGGTGTTTCTAGGCGTTTTGGTGGTGATGGCCTCTTGGGAACTCGCTGCGCCGCGGCGACGGCAGGAAATCCCACGATTGATCCGCTGGACGAACAATCTGGCATTAGTGGTGGTTGATACGATCTTGTTGCGATTAAGTTTTCCAATCCTTGCGGTCGGATTGGCGGTGATGGCAGAGAGCCAGGGCTGGGGTCTGTTTAATATCATCGACGTTCCCGGCTGGGGTGCAATCCTCGTCTCTGTGATCGTTTTTGATCTGGTCATCTATCTACAGCACGTGATGTTCCATGCTGTCCCCGCGCTCTGGCGGTTGCACCGAATGCATCACGCGGATCTCGAGTTTGACGTGACCACGGGCTTGCGCTTTCACCCGGTCGAAATTCTGCTGTCGATGGGGATCAAGTTGGCGGTGGTCGTGGCATTGGGGCCACCCGCCGTCGCGGTGTTGATCTTCGAGGTTCTGTTGAACGCAACTGCGATGTTCAATCACTCCAACATCCGGCTGCCAACGCTTGTGGACCGAGTCCTCCGCTTGATCGTGGTCACACCTGACATGCATCGCGTCCATCACTCGATCCGACCAGAAGAAACGAACAGTAATTTTGGCTTTAACCTCCCTTGGTGGGACAGGCTACTCGGCACGTACAAGGCGCAGCCGGCAGCAGGGCATGAGGGAATGTCGATCGGGATCGAGCAATTTCGCACAAGGCGCGAACTGTGGCTCGACCGGATGCTGGTTCAGCCGGTTAAAGGCCCGGCAAGCGGCTATCCGATCAACCGTGAGACGGAAGAGAAGCTTTGAGCGCACAGCGCCGGCCCTTTGGTTAGCCGTTATGGAGCGCCTGCGATCGAGGGAAAGCTACAGTTCGTGAAAATACCAATCGTCTGATGCGAAACTACTTGGCCTAGCTGGCCCGAAGCTGCATATTTGGGCTCCGACGGAAACAATATGTGAACAGTCAGGCGCTGGAGTTCTGCAGATACATTACGACGGTTTCGGCTGGCATCTTAAACCCGCGCCCGTCGGAAACACGCTCAGTGCTAATCGGGTACTTTGGTCTGTTGGGATTGATTGCCACAATCCGGTAGAGGTCTCCACGCAATCTGAAGGGCCGTCCATAGTCAGATGGTTCAAGGCCAAAATGTGGAGCAAGGACTTCAAAAAGGGCTTTGTCCGGGGAATAGATCGCGCCGTCTGGCATCGGAATACCGACGCGGAAGCTGATGTCAAAACCATGACGCAAGTCGATGTCACTCAGCTCCCCGCCTTCAACCGTCAACCCGTGCGTCTCCGCCACCTTTAGACACGCTTGCATCATGTCCCGGCGCAGTTTCTCACAGAGCGGGGGCGTCAGATTGCGCGGGGGTGGTACTTTTGTGTTTGTTTGGGCCGGTGGCTTTGCCACTGGAGGCCGCTGCTTTGTCTTGTTTTTTTTCACATCAAAGCCTTTGCTTTATAAACAGTGCCCCGCGATATTCCCATGTCACGTGCGATTTCCGTAGGCGACATGCCCTCTGACAGCTTCGCCTGAATGGTGGCCATATCGATTTTCGGGAGGCGGCCGCGATACACGCCACGCTGCTTGGCAGCGAGAATGCCCTCGGCTTGCCGCTCACGCCGCAGATTTGTCTCGAACTCGGCAAAAACACCGAGCATGTCAAAGAAGGCCTTTCCCGTGACGTTTGAGGTGTCCACTGGCTGCTCTGTTGCGGCCAGATGCGCGCCCTTGGACTTCAGCTGGGCGACGATTGTCTGCAGGTCACTGAGGCTGCGGGCCAGCCGATCGATACGGGTGACCACCAGAGTCTCACCTGAGTGGATGAAGTCGAGGATCGTCTTAAGCTCGGCCCGCCCCTCAAGGCTGGCACCACTCTTTTGCTCGGTGCGGACCATGCCACACCCGGCTGCTTTCAGGGCGGCAATCTGCGCATCGAGGTTCTGATCCGCAGTCGAGGTCTGCGCATATCCGATTTTGGCCTGATAAGTGTTCATTTTGGGTGTGCCCTCGACATGGCTTGTTCATTATCGAGAAATCGGCCCAAAGTGAACACAAAAGTGGATTGCTCTAGTGTCATTGAAGGTGTTCCCATGGGTAGACCCATGATGACACTTCATCTCTCCCGAACCCAGTGTGAGGTTCGTCGTATTTTCTGCTTCTGCAGTTTGGAGAATTGTTCGGCGATAGCGTCGGCATGGATCTCGATGTGATCCCAATCGACGTATCCACCCTCTTTGGCCCATTCATGTTCCGCGTGGTTTTTATCTGCACGTGCCTCCTTGAAGACCTCGTACATTGGCGGGCCTCCAATGTCCTCCGGTGGTGTTGCCCACTGACCAGCAACAAAACGTGGCTGCAGTTCATTCGGCTCAACCGAACGCTTTGAAACGAGTTCGACGCGATGCACCCAGTCATCCCCAAAATCGTAGGTATAGATCACAGGCGGCACCTTGCTGTTCAAAAAGAAGTCCAGCCTCTTCGTGGTGACCTCCATCAAAGGCGGGCCGAACATCGGTTCGATCCAGAACTCTTCGCTTTTCATCTGGTATTTCCGGTCGCCAATCTCGAAATCCCACAGATGCATGTCGTTCCACAGGAAGGCCGCCTGAATGGCGTCATGCAGATGCGGCAGGGTCTTGTCCGACCGGATCTCGATTTCACGCCACGGTGCGGGGTCGACATGCCCAAGGGTGATTTTCAAACGCAGGGCTTGGGGTTCTTTCTTCGCCATGAGTGCCTTTATGCGGCCATGGGTTCGAAATCGATCCGCTTTTCCAGATCGACCTCGAACCGGCCATAGGGGTTGATGTGGAGGTGGATGAGCGGGAAAAGGCCGCGATAGTCCTCGGGGGACAGACGCGCGACCACGTCGGGGTTGCGCAAGACGGATTGCATCATCCGGGTGTTCACGTAGACCAGAGATGATTGCAGCAGCTGTAGCGCATGGGCAGCGGTTTCCTGATCTCGCACACGGTTGGTGGCGATCTTACCGCCTTTGCCGAAGAACACAAAGCTATTGGTGCTGTTCCAGTTCGCGACGACGTTCAGCCCCTCGTGAATTTCCCGACGGAACGCCTCAGAGCGCAGATAGCGGCATAGGAAGATCGTTTTGATGGCGCGACCCAGTTCGGCGAGCGCCTTGTAGGTAGGGTGCATCACATCTGAACGTGCGAACCGGCGCAAGATGGCCTCAGGGTCCGCCGTCCCGTGCTGGCTGGCCGCCGCGTATTTGACCATTTCGTCATACTGACGTTCAATTTCGTCCCAATCAACAACACCTGACAGGATGGGCAGCAGATTGGGCAGTTGCCCTCGCATGCCCGCACTGGGAAGGGCAAGCTTCTGACGCGCGATGGCTTTCAGGCGGGGTGCAAGCTCAAAGACCAGAAGGTGACAGAAGGCAAAGCCAACGGCGTTTTGGCCGTGGCTGTCGACATACTGTCTTTGGATTTCCATATCCGTGCAGTGCCGCAGAACGCCTTCGATCATGGCGGCGACCTCAGAGGATGAGCAGCGCTTCAGTTGGGAATAGATGCAGGTCGCTTGCCGCTCGACATGCCAGTAGATCATGACGCCGCACCCGCCATAGCGTGCGTGCCATTCGGTCATCAGGTTGAGATCCCACGCCCCGAACTTGGTTGAATCCACTGCGCAAGTCGTGCCTGGCGGTCCCCAGACATCTGGATTTCGGACTGCAAGCGTCGCATTGGAAACTTGCGCACAGGCCGCCTTCAAAGCAGCAGGATCAATATACCGCCTCCGAATGTGCAAGAGCTCATCATAGCTGACATCGGGTGAACCAGCGGCTACGCGTTTCAAGCCCGCATTCGGGCCCAAACCATAGAGGCAGCGCAGCAAGCGCTGATCCCGAAGTGTCGGAGGAAGCGCCTCCCGGCTGGCCGAGGTTTGAAAGCCGTTTAAGAAACCGGTGTCGAGGGCCGTTTCCTTCAGAACATCAAGTAGGCCCGTCATTGGCCATGCTCGGGCGACCTCGGCCTTCAACGCACCCAGGCCGGGCGGCTGAGGAACCGGCGTCAACGGCGTAAGCGAAATAGGGTTCTCTCCACTCCACCTCAGGCGCACCTTGTCATTGTCGGGCAAGGTTGCATTCAGCAGGTGCAGCTCCCGTTCCAATTCTGCTTTCACACCTGCTACTGGGCTCTTCGCATCCTGCGACAAGCCGAGATCAGCGTAGTAGGTATCCCGGCGCGCATCCAGCGTCCCCTTGGTCCGATGTTCTTCGATAACAGCATGTAGCCTGGCCGCGCCCGCGATAGGGTAAATGACATCTTCGATCCGACCGTCGGTCAGCTGTGATTTGCGATGCATCAGATAGCTGGCAAGAAGCCCCAACCGTCGCTCAAGCGCATGGCGACGCATCTCTGAGGCGGTTTCGCCCTCGACTTGCCGTGCGAGGCGCGAAACCCAACAGCGTTCAACGCCAACTAGAATATCAAGCGGAAGATTGAGCCCCTCGACAAAGGACACCCTCAGCGCCGCCCGCAACACGCTGTCTAACGATGCGGCACCAACATCGTCCTTCAGCCGCTGAAAACCCGTTTCCGCCAAAGGTTCAGAGAGCGCCCATTCCAACTGCTCAATAGTCTCGACCGATAGCTGTAATCCCACTTGCGCCAGAAAACCTTTGCGAAAATCACGGCGGGACGCGCGGGCCAGGCGCTCCATGATTTGCTCCGAAGGAACAAAAACACCCATTTGACAGGCTTGTGCATAGCCGCGCTCAACCCAATCCGCCAAGTTCAGGTCGCGACCGCCAAGGTGCTTCCCCATCCATGCCTGAAGTTTAGCGCGATCACGCTCAGATGCCCGGCGGACTCCAAGGAAACCCAAAATGCCCGCACGCTGGCGGCGGGCATTATAGCTGGCAAAGCTATAAGCAAGGCAGTCTTCAATACCAATTTGATCAGCAACATACTCGATCGCATCAGGATCAAACGCAGAACGGTCCTCAGGAAAATAGCCATGCTGGCGAAAGAAAAGCAGCTGGCACGCAACCATGACCCGGGACTTCGCTCCATACCGGCTCAGAAACTCGAAATCGGAATAGGAAAGCCCCCAAATAGTGGCAAATGCTTGCTCCGTCATGACACCTTCAGACGATAGCATCGTCCTGCATCAGGACAGCCCGTCAACCAGCGACTTGTTTCGCATATGTTCTCTCAAAAGCCCAAATATGCAGCTTCGGGCCAGCTAGGCCTACTTCCAAAAAGGGACGGATTTGTTGACACATAGGGAAGCCAAGCTGAGTGCTGTCGCCCAGACAGCTTAACGAACGACCCGAATGACGCTGGGATACGAAACGGCCGCCGAGCGTTTCAATGCAAGTGTTGCGTCGATCAATTGTGACCGCCGCTCAAAGCCGACCTTTGCTGCGGGATTCACCAAGGTCTGCTAAGCGGGAATTAACGACCTTTGAATTTCATGCCCAAGACAAAACAAACCTACGGTTCTCTATCCGTCTCCGTTCTCCAACCAGGCCCGTGCCCGATTGTCTGGGATCAGATTGGCCAGTCGTTCGTGATATAGTTCGATCTCATCCTCACTCAGTTGGCCTTCCCATTTCTTGGAGCTGGCGGAATCGAAGAAACTTTCATCAGAAATCCAAAACCCGGTGCCACCTACGGGCGCATAGCTCGCTGCGTTTGCCTTCATCGCACCAAAAGCCGTCGCTTCGGTGACAGCATCCAATAAGGCGGCGTCGGCATCAATATTAGCCGCTTTAGCCAGCCTCGCTACCGTGGTCCGCCCGTCCCGTATCATGTCAGAATAGTGAAAAAGCCGGAGGTCTGGAAATCTTCTTGAGAGAACCGTTTCCGTATAATGGTGGACCAATGTCGCGAGCGTATCACGATCAAAATCATTCACGTCTGACGCGCCCTCAAGAAATGCACGGATCGCCTGCGGAATTGGCGCGCGCATGATATGATCTTCCTCGGCATTCTTCATGTTTGCGGCATGCTTACGCAACGAAAAGAACACGTCGAGCGGATGGCGATAGACAGCAATGACGACGACATCTTGCCAAATCGGAAAGCCATCGCCAGGGGTGTGCGTCTTGACGACCCGCCGTCCTTTCTGCCCGGCGAGCGTGACAGAGACCTCTTTGGCCGAAATTCCTAAATCGGCATCAACCCAAGGTGACAGGATTGGCAGTTTTTGGGGCAGGTCCGGCCCTCCGTTGACGAGCATGGCAAGGATTGTCTGCGTCCAAGTCGTGCCGCATTTGGGGGGGGTGCAGACCAAGATATCGCCCTTGTTTGGCTTCCAGGTAGCCCAGCGGTCGGGATCAGTGATGTCGCCACGATAGCTTCGACCTGCCGGAGCGAGAATGGCTGTATCAGTGGACATGTTTGCTGGAGCTCCGCCCTTGTGAATGACTGCTCGTCTCTTTGGAACACCGTAGCAAGCCGAGACCTGTGATGTCTAGTTTGGGCTCCAAGCGGGCCTTCGCTGCCGGCCGCACTAAAGTCCGCCATGCGGAACTTTGAACCGCTGTTCGCAGCAGCGGATCCAACGTCTGGTTTTGAAAAAATGGAAGAGTTGGGATACGGTGTTTGCTAGCCCCAACAGGTGGCTGACCTTTTTGAAAGATGCGGCACAGTGACGGCCAAGACCGAAAGCAATCAGAAGCTAAGGAAGTTTTATGGCTTGGAAAATGCTGAGGTCGCGCGCTCTGCCTATGATGGTTGGGCGGAAGGCTATGATGCCGAAAACCTTGGCAACGGATACAAGGTTTCGACCAATGGCTGTGCGATGATCGCGCCCCATGTCGACCCTGATGACGGGCCTATCCATGACGCCGCTTGTGGCACCGGGATCGTTGGCGGTTTGTTGGATCTCGTGGGATTTCAGAACATCGCAGTCTCTGATCCATCTCCATAAATGTTCAAATTCGCCGAGAAAATATCGGCCTATCAGCGGCTTTACGAGCACGATCTAGGTCATCATCTTCCGGAAAATGTATGGACGAGTTTATGCGTATTACCCGGTCCGGCGGCCACATTATTTTCAACATCCGTGCCGAACCATATCCAGAGCAAGAGCTGAAACAGGCGGTCGACGCATTTTCTGAAACCGGCGCTTGGAAAATGGTCGATCAGTCACTGATATTTCGCTCCTACTACTTTATAGAGCCTGACGTCACCTCTAAGGTCTATGTGTTCAAAGTCTTGTAAGTCGTCATTCAAGGCCAAGTTGAGATTAGCATTTTTTGGTCTTATAGCCGCCGTTCACTGCGATCTCTCCAAAATGGATGTCGAGTTTCGGCCAGCTAAACACCCCGGCATTTCTATCGTTGTTGCGTCAGCTTTCCCACGGCAGTTGTTTGCAAGTCGAAACCAGATGATCCACGAACAACCGTTGCCGCGTGGACTGAAAGCGGTTTGGTTGGAAGACGGCGTAGATGTCCCGTTTGGGCGATGTCACATAGTGAGATAACACCGCGTGCAACTCTTGGTTTTTGATATGCTCGGCAACGTAGAAAACGGGAAGAATGGCGATGCCGACGCCCTCTAATGCCGCACGACATAGTATATCCCCGGAATCAGATTTGAAGTTTCCACTCAAGCCGACTTGGCCGTGCTGGCCAGTCGCGTCCTGATAACGCCACTCGTGCAGTCCGCTATTTCCGGTGAACGCCAACACATTATGGTGCGCAAGATCGTCGGGCATTTTAGGTGTGCCCTGCTTTTTGAGATAACCAGGGCTTGCGCATATCACAAACGGACAAGATGCCATTCGGCGTGCAATAAGGGATGTATCTTTAAGTGAACCAATGCGCACCGCCAGATCAAATCCCTCATTCACGATATCGACAAAGCGCTCATCTAGGCTCACATCCAGCTCAACCTCGGGATATTCCGCCGCAAAAGATGCAATTGCTTGTCCAAAATATTTGATACCTAGGCTCTGCGGAAAACTTATCTTCAACGGTCCCCTTGGACGCGATTTCAAATCATAAATCTGCTCTCGCGCCTCTTGCAAATCCTCCAACGCGCGGGCAGCGCGTTCATAATAGACCGCCCCTTCTTCAGTAACAGAGACGTTTCGCGTTGTGCGGTTGAGCAGCTTGACCTGCAGATCCTGCTCAAGGTTTTGGATCTGCTTGGATACTGCCGAACTGGTAATGCCCAACACCCGCGCAGCACCTGCAAAACTCTGCGCTTTTACAACGGCGATAAAGACGCCGACGCGGGAAACATGATCCATCTACACTATCAACCTAATGGAATGAGTGATCTTCCAAAAGAAAGTATTATCAAATCTATGGCGGTATGCAATCTATCCTTCAACAGACCCAAGCACATATGGAACAAAACAATGACAAAGCAAACCAACCCAAACTACGGCGCATTCATTACCCGCGTCTCCCTTGGCGGCATCCTCTTGGCCCACGGCCTTTTGAAGGTGCTGGTTTTCACCATTCCTGGAACGGTCGGCTTTTTTGCCAGCCTCGGATTGCCGCCAATCGCAGCATATCTGACGATCTTCGCCGAAATCGCGGGGGGGACAGTGATCCTTTTGGGGCTCTATACGCGGCTGGCCTCGCTACTCTCGATCCCGATGCTGCTGGGTGCGCTCTGGGTGCATGCGGGCAACAATTGGGTGTTCAGTGCAGAAGGTGGCGGCTGGGAATTCCCATTACTGCTGGTGTTACTTGCAGTCGCAGTTGCCCTCCAGGGCAGCGGCCCGTTCGCTCTGCGCAAACTGCCAGTAATCGACGGTTTTGTCCCGCAGATCTTAAAGGCCTAGTGCGACCCCCTAGGCGCAATCAGAAAGCCAAGACCATGCCCAAACTTCTTATGTTCTTGATCGCGCGCGGACCGCGTCGACCAACAAAAAACGCTCAACTTTGGCTGCGAGCATTGCCCGAGACGCGGACATCGATGTCACCCCGATCGATCTCAAAGACTTTGAGATGCCCCTCTACAGCTGTGATCTCGAAAGCGACTCTGTTCTGCCAGAAAACGCAAAGCGGCTGAAACAGCTCTTCGTCGACCCTGATGGATTGTTCATTGCATCGCCGGAATACAACAGCTCACTTTCGCCGTTGTTGAAAAACTCTCTGGATTGAATATCGCGCCGCCATTTCGAGAATGAGTCCTCTCTTTGGGCGTACAAAGGCAAGGTGGCAACCCTTGGTTCGGTCGGTTCCGGCGCGTTGGGCGGCTTGCGGGGTCTTGTCGCGCTGCGCATGATGGTGGGTAATATCGGCGTAACGGTCGTGCCAAATCAAGTCGCCATATCGAATGGGGTGAGCGCATTTGATGATTCAGGTGGGCTGAATGACGAACGGCAGTCTCAGATGGTTAAGGCTACGGTCGATCAACTGATCAAGACAACGCGCGCCATGACTGGACCGTTGCAAATGAATGAAAGAATTACGTTATGAGCTGGAATCCTTCAATTGAGCCAATCTGCCCCGGTGCAGATGACGTCGATGCGATCGAAACATTGATCGTCCCGAGGGCGCGCGATATTGGAAATTTTGAGGTCCGACGCGCCCTTCCGTCAGCCAAACGCCAAATGGTCGGTCCTTTTGTGTTCTTCGACCAAATGGGTCCGGCCGAGTTTATCACACAACAAGGCATCGACGTGCGTCCGCATCCCCATATCGGCTTGGCAACGGTGACCTATCTCTACAAGGGAGAGTTTCAGCACCAAGATTCCCTTGGCACCAACCAGATGATTTACCCCGGCGAGGTGAACTGGATGATCGCCGGTAACGGCGTCACGCATTCAGAACGCACAAGTGCCCAGACCCGCAAAGGCCCTAGTAGCCTGTTCGGCATTCAGACATGGGTGGCGCTGCCTGAGGAAGCTGAAGACATGGATGCAGATTTCGAGCATCACAAAGAGGACGCACTTCCCTTCATTGAAGGCGACGGCAAACACGTTCGTCTCATTCTTGGGAATGCTTGGGGTGAACGTGCTCCGACGAAGACATTCTGCGAGATGTTTTACGCGGATGCGGCCCTGGAAGCCGATGCCCTGCTGCCAATGCCCGACAACCATGAGGATCGCGGCATTTACGTGACCGATGGCTCGATTGAGGTTGCAGGCGACACGTTTCAATCCGGTCAAATGATGGTGTTCCGTCCCGGAGATGCGATCACTGTCAAAGCCGGTCCGACCGGTGCAAGGCTGATGTTGCTAGGCGGCGAAACACTGAACGGCCCACGCCACATCTGGTGGAATTTCGTCGCCTCTTCTAAAGAGAAGATCGAAGCCGCCAAGGACGCTTGGGCCGATGGTGACTGGGAACATGGTCGTTTCCAATTGCCCCCAACCGACAATGGCGAATTCATCCCGTTGCCCGATTAAGCAAGCGCCGCCCCTTTGCCCAACGCAAGGTCGCAACAAACCCGATAGCCTCAGAAAGATTAGCAACATGACTATTGATCAAAACACCACCCAACAAGGTGGCATGAGTTTAACCGTTCGCCCCGCCCACGATCGCGGGCAGGCCGACTTTGGCTGGCTCAAGTCAGCCCATAGTTTCAGCTTTGGAAATTACCATGACCCTAAGCATATGGGATTTGGAAATCTACGTGTCATCAACGATGATCTTGTTGCGGGTGGTAAGGGGTTTGGGCAGCACCCACACAAAAACGCTGAGATTTTCTCTTATGTGCTAGGGGGCGCGCTTGAGCACAAGGACTCTCTGGGCAACGGATCGGTCGTCAGCGCGGGCGGCGTTCAATATATGAGCGCGGGGTCTGGCGTGACCCATTCCGAGTTCAATCCGTCTTCGACCGAAGCAATGCGGTTTTTGCAGATTTGGCTATTGCCCGCGACGCAGAATACCAAACCCACATATGACACTATTGATCTGACAAACGACGCAAAGAGTGGGAAGCTCAAACTGTTCCTTTCCCGAGATGGGCGCAATGGCTCTATGACGACCCAAGCAGACGCAAGTGTCTATGCGGCGACATTGGACGGCGGCCAAGCAATTAGCACTGATTTGAAGGCTGGACGCAAAGGTTGGGTGCAGGTTGCTGATGGATCTCTGAACGTGAATGGCATCGCTTTGTCTAAGGGCGACGGTCTTGCCATTGACGGCAGCGGCTCGCTGACTTTTGATCAGGGAAACGCTGCTGAGATCTTGTTCTTCGACCTCGCACAATAGACTTAAAACCCAAATCTGGTGGCATGTTCGTGCCACCAGTTCACCTTCATCGCATTTTTCCCCTCCCTGACAAACTGCCCGGATTTGTCACGCTAACTCGGTCAGACGAACGACTTCGAAGCAGCCCAAAATCGCAGCATGTCATCGCGTGAGAGGCGGCCTTTCGGTTGCCGTCGTATCTTTCAACAAGAAATCAACCAGATACGCCGCCAACCTACAAACACCCAAAACACCAGATTCAGTCAAAGCTCACTCTGATCTGGATTCCTTCTTAGACCTTGGATACGGATCTTGTGATTAAGATTAATCATCGAGCCAGGGTAGGAGACCGCACGTGACGCAAACATTAATCGTGACGGCGCATCCTCATAGCGGCTCCTTCACGGGGTCTTGGGCGCAAGAGACTGAACGCGCAAGCCTTGCAACGGGGGGACGTGTGTCGCGGTCGGATTTGGTGCAAGACGGTTTCGACCCGGTTGAGCGGTTTGAGCATTATGCGAGCAACGCTGGTCACGACGTCCTGAAATGTCAGGAGCAGGCGTCGCAGACCGGCCGTCTTCCGGCGGATGTTGCAGCGGAAATCGCCAAGTTTCAGGCCGCCGATCGGATCATTTTGCATTTCCCAATTTGGTGGTTTGGACCGCCTGCGATCATCAAAGGTTGGTGCGACAGGGTGCTCGCGAATGGTGCCATGCACACCTCCGACAAGCGGTTTGACAAGGGGCTATACCGCGACAAAACCGTGCTGTTTTGCGTCAGTACTGGGTCTCGTGAAAGCGAAAGCGGGCCAGATGGGAAAGAAGGCGATGTGCGTATGCTGCTGTGGCCTTTGGCCTACACCTTTCGATATCTTGGGTGTCAGGTCGCACAGCCGCGGGTCGTGCATGGCGTCCATGGATACTGGAAAGGTCGTGAAAAGGTTAAAACCGAGGCGCGGCTGGCCGCCCTGCTTTACGCGCATTCCGAAGTCATTGAAGGTTTTGATCAGCTGTCCCTGATGCGATTTAATCCTGATGATGCGTTTGATGAAGATGGCCGGTTACGCGCGGGTGCCGAAAGCGTCACGCCGTTTATCAACCATATCTGAGGTTTGCCATATACTGGGAAATGATCACACAACGATGATTATGCGTCATAAAGTTTTACCTAAAAAGCGGACGTCAAAGTGCTAGCGGCAAGCGGCAGCTTTGTGAACTGATGCGGTGGCTGCCACCCTCTCTTTGGTTCATATGAAACCACTTTGGCACAATTGATGCCGTTGGATGGAGGCATCCGCCGCATCAGTTCATGTGTTGCCTCGACCGGTTGAGCCCGCCGCCCTCCTAAGACATTGGCGCTGAACGCTACATTGGACACTTTGGGCGGGAACCGTAAATTCGCTGCAGCGTGCACTAAGGTCCGCTGTGAGGAAAAGCGACCTTGGCAGTGGCCGCGCCAACGTCGGCTTTTGGGGCTACTTCCTGCGCCACTTTAGGTCTTTATCACCAAGTTCGGCCAGCGTCTTTTGCAATCCATGTCCTTGAGATCGCGCTTTAGACTGACCTAGATCAGCACCTTTCCGCCCTAAGCATGCGCTTATTCTT
>Ga0075467_10002275_pt1 | contig 15179 bp, 15 predicted proteins | sample DEB08_DNA_9_FD_75067 | JGI IMG/M metagenome (GOLD analysis project Ga0075467, IMG submission 75067) | Aqueous microbial communities from the Delaware River and Bay under freshwater to marine salinity gradient to study organic matter... | ecosystem: Environmental > Aquatic > Marine > Coastal ... | reverse complement strand
TCTTAGCTCATCCACTGACCGCCGTCGACGTTGTAGCATTGCGCGACGATGTATTTCGCCTCGTCCGTCGCCAAGAAAATCGCCATGCCTGTCAAATCCTCGGCAATCCCCATCCGACCGAACGGGACGCTTTCACCGACTTCTTTCTTCTTCTGACCGGGTGCCTTGTTCTCATATTTCGCAAAGAACGCATCAACGCCGTCCCAATGTTCGCCATCCACCACACCAGGTGCAATGGCATTTACGTTGATCCCGTGCTCGATCAGATTAAGACCCGCACTTTGCGTCAGAGAAATCACCGCCGCTTTTGTCGCACAGTATACAGAGACAAGCGCCTCTCCACGACGGCCCGCTTGGCTGGCCATATTGATGATCTTACCGCCTTTGCCACGCGCGATCATGTGTTTGGCCACCGCCTGCATGGTAAAGAAGGTGCCTGCGACGTTCACTTGAAAGGTGCGGTCATAATCAGTGCGGGTAACCTCAACGATTGGGGCCGCTGAAAACAGTGCCGCGTTGTTGATCAAAATATCGATGCCGCCCAGCCCATCGGCGGCCAACGCCACGGCGCGGTCGATGCTCTCTTGATTGCTTACGTCGATCTCAACCGCAATCGCCGCATCGCCGATCTCGGCGGCAGCGGACTGTGCACGCTCTATATTAATATCGGCGATTGCGACCCGCGCACCTTCGCGCACATATGCCTTTGCAAATTCAAATCCGATGCCGCGTGCGGCGCCTGTGATAAATGCCGTCTTTCCGCTTAGTCTCATGTCTCGCGCCCTCAGATTAAATTCCTGAAAACGACACTACCATATACTAGGTTTTCGGAAAGCGGGTTTTTGGCCACCTAAGCGCCGTTGTTATGGAACACGCAACCGTCGGTCATCAGGTCAGGCGGCGTCAGGCAAAGACCTCTGGCGACTTTCCATGCGGCCAACACCTTTGGCACATAGGCTCGTGTTTCTGCATATGGGGGCACGCCAGCATTGTCGCGCACCGATCCTTCGCCCGCATTATAACCTGCAAGCACGAGAATAGGGTCATTGTCGAAATGTTTCATCAGCCAAGCAAGATAAGCAACGCCGCCTTTGATGTTATCGGCGGGGTTCATACTATCGGTCACACCAAACCGCGCGGCGGTCGCAGGCATCAATTGCATAAGCCCCTGCGCCCCTGCCCCACTGGTCGCCTGGGTCCGGCCTGCGCTTTCCACGGAAATAAGCGCAAGAACCAGCGCGGGCGACACATTCGTACCCACTGTTGCGCGCAAAATATCTAGGCCGTGCTGATTTGCGATAGATTGGAGTGTCTGCAAACGCGGCGTCGGCACACCTTTGCCATCAGGGGCCTTATCCATTTCTTGTAATGCTATTTCCAACCGCCCCGGACCAGTATCAGAAAGCTTTGGCGAAACGGCCACCCAAAACCATTCCAAACCCGTGATCTTTGGCGCAGCTGCTTGTGGCGCAGCCGCTGAAACGGCGGTACCCGCGGCTGAAGGTGCAGAAGGGGCGCGTGGGGCGTTCGGATCTATCTGAACCGTAATGCGACGAGTCGCCCCTGCGCTTGGCACAGTGACCCTTTTAAAGCTGAAATCGCGCTGCAATCGGGATGATCCAGCGAATCCTTGAGATGCCACGAGAGAAAAACACGCCAGAAACGCGTAAAATGATGAACGAACCATAAAGCTGCTGCCTGATATTTCTTTTTATTGAACTCACACTTGCAGAATCGGCCCCAAAAATCGAGCGATTTGCCTAAAATGCCGTCCATTTGCGGCGGTTTCGACACAATTGCCTCACCTCGTTAACACTTCGTTCACTCACTTCAATCTTTTAAATCATTTAAATTCAATGCATTAGCCTGAAATTTCGATCTTTTTTCACTCCGTCCAAAATAGTGCGATTGGCGTCAAACTCCCGCCCCATTCAAAGTGCAAAAGTAACTCATCCAAGACGGGGACGGGCCAACAAGAGGCCGGCCTGAACTGAACCGGCGAGGTAGAAAATTGAAATCTAGCGATACCCTGAGGAGGGACTACAATGCTTAACTTTATCAAAAATTTCCGCAACGACGAAGACGGCGCAGTAACAGTTGACTGGGTTGTTTTGACAGCCGCAATCGTTCTGCTTGGCGCAGCAATTGCAGCCGCAGTACGTACTGGTGCAGCAGACCTTGCTGGCGACATCCAGACATCTTTGACAGACTTCGAAGTTGTTATCCCACAGCCATAAATTATGGTTTAGCCTAATGGGCTAGCGATTTGGCCGCCTCACGGAAACGTGGGGCGGCTTTGTCGTGGGGAATTTTTGGCAGAATAACACCTTTATAAGAGCAAGACTTCGCCTTAGTCATGCCGTATTAGTGGGCGAAAACAGTTTCAAGCAACCAACAAAACTGGAACACCCTATGCGTAACATTATTTCTAAATTCTTCCGTAGCGAAACAGGCGCGGTCACTGTCGATTGGGTTGTACTTACAGCCGCGATCGTATTTCTCGGAGCAGGCGTAGCCGTCCTCGTTAGAACCGGCGCACTCGACCTGAGCGATCGTGTAGGCGTAGCGCTTACCGATTATCAGGTTGAATAAAAAACGAGGGAGACTTCGGTCTCCTAAACTTAAAAAGTAAGAGGTACACAATGCGTGCATTATTTGGACTGGTACTCCTCCTTGGCGTCGGCCTAGCTGGCTTCGCCGTCTATATGGTTCAGGGCTATGTGAGCGATCAAGACGCAGTTCTTGCAAGAGAACGCGCCAAGGCTGCGGAGATCGTTCCGACAACGAAACTCTACGCACCAGTGCGTACAATTGCATACGGCGAAGCGATCACAGAAGCAGACATTGCTCTTATTGACTACGCGATTGCATATCTTCCTGAGGGCGCGTTCAAATCGGTCGAAGAAATGTTCCCAGAGGGCACCAATACACCTCGTGTTGTGTTGCGCCAGATGGAAAAGAACGAGCCAATCCTCGCCTCTAAGGTCACTGCACCTGGTCAAGAGGCGGGCCTGACGACACTGCTAGCCCGTGGCATGCGCGCGTTTACGATCAAGGTTGATGTCGCCAGCGGCGTATCAGGTTTCTTGCGCCCATCCGACCTTGTTGATGTTTACTGGAGCGGTAGCGTTCAGGGCGGAAGTGGTCAGAGCTTTACACAGTTGATCAAATCCAACGTTGAAATCATTGCGGTCGACCAAAGTGCGAACGGCGAGACAAACGGCGCAAACATTGCGCGGACTGTGACTGTTCAGGTTTCACCACAAGATGTAGCCGCCCTCGCCCAAGCGCAGGCAACTGGCAATCTTTCACTTTCTCTTGTTGGTAAAAACGATGACACCCTCGCTGGCGAAATTCAGGTGAACCAGCGCACATTGCTTGGCCTTGCTGAACCGGTCGTAGCGCAGGTAGAAGAAGTAGCACCCGAAAAGGTTTGCTCCATCAAGACACGTCGTGGCGCAGATGTTTTGGAAATCCCAATTCCCTGCACAAACTAAGCCAAACGACATAGCCGACACATTGACCGCGCTGCTCTTTTGGGTGGCGCGGTTTTTCGTTGGGATGTCAACTGTTGTCACTTTCCCACATCTATTTACCTCTACAACGCATTGATTCTTGCAATAATTGTAGTTTCAGGGCAGGGTCGCATTAATACGGGCAAAAAAGACCCACTAAATGAGGCGTGATCGGAGAGTCAGGTCACCATGACATGTAATAATTTCATCAAAGCGGCAATCGCCAGCTTTGCAATATCTGTAGTTGCAGTGCCATCTATCGGCCATGCTGAAACCTTGCGGGTTATGCGCGGGGCGGCATCAAGTGCGCTCAATGTGCCCATGAACCGTGCGGTTGTGGTCGAAAGTGACACTCCATTTGCAGAACTATCTATCGCGAACCCAGGCATTGCGGATATTTCATCCCTGTCGGATCGTACAATCTATGTTCTCGGCAAAGAGCCAGGGCGCACAACGTTGACGTTGCTCGGTGCCGATGGGCGCCTGATCACAAACGTCGAAGTTCACGTGACACCTGATATTGCCGAATTCAAAGAACGCCTTGAGCAAATCTTGCCTGGCGAGAATATCGAAGTGCGTACCGCGAACACCGGTATCGTCCTTTCTGGCACAGTCAGTTCAATTTCGCGCCTTGATCGTGCGCTGGAACTCGCAGAGCGTTACGCACCTGATCGGGTTTCAAACCTGATGTCGGTTGGCGGCACGCAGCAAGTCATGTTGAAAGTGCGCTTTGCTGAAATGCAGCGTTCAGTTTCGAAATCACTTTCTTCTTCTATTGCACTACAAGGTTCGACCTTGGGCGACAAACTTGGATTAGCGGGCATCACGAACAGCTTATCCAGCTCGGATGTAGCCAACACCACGGTTCCTTCCGGCGGCGACAACAACGGCGCATTCCTGTTCGGCTTTAACGCAGGTGGTGTCGAAGTTGGTATTTTGCTTGAGGCTTTGGAAGCACGCGGTGTTGTACGTACATTGGCCGAGCCCAACCTGACCGCACTCAGCGGCCAAGAAGCCAAGTTTTTGGCGGGTGGTGAATACCCGATCCCCGTGTCTCAGGACAATGGCTCGATCACGATCGAATATAAACCCTTCGGCGTCGAGTTGAACTTCACACCCCGTGTGATCGACAATGATGTGATCAACCTAGAGCTTTCGGCAGCGGTATCGTCCATCGACTCCGCCAACGGATTTACGGCAAACGGCTTTTCGGTTGACGCATTCAAGCGCCGCGAAACGTCAACAACCGTTGAAATGCGCGACGGTGAGAGCTTTGCGATTGCGGGCTTGCTGCAAGACGACTTTATGGATCTAAACGGCCAAGTGCCATGGGTTGGCGACATCCCGATCCTCGGGTCATTGTTCCGCAGTGCCGAATATTCACGCAAGCAAACCGAGCTGGTGATTATCGTCACCCCGCACCTTGTGACGCCGACGCGTGGCGAAGTTCTGGCATTGCCAACAGATCGTGTACAACCGCCATCGGAACGCGATTTGTTCCTCTTTGGCCGTATCACTGCCGATAAAGCACCACAAACTGGTGGCGCTGGTGAAGTTGCAAGACAAGACTTTAGCGGTTCGTACGGCTATGTGCTTGACCAATAATAGGGATGTAGGCTGATGAAATATATTCTAACAGCGACTGTCGTTTTGGTTGGTCTAAGCGCATGTTCCCCGAACAGTGCAACCAATCAAGATTTCAACCGTGAAGCTGGCTCTAGTCTGGATGACGGTACCTTTGGTGCCGCAACTATGAACAATACGCTGATCCACACCGGACAAGCTAATTTGACGATCAACCTCGCCAAGCGTTTTGCAGCCGAGGTCAATTCGACAATCACCTTCCCGTTTAACTCCACGGCTTTGGATGAAACGGCACGTGCGACACTGCGCCAGCAGGCAACATGGATCAATCAGTTCCCTGAAGTGCGCTTCAAGGTCTTTGGACACACTGATCTTGTTGGCAGCCAAGCCTATAACCGCAAACTGGGCCTTGCCCGTGCGGAAGCAGCGTTGCTGTACCTCACAAGCCAAGGCATCGATCGTTCGCGTCTTGAGGCCGTTGTTTCGTTTGGCGAAACACAGCCACTTATCGTCACAAACGGTCAAGAGCGTCAGAACCGTCGTACGGTCACAGAAGTTTCTGGTTTTGTGAACGGTGGGAACTCATCCCTTCTGAACGGAAAATATGCGGAAATCATCTACCGTGAATACACTGGCGGCGCCCGCGCTGCTTCGTCAGTGACAGAGGCCACAGCGACCCCTGAATAAGTTGAATTCCCAGTTCACGCATTAAATTGCGTGAACAACGGAGCCAAAAAGCCATGATCGTCGCAAAATACCAAACAATTACGATCTTTTCGCCCCGTTCTTGACATGATTGCCCCCCACAACAGTCCAAAGGGTTAACCACGTTCGTCGAATCGGCGGATGCGGAAGGCAGCTTTGATAGCGTTGACGTGATTTTCACTGACACCTGTCATCGTAAGCCAGCGACCCGTAAATAAAGGACGTATGGTATGAGCAATGCAGTGTTGAAATCCGAGCCCCAAGCGATCGTCGCATGTACGATCAGTAGAGATGTACAGATTTTTGATCTGTTGATTGAAGATATGGAGGCAGCCCTTGGTGAAAACTGGGGTGACCTCTCCTTTGATGATGCAGCATCATATTTGCACCAACCTGAGGCGGCGAGCCTGCGGTTTGTGACGATTGCGATGGATCATGAAGACGAAGACAATCTTGACCAGATCTCGCATGTCATTTCAGTCGCAAAATCCAAGGATATCAAAGTTATCCTAATCACGGAGGATGTCAGCCCTGCCGCGTTGCACCAATTGCTCCGTGTTGGCGGCGACGAGTTCATCCCCTACCCGCTCCCTGAACATGAGTTGGCCAGCGCGATTGACCGCGTTTTGACCCCGACCGAGCAGGCCCCTGTTACGCCAGAGCATAACACTGCTCTTAAACCAAAAGGTGGCCACAACGGCGTTATCATTCCAGTACACGGCATGGCTGGTGGTACGGGTGCCACGACATTTGCGGTGAACCTCGCATGGGAACTTGCAACTGTTAGCAAGACCGAATCCCCGCGCGTTTGCATTCTCGATTTCGACTTCCAGTTTGGAACAGTTTCAACCTATCTGGATTTGCCGCGCCGCGAGACAGTACTCGAGTTGCTCGGCGATACCGAAGCGATGGACAGCGAGGCCTTCATGCACGCTTTGCTGCCATTTGACCAAAAGATACACGTTTTGACGGCACCGACCGACATGATCCCGCTTGATATGATTTCCCCTGAGGATATTTCTCGGGTCATCGAAGTGGCGCGGGCGAATTTTGATTACGTTGTAATCGACATGCCATCCACGATGGTCGAATGGTCGCAGACAGTCTTGGAAGCAGCGGATGTTTATTTCGCGATGATCGAGCTAGATATGCGTTGCGCGCAAAATACGCTGCGCCTTAAGCGGGCCTTGCAGACCGAAGAACTGCCGTTCGAAAAACTGCGCTTTGTCCTGAACCGCTCACCAGGCTTTACCGATCTGAATGGCAAAAGCCGCGTGAAACGTCTTGCAGATAGTCTCGGCATCTCAATCGAAGTGATGATGCCAGATGGCGGCAAGATCATTGCTCAAACGAACGATCATGGCGCGCCGCTAGGTGTTTCGATCCCTAAAAACGCTTTGCGCAAGGAAATCGCAAAACTCGCGAAGTCAGTGCATGATGTCAATAAATCTGCTGAAGTTGCCGCTAAAGGCTAAGGAATTTACCGATGTTTTCGAAGTATAAGAAATCAGGCAATTCGGCTAAGACGCCCGCAATGAAAGCTGGCGCGCAGCCCGTTGCAGCACCCGTTGCCGCCGCCCCTATCGATGCGGTATCCGCATCCTTTCGGCGCACGATGCCAAAGGCTCATGCGGAAGCAGCCCCTCAAGACAAAGAGAAACGTCGTAAAGAGCGCTTAGGCGAGATTAAACTCGAACTCCACAAAGCGCTTCTTGATAATCTCAACCTTGCGGCACTTGAAACGGCCTCCGAGGCGGATTTGCGCACCGAAATCAACGCGATCACGCAAGAAACACTCGAAGAACTCGGCATTGTTCTCAACCGTGAAGAGCGCACGACCCTTAGCCAAGATTTGTTCTTTGAAGTCACGGGCCTCGGGCCGCTTGAAGTATTGCTCAAAGACGACAGCATCAACGATATTCTGGTGAACGGTCCAAAGCAAATCTTCGTGGAACGCAATGGTAAGCTTCAACTGACTGACGTCACATTTAAAGACGAAAGGCACCTGATGCGGATCATCGACAAGATCGTATCCGCGGTGGGTCGTCGTGTTGATGAATCCAACCCTTACGTCGATGCGCGCTTGGCCGATGGTTCGCGTTTCAACGCGATGGTGCCACCGATTGCGGTGGACGGCAGCCTTGTTTCCATTCGTAAGTTTAAGAAAGAAAAGCTCGGCATTGACGAGCTGGTCAAATTTGGTGCTTTCACCGAAGAAATGGCCGCCTATCTACAGGCCGCCGTGTCAACCCGGCTGAACGTCATCGTTTCTGGCGGTACAGGTTCTGGTAAAACGACGACGTTGAACGCGCTTTCTTCTTTCATCGACAACGACGAACGCATTCTGACGATCGAGGATACGGCCGAACTTCAGCTCCAGCAAACGCATGTTGGTCGCATGGAAAGCCGCCCACCAAACGTCGAGGGTAAGGGTGGCGTTTCGCAACGCGACTGTTTGAAAAACGCTCTGCGTATGCGTCCTGACCGGATTATCGTCGGCGAAACCCGTGGCGAAGAAGTTATCGACATGTTGCAGGCCATGAACACAGGCCACGACGGATCTATGACCACAATCCACGCCAACTCTGCACGTGACGGTGTGTCGCGTCTGGAAAACATGATTGCGATGGCGGGTATTGAAATGCCTATCAAAGCGATGCGGAGCCAGATTTCTTCGGCTGTAAACTTGATCGTGCAGGCATCGCGTCTGCAAGATGGTTCACGCCGCATGACCTCGATCACCGAGATCACAGGCATGGAAGGTGACGTTATCTCCATGCAAGAAATCTTCAAATATCAGCGCGTTGGCCTGACCCCAGACAACAAAATCATCGGTCACTTCACAGCGACTGGTGTGCGTAGCCACTTCTCTGATCGCTTTAAATTGTGGGGCTATGACCTGCCGCCGCAAATTTTTGAACCTATGGTCGCGGAGTAATACGCATGATTTCTGCAGCACCAATTATCTATATCGTAATCTTTGCCGCGGTGATCGCGATTGTCCAAGGGACCTATCTTGTCATCTTTGGCAAATCGATCAGCATGAACGGCAAGGTCAACCGGCGTCTAGAATTGCTGGAAAAAGGCGGCGGTCGCGAGCAGGTGCTTGAACAGCTCCGCAAGGAAATGACCCAGCACATGAAATCGCAGAGCATCCCGCTCTATTCGATTTTGGCAACAAAAGCCCAGAAGGCAAACATTGCCTTTACCCCAGTCCAACTGATCATGCTGATGGGCGCGGTAAGTGTCGTGGCCTATGTCGGTCTTCTGATCGGGACCGAGGTAAACCCACAAGTTCGCATCGCCCTGTCGCTTGGGATGGGCATCGGTGGCGTCTTCGTTTGGATCAACACCAAAGCAAACAAGCGTATGTCAATGATTGAGGAACAACTGCCCGAAGCGGTTGAACTTATGGTGCGTTCTTTGCGTGTGGGTCACCCGTTTACCTCTGCGGTAGCAATCGTTGCCAATGAGGTCGCAGATCCCCTCGGGACCGAAATGGGCGTGATTTCTGATGAAGTCGCTTATGGCCGCGATGTCGGAGAATGCCTCAAAGCGATGGCAGAGCGCCTCGATATGCAAGACATGCGCTTTTTGGCGGTTGCTGTGACCATTCAACAGACGTCTGGTGGTAACTTGGCCGAAATTCTTGATGGTTTGGCAAAGGTCATCCGCTCACGCTTTCGTCTGTTCCGTCGCGTTCAGGCCATCACTGCCGAGGAAAAATGGTCAGGCAAACTCCTGTCAGGTTTTCCAATTGTCGCGATGATCGGCGTCAACGTGGTTGACCCCAACTATTTCGACGAGGTTAAGCTGTCTCCTATGTTCATCCCTGCATGTTTGGTCGTCGCGGGCTTGCTGATCGCAAACCTGTTCGTCATGCGCGCACTCGTCAACATTAAGGTTTAAGAGGCTATATCATGCAAAAACTTAACGCGATGATTGTTGACATGCTTGGGCCATTTGGCCCGCTGATGCTCGTAGGCATGCTGGGGGTCTTTTTGATCCTTCTCACGCTGCCAATATTAATGAAAAAACAGCACGATCCGCTTGATCGTCTCAAATCATCTCCGAGAAAAGACGAAAAGAAAGGTGAGCAACTTCGCCAAGCCGCGGCAAACGACAATCTCAACAAATACGCAAACTTTCTAGAGCCGCAAGACCGCGAAGAATATTCTGCCGTGAAGCTTAAGCTTGTGCAGGCGGGTTACTATTCCAAAGACGCCGTGCGCTTTTACTACTTCGCTCAATTTACGTTGGGGATGCTCGGCCTGGTCCTTGGCGGCATATTTGCATTTATCAAAACGCAACAGGGCGATGTGACATCGATTGGCCTCATGAAAATGATCATGATACCCGCTATTGTAGGCCATATTGGCCCTAAATATTGGGTGACCCGCCGACAAACCGCACGCCAAGAAGCCATTACAAATGGGTTTCCCGATAGTCTCGATATGATGCTCGTCTGTGTCGAAGCGGGTCAGTCATTGGATCAATCCATTATCCGCGTCGCGCGTGAGCTGAAATCTGGCTTTCCTGACCTGTCCCATGAATTTGAAGTTGTCAGCCAAGAAATGAAGGCTGGTAAGGACAAAGCAACCGTTCTCAAGGACATGGCTGACCGCGCAGGCGTTCAAGACATCAGAAGTTTTGTGACCGTGTTGGTCCAGTCGCAACAGTTTGGTACATCCATCGCAGATGCTTTAAGGGTCTATGCGTCGGAAATGCGTGACAAAAGAGTCATGCGCGCCGAAGAAGCGGCAAACAAATTGCCCACAAAGATGACTTTGGCCACGATGATGTTGACGGTGCCGCCGCTTCTCATCATTTTGATCGGACCGTCTATCTACGCGATTACGCAAAACCTCTGACGGAGTAAGGAACAGGTCAGATGTTGCGCAAATGGGCATTTTCTCTTTTAGCCCTCATTGTCATGGCCGCCTGTGCGCCGAGCGGCTTTGACACCAAAAACGATCCCTTCGCGGCACCTGGTGTGGCTGGCCAGTCTGATATCGACGGCCTGCTCGTTGGACATCGCCTCATGGCGGCGGGGGAGTTTGAACTTGCCCTCAAGGCTTACACTCGTGCGGCTGCCCAACAAGGGCTCAACGTCGATACGCTTTCTGCGCTGGGTTCGGCAAATTTGCGACTTGGGCGACTTGGACAGGCAGAACGCCTCCTGAGACGTGCAACAGAAGAAGACCCGATGTTTCCAGCCGCATGGAACAATTTGGGTGTTATTTTGATGGAAAGAGGCAAATACGGCGAAGCTGCCGAAATTTTCCGTCGCGCGTTTGCAACGGATAATGGAAATTCGGACCAGATCAAAGAGAACCTTCGGATATCTCTCGCTCTGGTCGAAGATCCATTCTACGATGATGGTCAAAATGATGACGTAAAATTGGTGCGGCGGGGCTCGGGTGACTATGTGATCCTGACTGCACTTTGAGGCAAGAGCAGTAGAGGACGCAGAAAAATGCGCCACCCCATATTTCTTTCGGTCGCCGCCTTGGCGGTATTCGGTCTGTCGGCATGTGACCAATCAGGTGACGCGCAAGTAGAACGCGCCTTGGATGACATGAATCTCGTTGACGAAACCAACCTCAACGATGTGATGTTGACTGTTGGCGATCCCGACGAGGCAGTGAATTACTTTGCAGGCGCAAATCAGAACGATCCAGGGCGCATTGATCTGCAACGCGGTCTGGCAAAGTCCCTGATCCGTGCCGGTCGCGCAGCCGAGGCGCTTGAAGCTTGGCGCATTGTGACCACCCATGAAGAAGCAAATTACGACGATACCGTCGAGCTAGCTGACGCCTATATTCGCAACAACAAGTGGGACGATGCTGCGGCGACGCTCAACTTGATCCCACCTACTCACGAGACATTTAAGCGTTACCGCCTAGAAGCGATGGTCGCAGACAGCAAACAGCAATGGGACAAGGCCGACAGTTTCTACCAAACGGCGTCCGGCCTCACGACGACACCTGCTGGTGTGCTCAACAACTGGGGTTACTCCAAGCTAACGCGCGGAAAATACGCCGAGGCAGAGCGCCTGTTTAATGATGCATTGCGCAGTGATAGCGGCATTTTTACCGCCAAGAACAACCTTGTTCTCGCGCGCGGTGCGCAGCGCAAATATGATTTGCCTGTCATCCCGATGACCCAAATAGAACGGGCTCAACTTCTCTATACGATCGCTTTGACCGCCATTAAGCAAAACGATGTGACCATCGGCAAAGGCCTGCTGAAAGAAGCGATTGATACGCATCCTCAGCATTTTGACGAAGCCACCCGCGCCCTTCGCGCCATCGAAGATAACGTTTCAAACTAATGATGGCTCTCTCAGCAACATCCGCTATGTGGCTTTTGATCGCCGCCTTGCCAATCTCGCTCTTTGTGGCGTGGAATGACATGCGCTCGATGAAGATTCCAAATGTCGCCGTCATGGCATTGGTTATCAGTTTTGCGGTGCTCGGCCTTTTGGCGTTCCCGTTCACACAGTACTTGTGGCAATGGGTGCATTTGGTCGTCGTACTTTTGATCGGCTTCTTACTCAATGCAGCACGCGTAGTCGGCGCAGGGGACGCAAAATTCGCAGCCGCAGCCGCGCCATTTGTCATGGTCGGTGATCTTGCAACCTTGGCCTGGATATTCGTGGCAAGTGTTTTTGCGGGCTTCTTTGCCCATCGCATCGCCAAGCATTCGCCGCTTCGCAAGCTGGTTCCCGACTGGGAAAGTTGGACGTCGGGCCGCCGTTTTCCGATGGGCCTGCCATTGGGTATGACCCTTGTTGGCTATTTGGTTCTGGCCGCAGTCCAATAAAATCCCCTTGAACAATGCCACAATAGTTCGCGGCTTTGTCCATCTTTTGACCACAATCGGGTGCGATATTTGTTGGTAACGCCGCGCCATTTATGCGGCCAGATAACTGACAGGCCCGCCCAATGAATATGCCAATTACATCCGTCATGGCACCTCCGCCGCCAAAGACGCTCGCGCAGATGCAACTTCCTCCCGCAATGATGCGAGACATCTTGCTCAAAACCATGTTCCGTATGAATGCGGAAATGGTCTCGCATCTGAGCAGGGTCATCTGTTTGCCTGTGCCAGTCACACAAGAATTAGTTGATCTTGCGCGTCAGCAGCGCTTGATCGAGGCCACAGGTACGCTCAACGCCAACAATGGCAATGAAATGGGCTACCAACTGACAGATCAGGGCAAGGCGCGCGCGCAAGATGCACTGAAACAGTCTGAATATTTTGGCGCGATGCCTGTTCCGCTGGACGTTTACAGCCAACAGATCAAACGACAGTCGATCTGCAATCTTACGGTCACGCGCGACCAGTTGGCCAATGCGATGGGCCACCTCATTTTGCCACCGGCACTGCTTGGCAACCTTGGACCTGCCGTTGGTGCTGGCCGCTCGATCCTCATGTACGGCCCTCCAGGAAATGGTAAGTCCTCGATTTCAAACGGAATTCGTGACGCGCTTGGCGACAAAATCTATGTGCCTCGCGCCATCGAATTTTCGGGTCAAGTTATCACTGTCTACGATCCAATTGTGCATTCGGCAGCCGAAGATGACATCGACGATCCCAACAGCCTGCGCCGGACATCTGGCCGTTTTGATACACGCTATGTGCGTTGCGAACGTCCAACCGTGATCACGGGTGGTGAATTGACGCTCGACATGCTCGATCTGGTCTACAACCCAACTGCACGAACCTATCAGGCCCCGTTGCAGCTTAAGGCCACCGGCGGCATCTTTATCGTAGACGACCTTGGCCGTCAGGCAGATCCGTCCCAGACACTGATCAACCGGTGGATTGTTCCGCTGGAAGAAAACAAAGATATTCTCGCACTTCAGTCGGGCGAAAAATTCGAGGTGCCATTCGACACCCTCGTGATCTTCTCCACCAACTTCCACCCGAATGCGATCTTCGATAAGGCGGCTTTGCGTCGTATCTTCTTTAAGATCAAAATTGATGGTCCCGACCAAGCGGACTTCCTCAAGATTTTCGCCATGGTTGCGCGCAAAAAGAAAATGCCCCTCGATGAGGCCACGTTGATTCACCTGCTGAACAACCGTTACCCCGAGATCGACAACGTCTATGCGAACTATCAACCGGTTTTCCTGATCGACCAGATGATCGCGATTTGTGATTACGAAGGTATTCCCTATCAAATGACGCCAGAACTTATCGACCGCGCATGGGGCAATATGTTCGTGGCCGAAGAAGATATCGTACACTAAGACACTTAAACGATTGTGAGTGATGGTCCTCAGCACGACGCCATCACTCACAATCGCCCTTGACCATCGCCGCTCACGCGTCACTTTAGGGCTATGACCACCCTGCCCCCCTCCATCTCCAATTGGTTTGAAACCCGCGGCTGGTCGCTTCACCCGCATCAAATCGATATGCTGACACGTGCACAGGACCCCTCCCTGCTGCTCATCGCACCCACGGGTGGCGGCAAAACTTTGGCTGGGTTTCTGCCGACATTGGCCGAACTTGCCGATGGTACTCACCAAGGCCTGCACACGTTATATGTGTCTCCGCTCAAAGCACTGGCCGCAGACATCAAACGCAACTTGCGCCGTCCCGTTGAGGATATCGGCCTGCCAATCCGCATCGAAGATCGCACAGGCGACACAAGCTATACGCAAAAACGCCGTCAACGCGCCGACCCGCCGCATATCCTGCTAACCACCCCGGAAAGTCTGGCGTTGCCGACCAGTTACGAGGATGCGCCCCGCATGTTCGCGGGACTGCAACGGGTCGTCATCGACGAAATCCACGCCCTCGCGGAGAGTAAACGTGGCGACCAACTGATGTTGGCCCTCAGCCGCCTGCAATCCGTCGCGCCCAACCTGCGCCGCGTCGGTCTTTCCGCCACCGTCGAAGACCCCGCAGCGATTGCCCATCTCTTGGCACGTCATCCAGACCCCTGCCCGATCCTGATTGCAGACGCAGGGCCAGAACCTGACATTTCCATTCTCACCACTGACGAACAGCCCCCTTGGTCGGGCGGTAGTGCAAAATACAGCATTCATGCAGTCCTCAGGGAAGTCAAAAATCATAAAACCACACTTATATTCCACAACACCCGTGCACAGGCCGAAATCTTCTTCCACAATCTCTGGCTCGCTAACGACGACTATCTGCCCATCGGCATCCACCACGGCAGCCTTGATCGCACCCAACGTGACCGCGTCGAGGCGGCGATGGTTGCGGGCGAACTCCGCGCTATCGTCTGTACTGGCACGCTTGATTTGGGCATCGACTGGGGCGACGTGGACCTTGTGATCCAGATCGGCGCGCCCAAAAACGTCAAACGCCTCGTGCAACGGATCGGCCGCGCCAACC
>Ga0075467_10002272_pt1 | contig 15184 bp, 16 predicted proteins | sample DEB08_DNA_9_FD_75067 | JGI IMG/M metagenome (GOLD analysis project Ga0075467, IMG submission 75067) | Aqueous microbial communities from the Delaware River and Bay under freshwater to marine salinity gradient to study organic matter... | ecosystem: Environmental > Aquatic > Marine > Coastal ... | reverse complement strand
TAATGGTGTCACCAGAATTATTGATTACAAAACAGGAAAGGTTGAGCAAAATAAGGTACAGCTAGAGCATTGGGAAGATATTACCTCTAATTACGATAAGTACAGTAAGAGTTTTCAAGTATTAAGCTATGCCTTAATGATGAGCCATGATGCTCCTTTTGTAAATGAAACTGAAGCAGGAATCATCTCCTTTAAAAATTTAAAATCAGGATTTATTAAATTTCAAAAAATAAACCGAGAATCAGGAAAAATTCAAAAGGGCTCTAATATAAATCAGGAGGTTTTAAACGAGTTTTCTCTTGAATTAAAAAGCTTAATTCTTGAGATTTTCAATCCTGAAATAGATTTTGTTGAAAACGAAGTTTAAAAGTGGAGAAGATGGGATTCGAACCCACGACCTCTTGACTGCCAGTCAAGCGCTCTAGCCAACTGAGCTACATCCCCGAAATTTACTTTAATCCACCCAATACTAAAACTGGTCTAGGGCTATGAAAGTCTTTCTTTAAAATAGTATTTTTCTCCCATTTTTTTGTAAAGAATCCTCTTTTACGACGCACTACACAAAGCATATCTGGATCATTTGACTTAAAATGCTCTAACACACCTTGAAACGTCGTTGCATTTTCAGTTTCAGTAATCTTAGCAACCAAATCTTTCAAGGTATTGCTTACATCAAAATCGCCTTCGTTGTAATATGTGGTTTTAACTAACAATAAGTTTACAACAGCCTTAAATTGAGTCTTAATATCTATTAATGGCTTTAATGCTTTATCTTTTTTAAGAATTGCTGATTTTAAAGCAAACAATATTTTTGTTATAGGCTTGTAAACATATCCTTCTGGAATTATAAGTGCAGGAATTTGTGTTTGTTTAATGATTTTTCCTGAAGTTTTACCTAAAAACACTTCGTCTTTAACTGAATTAGTTCTTGGTTCTATTAAAATTAAATCTATTTCTGCAGCTTTACAGGCCAATTCCAGTGTGTCTATTAAATTACCTTTAAGTACTTTTATAACCACTTGAACATCCTTTGTGTCAATTTTTGACACTAGACTTTTTAAATACTCCTTACTTTCTCTTTCTAAAATATGATCTACTTTAATCATAGTTCCTGCCTTGGTATAAACATTATACACCTGAACAATAAAAAGTTTTGCCTTAAATTCTTTAGCAAAATCAATAGCATACTGCAAATGGCTTTTTGCATTTTTAGATGAACCAACTGGAACCAAAATATTTTTCATAAGAAATAATTTAAAGACTATTTTTACAAAATTGTAATGCAAAAATACAGTTTTTTATTCAGTATTTAATACCAATCTATTCCTTGAAAACAGCAATTACTTTTAGGCAAATTAATACCTTGGCTATTCCAGCTTTAATTTCTGGTGTGTCTGAACCTATTTTATCATTAACAGATGCAGCTATTGTTGGAAATATTGATGTTAATGCGACTGAATCTTTAGCAGCGGTTGGTATTGTTACTACATTTTTGTCCATGCTTATTTGGGTGCTTGGGCAAACGCGAAGCGCTATTTCTTCGTTAGTGTCACAATACTTTGGAGCCAACAATCTGGAGGCTATAAAATCACTTCCAGCACAAGCAATTTTTATTATTACATCATTTAGTGTTTTAATTATTATTGCAACATATCCTTTTGCTGAAAACATATTTAAACTATATAATGCGTCTGATTTAATTTTAGATTATAGCGTAGATTATTACAAAATTCGTGTTTTCGGATTCCCTTTTACATTATTTACAATTGCGGTTTTTGGTACATTCAGAGGGCTACAAAACACTTACTATCCTATGCTAATAGCTATTGTTGGAACACTAGTAAATATAGTATTTGATTTTATTTTGGTTTATGGAATAGACGGTTATATTCCTGCAATGCACATAAAAGGCGCCGCTTATGCTAGTGTTTTTGCGCAATTTACTATGGCTGTTTTATCGGTTATTTATCTTCTAAGCAAAACTGAAATTTCACTTAAACCAACCCTTCCTTTTAATAAAGAGATTAAGACTTTTGTTGTGATGATTCTAAATTTATTCGTTAGAACCTTGGCCTTAAATGTTACTTTATATTATGCAAGTGCGTTTTCAACCAGTTACGGCAAAGCGTATATCGCAGCTTATACCATTGCAATAAATTTATGGTTTTTAGGGGCGTTTATAGTTGATGGTTATGCCAGTGCCGGAAATATATTATCTGGGAAACTTTATGGCCAAAAAAACTATAAGTCCTTAGTCGTATTGAGCAATAAACTCATTAAGTATGGCGTACTTATAGGAATCATAATTGCGGTTATTGGTGGTTTTCTTTATTATCCAATTGGACGCATATTTACTAACGACCCTGAAGTACTTGTTCAATTTTACAATGTCTTTTGGATTGTCTTAGCTATGCAGCCATTTTGTGCACTTGCCTTTATTTTTGACGGTGTTTTTAAAGGGCTTGGTAAAATGAAGTATCTAAGAAATGTATTGCTGTTTGCAACTTTCGTTGTATTTGTTCCAATATTATTTTGGTTAGACTCACTTGACTATAAACTTTATGCTATTTTTATTGCCATAACTTTCTGGATAATAGCTCGCGGAATTCCATTAATCATTAAATTTAGGCGACAATTTTTACCGCTATCACAAAAGACGTAACTTTGGCTTAATTTTGAGACTTATGGTATTAGTTACAATATTTCAACAAATAGATATTGAGGAAAAGCTTAAAAACGCACCAAATGATGATTACGGAACAGGAATTCTAATCGGAAATTTAATTCCTTTTATTATTCTGGTTGCGATAGCTTATCTTGTGTATTATTACAATAAAAAGAGAGCAAATAAAGAATAGTATGGATATATTAAATTTTCTTAGCGGCAATGGGCTATTTCTAATTTTAGGAATTGCACTAGTAGTAATTTATTTTATTAACCGTAACAAAAAACGTTAATGAGTAATATTCGCATTACAAAACAATTCTCATTTGAAACTGGTCATGCGCTTTATGGCTATGATGGCAAATGTAAGAATGTTCATGGTCACAGTTATCGCCTATATGTTACTGTAATTGGGAAGCCAATTTCAGACAATTCTAATGTAAAATTCGGAATGGTTATAGATTTTGGAGATCTTAAAAAAATTGTTAAAGAAGAAATTGTAGATGTATTTGACCATGCCACAGTTTTTAATAAAAACACACCTCACGTTGAATTAGCAAAAGAATTAAAAGATAGAGAACACAATGTATTGCTTGTAGATTATCAACCAACTAGTGAAATGATGGTAATTGATTTTGCTTCTAAAATTAAGAAACGATTACCTATTAATATTGAACTATTTTCATTAAAACTCCAAGAGACTGCAACTAGTTTTGCTGAATGGTTTGCAAGTGATAATGAATAAAGCTACTCACATAACAGTTCCTGAAGGGAAGAAAATATATTTTTCATCAGATAATCATTTGGGTGCTCCAACTCAAGAAAAATCACGTCCACGTGAGAAAAAATTTATCAATTGGTTAGACGAGATTATAGACGATGCTGCTGCTATTTTCTTATTAGGCGATTTGTTTGACTTTTGGTTTGAATATAAAAAAGTAGTCCCGAAAGGATTTACAAGAACCTTAGGAAAACTTGCCGAAATTTCAGATTCTGGAATTCCAATTTATTATTTTGTTGGAAATCATGATTTGTGGATGAGTGGTTATTTTGAAGACGAATTAAACATTCCTGTTTTTCATAAGCCGCAAGAATTTTTCTTTAATCAGACTTCTTTTTTGATTGGTCATGGAGATGGTTTAGGCCCAGGAGACAAGGGTTATAAACTTATGAAAAAAGTTTTTACTAATCCTGTGTTTAAATGGTTATTCCGTTGGGTTCATCCTGATATTGGTGTTAGTATTGCGCAATATTTATCCGTAAAAAACAAACTGATTTCTGGAGATGATGATGCTACATTTTTGGGAGAAGACAACGAATGGCTTGTACAATACTGCAAGCAGAAACTACAAGAAAATCATCGTGATTATTTTATTTTTGGTCACAGACATTTACCATTAGAAATTGTTTTAGAACCAAATTCTAAATACGTTAATCTTGGCGATTGGATAACTTACTACACCTATGGTGTTTTTGATGGTAAAAGTATGGAGTTAAAAAAATACTAGTCTTCTTTTTCATGGTCTTCTAAGTCCTTGGTCAAGTCTAATTTTCTAAATGATGGTGATACTATTCCTGTGGTTACTACTGTAATCAACGTCATGGTTCCTCCAAAAACCACAGCAGTAACTGTTCCCATTAGTTTTGCAGTTAAACCACTTTCAAAAGCACCTAATTCATTAGACGATCCAACAAACATAGAATTTACTGATGACACTCTACCTCTCATGTGGTCAGGTGTTTTAAGTTGAAGAATCGTTTGCCTGATAACCATAGATACTCCATCAGTGACACCACTGAAAAATAATGCAACAACAGATATCCAGAAAATGGACGACAATCCAAATACGATAATACATATTCCGAAACCGAAAATAGAAACGAGCAATTTCATTCCTGCATTTCTACTAATAGGAATATAAGCAGTTACCAACATGGTTAAAAATGCGCCAACAGCAGGAGCTGCTCTAAGTACACCGAAGCCTTCAGAACCAACCTTTAAAATGTCTTGCGCGAATATTGGTAATAAAGCGACAGCACCTCCAAAAAGTACAGCAACCATATCTAAGGTAATTGCTCCAAAAATAGCTTTTGTGATAAATACAAATTTTAAACCTTCTTTTAAGCTTTGCATAATAGGCTCGCCAATTTTAGGGTTAAGAATTGGTTTTTTCGAAATTCTTAAAACATTAATTAATGCAATTAATGAAAATCCAACAACCACACATAATGACCAATGTACTCCAATCCAACTAATAAAAATTCCAGCAGTTGCTGGTCCAATTACAGACGCTACTTGCCATGTGGAACTGCTCCAAGTCGCAGCATTTGGGTACAATTTTTTTGGAACAATCAATGCAATTAATGAAAACACTGTTGGGCCAATAAATGCTCGAACTAATCCACCTAAAAACACAAAAAAGTAAATACCATATAAAATTTTCTGTGTTGACCAATCTGCAACTACTTTAGGCCATGTCAATAAAAACAAGCCTAAGCTTATAATAGAAAATCCAATAATGCATTTTATTAAGAGGCCTCTTTTTTCCTTTTGATCTACAATATGACCAGCAAAAAGTGCCATTGAAACCGCTGGAATAACCTCCATTAATCCAATAAGTCCTAATGACCAAGGATCTTTTGTTAATGAATAAACTTCCCATTCAATGATAATAAATTGCATAGACCATGCAAAAACAAGTGCAAATCTTACCAATAAAAAAATATTGAATTCTTTAAAACGTAATGCTGCGTAAGGGTCTTTTTTTGCCATATCTATTTCCTGCGAATGCAGGAATTCCATTATTTAATGTCTCTCAATTTTAATTGAAGCGATGTTCTTCCTTGCCAATGATTTTCATCAATAGAATACACTGCTTTAAATGGTTTTTTGTCTTTTATCAGGCTTAGCCTGTCACCTAAACCAAAACCAATACATACAATTTTATCAGCTGCAGTTTGAGTAACTGTAATACGCAAATGTTTGTCGTCTTCACCAACACATTTTCCATAACCTGTGTCATTTAAGTTTTCTGTCATGAAAATTGGAGTCATATTTCCAGGTCCGAAAGGCGCAAATTGTTTAATTATACGCCATAATTTATTATTTACTTGATTGAGATCAATCTTAAAATCTACCTTTATTTCAGGAGTTAATATTGATTTATCAATCGTTTTTGAAACCTCCTTTTCAAAAGCTTCTTTAAAAGCTTCATAATTTTCTTCTTTTAGTGTTAACCCAGCTGCATATTTATGACCTCCAAACTGTTCAATATGTTCAGCACATGCTTCCAAAGCATTATATACATCGAATCCAGAAACCGAACGTGCTGAAGCTGCCAACCTATCACCACTTTTAGTAAAAACTAACGTTGGTCTGTAATACGTTTCTATTAATCTAGAAGCCACAATACCAATTACTCCTTTATGCCATGTTTCATGATACACAACAGTTGTAAAACGTTCTTGTTCATTTTGTGTTTCAATTTGCTCAAGTGCCTCAACAGTAATTTGTTGATCTGCATCACGTCTATCCGTATTAAAAACCTCAATTTCAGCTGCATATTCTTCAGCTAATTCAAAATTCGTTTCGGTTAGTAAAGTAACTGCATAATTGCCATGTTTCATACGTCCAGCAGCATTAATTCGTGGTGCCACAATAAAAACAACATCAGTAATTGTAAGTTCGTCTTTTTTAACTTGATTTATAATCGCCTTAATTCCTGGTCTTGGGCTGGAATTAATCACCTGTAAACCAAAATAAGCTAATGCTCTATTTTCTCCAGTTATCGGTACAATATCTGCTCCAATTGCAGTAGCAACTAAGTCTAAATATTCAGTAAGATCTTCAGCAGTTTTTCCTTCTTTTGAAGCTAAAGCTTGAATGAGTTTAAACCCTACACCACAACCACAAAGTTCTTTATATGGATATTCGCAATCATCTCTTTTCGGATCTAAGACTGCAATAGCTTGAGGTAGTTCATTTCCTGGTCTGTGATGATCACAGATGATAAAATCGATGCCTTTTTCTTTGGCATAAGCAACTTTATCAATCGCTTTTACACCACAATCTAAAGCAATGATAACTGAAAAATCGTTGTCATTGGCAAAGTCAATTCCCATAATAGAAACGCCATAACCTTCATCATAACGATCAGGAATATAGGTGGCTACATTGTCTGTTCTCGTTTTTAAATACGAAGACATTAAGGCTACTGAAGAAGTACCATCAACATCATAATCACCAAACACTAGAATGTTTTCATTATTTTCTATTGCAGCTTCGATTCTAGATACTGCAATATCCATGTCTTTCATTAAAAATGGATCGTGCAAATCACTTAAACTTGGTCTAAAAAAAGTTTTAGCCGCTTCATAAGTTTCAATCCCTCTTTGCAACAACAATACTGCAACAACTTCATCAATTTGAAGTACTTTTTGTAGCAACTTTACTTTTACAGCTTCTGGTTTTGGCTTAAGCGTCCAACGCATAAATGAAAATGAATAAAATATTATTTATTGTGATAGTGTATTTCTGTTTTCACGTCTGCAAAGCGTCGAAACATTTCCATAACGCCACAGTATTTTTCAATTGAAAGATTAACAGCTTTTTTAATTTTTTTCTCGTTCAGTTCTTTACCGTAAAAATGATAATCAACCTTAACCTTGTGAAAATATTTCGGATGCTCTTGAGTCAGTTCTCCTTCTACATCCATTTTAAATTCATAATCAGTTACTTTCATTTTATCTAAAACCGAAACAACATCTAAACCAGTGCATCCAGCGAGAGACGAAAGCATTAACGCTTTTGGAGCTAATCCAATACGTTCTTCAACACCTTCTATTTTATCATCCATCATAAAAGAATTGCCGCTTGTATTATCAGATTCAAACGTCATTCCACCTTTCCATTCTGCTGTGATTTTTCTAAACATATCTAAATAATTTTTTGTTTCTTGTTAGTATCAAAAATACTATTAAAAAAATTAAAAATATAAGAATATGGCATTAGTAACACCACTATCTGCAGATCATGATTTAGAGACCAAAGAATTAGCAGAATTCTTTAATGAAACCCTTGGGTTTTGTCCGAATTCGGTTTTGACAATGCAACGTCGTCCAGCCATTTCGAAAGCGTTTATTAATTTAAATAAAGCCGTTATGGCGAATGAAGGAAGAGTAACTTCAGCCTTAAAAAGAATGATTGCTTGGGTTTCAAGTAACTCAACTGGTTGTAGATATTGTCAAGCACATGCTATTCGTGCTGCTGAACGCTATGGAGCAGAACAAGAGCAATTAGATAACATTTGGGAATACAGGTCACATGCTGCATTTAACGATGCTGAACGTGCTGCTTTAGATTTTAGCTTAGCTGCTTCTCAAGTTCCAAATAATGTGAATGCTGATATTAAAAAACGTTTATATAAGCATTGGGATGAAGGTGAAATTGTTGAAATGCTTGGAGTGATTTCGCTATTTGGTTATCTCAACCGTTGGAATGATTCTATGGGAACTTCTATTGAAGAAGGTGCAGTAGAAAGTGGAAATAAATATTTAGGAAAACATGGTTATGAGGTTGGAAAACATGATGGATCTCAGTATTAAATATTAGACTGACCTTACTAGAAATAGTAAGGTTTTTTTGTGAAATCTGCTTAGGTATTAATACTTTAATAAAGTAAATATCTTATTATTTCCGTCCACCGACAACAATCACAATTTCTCCTTTTGGTGGTTTATTGGTGTAATGTTCTAAAACTTGTTTTGCAGTTCCTCTAATGGTTTCTTCATAAAGCTTGGTGAGTTCACGAGAAACGGAAACTTCTCTATCTTCTCCAAAATATTCGCAAAAATGTGCCAATGTTTTTATCAACTTATGTGGGCTCTCATAAAAAATCATGGTTCTAGTTTCATCAGCTAAAAGTAATAATCTCGTTTGACGCCCTTTTTTTACTGGTAAAAATCCTTCAAAAATAAATTTATCATTTGGTAAACCACTATTCACTAAAGCTGGCACAAATGCTGTGGCTCCAGGTAAACAATCAACTTCAATATTATTTTCTACACAAGCCCTAGTGAGTAAAAACCCAGGGTCTGAAATAGCTGGGGTTCCTGCATCACTTATTAATGCAATTGTTGTCCCAGATTTTAGTTTTTGAATGAGTGTCTCAACTGTTTTATGCTCATTATGCATGTGATGCGATTGCATTGGAGTACCAATATCGAAATGTTTTAGCAGTTTTCCTGAAGTTCTTGTGTCTTCGGCCAAAATTAAATCGACTTCTTTTAAAACTTCAACAGCTCTAAAAGTAATGTCTTGAAGATTACCAATTGGTGTTGGTACAAGGTATAGCGTACTCATTAATTAAACTTGCTTTCAATGATTTCCATAAAACGCTCCTCATATTCTGTTTTACCTTCCCAGTAATTATAATCTGGCTTTATAATATTTTGAACTAAAGCATTAACCTCTTCATAAGACTCAGATGTATTTATTTGCGATAATACGCGTTCATAATCTTCACTTTTTCCATCAAAAAGGTGCTTTATAAATGCTAACTTATCATTTAAACCTATAGAAAAGCCTTCTTTTTTAAGTTTGTCATTCAATGATTTTATTTCATTATCTGAATTTCGTTTATTAGCTTCAGTTACTGGTTCAAAAACTGGCATTTCTTGAAAACCTGCCACCAATTCTTCCAACTCGTTTTTTTGAGTTTTTCTATGAGGAATTACGGCTTCAACCATAGCATCTATAGCATGTGTTTCTTGTGGCATTTGAGCTACCATATCTTTAATTTTTTCCATTACTGGCTCAAAAATATCATCATCTTCAGACTCATCAACATTCACATAAACTTGGTCTTCAACTTCAATGGTGTCACTCACTTTATTATTAAAAGCTTTTTCCATAGAGTCAAAAAATGAGGTTCCACTTCCAATGGTAGGCATGTCGTCCTCAAAATTTTCTTGAGCAAATTTTAAAACACTTAGTTTTTCATAAAGCTCTGAGACTTCAGCATATAACTTGTTTACATCCTCTTTCCCTTTTAGTTTTAAAATTCTATGAGCAATACTGATTAAATCAGATTCCAATTTCTTCTTCATAACTTTTAAATTTAATGCAATTTAGGTTTTTGATTTTTAATAAATTTGCGTCACCTTTATAGAAACGAAAGTTTAGTTCGTTTTAGTGTTAAAATTACGAAATGTTTCTTGAAAATACAGTAAATCCTAAAGAACAATTTGGGTGGATCGAAGTCATCTGCGGATCTATGTTTTCCGGTAAAACCGAAGAATTAATCCGAAGATTAAAGCGTGCTCAATTTGCAAAGCAAAAAGTAGAGATCTTTAAGCCTTCAATTGACGTGCGTTATGACGAAGACAAAGTGGTATCTCATGACGCGAATGAAATTAGATCTACTCCTGTTCCAGCAGCTGCTAATATTCCAATTTTAGCAGATGGTTGTGACGTTGTAGGGATTGATGAAGCTCAATTTTTTGACGACGAAATTATACGCGTTTGCAATGACTTAGCAAACAAAGGTGTAAGAGTTATTGTGGCTGGTTTAGATATGGATTTTAAAGGTAATCCGTTTGGCCCAATGCCAAGTCTTATGGCGACTGCAGAATATGTTACTAAAGTACATGCCGTATGCACAAGAACTGGGAATTTGGCACAATACAGTTATAGAAAAGCTAAAAGTAATGACTTAGTATTATTGGGTGAAGTTGAAGAATATGAACCTTTAAGCAGAGCTGCTTATTACAAATCAATGTTACGAGACAAAGTTAGAAACATACAAGTAAATGAAGCCGAAGAAATATCTTCAAAACTAAAAACTGGCAATGGCTAAAGCTCAAGAAACCATTTTAGAAATTGATTTAAAGGCGCTTGAGCATAACTATAATTACCTCAAATCAAAACTACAGGAAAGCACCAAATTTTTAGCAGTTGTTAAAGCTTTTGCATATGGTAGTGATGCTGAGCAAATTGCATTACATCTTCAAAATTTAAATGTAGATTATTTTGCTGTTGCATATACGTCTGAAGGTGTTACCTTGCGAAATGCTGGAATTACTAAGCCTATTCTGGTGTTGCATCCTCAACCTGTAAATTTCAAAACCATTATTGACTATTGTCTTGAACCAAGCCTCTATAATGAAAATATTTTAAACACCTTTCATAAAATAGCAAAAGAGCTTAATCAAGAAAAATACCCTATTCACATTAAATTCAATACTGGTTTAAATAGATTAGGTTTTGGAGGAAATGATGTTGACAAAGTAGTTTATATACTAAAGCAGGACGATTCATTGTATGTAAAATCAATATTTTCTCATCTAGCCGCTAGTGAAGATTTAAATGAACAAGTTTTTACTGAAACTCAAATTTCTAATTTCAAATCCATTGCTGAAAATTTTTCTAAATCTATTGGATTCAAGCCATTATTACATATTTGTAATACTTCTGGTGTTTTAAATTATCCTGAAGCTCATTTTGATATGGTTCGATGTGGAATTGGATTGTATGGTTTTGGAAATTCTGAAAAAGAAAACAAGAACTTTATTCCAATTGCTTCTTTAAAATCTATTATTTCTCAAATTCATTTCATTAAAAAAAATGAATCTGTTGGCTATAATAGGGCTTATCAAAGTAATAGTTTAAAAAAAATAGCAACTATACCAATTGGTCATGCTGATGGCATCGGAAGACAATATGGAAAAGGAAAAGGGTTTGTTTACATAAATCATTTGAAAGCTCCAATTGTTGGTAATGTGTGCATGGATATGATTATGGTAGACATTTCAAACATCGATTGCAATGAAGGAGATGAGGTGATTGTTTTTGGAAAACACCCTTATTCAGCCTCTGAATTTTCGAAAACAGCTCAAACTATTTCTTACGAAATTATTACCGCAATTTCGCCTAGAGTCAAACGTGCGTTTTTAATATAGTTAGCTATTCTAGTTTTCATTTGTGACTTTTTAACTAAATTAGTGTCACATTAATGTACTAACCAATAAAATATTTAAAATTATGTTGAAAGAATTTAAGAATTTTATCATGACAGGTAACGTGATTGATTTCGCTGTTGCAGTAATTATGGCAGGTGCTTTAGGCGCTGTTATTAATGGCTTCGTGTCTAATATTGCCATGCCTTTTATTGGGTATTTTGCAGGTGGAGTAAATTTTGAAGACCTTCATATTGCTATGGACGGTACAGAGTATGCTTCATTAGCAGCAGCCAAAGAAGCTGGTGCTGCAGTAATTGCCTACGGATCATGGATCAATACTATTGTTAATTTACTCATTGTAGGATTTGTTATGTTTATGATTGTAAAAGCATATAATAAAACAAAAACTCCTCCTGCGCCTGCTGCGCCTGCAGGTCCTTCAGACAATGATTTGTTAACTGAAATAAGAGATTTACTTAAAAAATAATTAAGTTTAAAATTGAATAAAAACCGCTTCTATAAAAAGCGGTTTTTTTGTGCCTTTATATTATTATTAGCTACTTTTGTTATCAAATTTATAAGACATGAGGGTAGCGATCGTTGGTGCAACAGGAATGGTTGGGCAAGTAATGCTTAAAGTATTAGAAGAAAGAAATTTTCCAATAAGTGAATTAATTCCTGTTGCTTCTGAGCGAAGCGTTGGAAAAGAAATACAATTTAAGAATAAAAGCTACAAAATTATTGGATTAGAAGCGGCCGTATTATCAAAACCTGATATTGCCTTATTTTCGGCTGGTGGAAGCACATCGTTGGAATGGGCTCCAAAGTTTGCCAAAGTTGGCACAACAGTAATTGATAATTCTTCGGCATGGCGAATGGATCAAGAGAAAAAACTTATTGTGCCAGAAATAAATGCTTCAACACTTACTAAAGAAGATAAAATTATAGCAAATCCAAATTGCTCCACAATTCAGATGGTTTTAGTTTTGGCACCATTACACGCTAAGTATAAAATAAAGCGCTTGGTAGTTTCAACTTATCAATCTATTACTGGAACTGGTGTGAAAGCTGTAAAGCAATTTGAAAATGAGTTGGCAGGCATAAAAGGAGAAATGGCTTATCCTTATCCTATTCACCAAAATGCATTACCACATTGCGATGTTTTTGAGAACAACGGTTACACTAAAGAAGAAATGAAATTGGTGAGAGAAACTCAAAAAATTCTTAATGATAGAACAATTGCTGTAACAGCAACTGCTGTTAGAATTCCAACTGTTGGGGGTCATAGTGAATCTGTAAACATTGAATTTGAAAACGATTTTGACTTAAATGACATTAGAAAATTATTAAGCAACTCAGAAGGTATAACCGTTCAAGATAATCCTGATGTAAATGTTTATCCAATGCCAATTTATGCCAATGGGAAAGACGATGTTTTTGTTGGAAGGATTAGAAGAGATGAATCACAAATTAACTCATTAAATATGTGGATTGTAAGTGACAATTTAAGAAAAGGTGCTGCTACTAATGCCATTCAAATAGCAGAATATTTATCGTCAAAATCTCTCGTTTAATCTAAAATAACAACACATCATATAGAATTTTAAGCATTATAACTAATTAATTCTTAGAGCGCTTAGGGTTTTTTATATATTAGCGTTCCAAATTTCCTATAAATGTTTAAAGCACAAACCTATACCACATTAATGCTAATTTTAGTATTGGTATCGTCTTGTACCAAAGATGATGGCTATATTGGTGTAGATCCAGAACCTATTTCACCTGTTGTTTTCAATATTGATAGTTTACCTTACGCTAATCTTTCTGATTACAATTTTTTTGAAGGTGCTATTTCGGAATTAAATCCTGTATATGGTGTATTACCATATGATTTAACATCAGCACTTTTTAGCGATTATGCAAATAAAAAACGATTTGTTTGGATGCCTAAAGATTCCACTGCAAATTATGTTAATGACTACACGTCATTAGATTTTCCTGTTGGCACTATTTTAATAAAGAATTTTTATTATGACAATGTGCTTCCAGATATGAATACCAAGGTTATTGAAACCAGACTAATGATTAAGCTAGAAGATGATTGGACATTTGCTAACTATGAGTGGAACGATGCGCAAACAGATGCTGCTTTTATTACAAACAGTAAGTTTTTGGCTTTTGATTGGGAAATGAACGGAGAAACTAAAAGTGTAAATTATAAAATACCTGGATTTCCAGAATGTTTTACTTGCCATAATAAATATGATACGCCTCTTCCCATTGGTCCAAAGCCCCAAAATATAAATCGAGATTATTTATATCCTGAAGGGTCTAAAAACCAGTTAGCAAAATGGGTAGAGCAAGGTTATTTAGATAATAATTACCCTTCAAATATAAATTCTTTAGTAAAATGGGATGATACATCTCAGCCTTTAGATTTAAGAGTAAGGTCCTATTTTGATATAAATTGCGCACATTGTCATTCAGATCAGAGTTATTGTGAATATGCTTCTATGAGATTTGAATTTAACAAAACAGAAGATATTAGCAATCTTGGAGTTTGTATAGAATCCGTTTTCTATATCAATCCAGCTATTTCACATATAGTCAAATCAGGTGTTACCGAAAGATCTGCTTTATTTTATAGAATTAGTTCGGATGAAGATCAATACAAAATGCCTTTAATTGGAAGAACATTAAACCATACCGAAGGTATTGAATTAGTTGAAGAATGGATTAATTCATTAACTCAAGATTGTAATTAAAAATGCTATTAATAAACCAATATATTATGAGAAAAGTTTTACTAATTTTATTTGCTATAGGAATTATACCTATAGCATCATTTGGGCAAACAAGTTCCGATTCTTGTGCAGACGCCTCAACGGCAACTCCTATTACAGCAGCTGGTGTTTTTACAGTTACTGGCATAAATGGAGATGCCCCAAACCCTATTTGTCCTGATAATTCAAATGCTGCTTCAAATGGAGAATGGTATAGATATATCCCAACCGATGACTATTTTGTTACAGTAACTTCAAATATACCAGCTAATAACAATATGGATACTAGAGTTCACGTTTATTCAGGATCTTGTGGAAGCCTTTCTTGCCATGCTGGTAATGACGATTTTGGTTCTGGTAGTTTTACTTCTACTGTAACATTTGAGGTGCAATCTGGAGAAACATATTATATAGCATGGGATAATTATTGGAATGCTACGACTTTTGATTTCGAATTATCCGAAACAATTGTGGCTCCTTTAGTATCATTTACATCAACTTCTATTTCTGCTCCTGGCACCGATAGAGGAGCTGTAGATATGAACGGAGATTTTTTAGATGATATTGTTTCTATTTCAGCATCAACGTTAACGATAAATCATCAGCAATCTGATGGCTCATTTATTAAAACTTCTTATTCAACAGGAGGTACTTATAGCGCTTCGTGGAGTATGGCTGCTGGAGATTATGATAGGAATGGATACAATGATTTGGTTTACGGAAACAGCTCTGGTGCTCATGTAGTACAAGCAAATTCTAATGGAACAGGTTATTCTGT
>Ga0075467_10002271_pt1 | contig 15184 bp, 15 predicted proteins | sample DEB08_DNA_9_FD_75067 | JGI IMG/M metagenome (GOLD analysis project Ga0075467, IMG submission 75067) | Aqueous microbial communities from the Delaware River and Bay under freshwater to marine salinity gradient to study organic matter... | ecosystem: Environmental > Aquatic > Marine > Coastal ... | reverse complement strand
TATGTCAGTATTAAAAGTAATTGAAGTATTAGCAAATTCTAACAAAAGTTGGGAAGATGCAACTAGAAATGCAGTAAAACATGCAAGTAAAAGCGTGAAAAATATTCGTTCAGTTTATATAAACGAGCAAAGCGCGAGCGTTAACGGAGATGATGTAACTGAATTTAGAGTAAACGTAAAGATCACGTTCGAAGTTAACTAAAGCTATTTTTACAACGAAAATTAATACGCTTTTGATATTTCAAAAGCGTATTTTTGTTTTTTATCAATTTATATGCGCAATTTATCTATCCTCATAGTTTTAGCATTATTGCTTATTTCTTGTAATTCTCCACAAAAAGAGGTCTTGGAAAATCATACTTACACAAACGAACTTATTAAGGAGACTAGCCCCTATTTGCTGCAGCACGCGCACAATCCTGTTAGTTGGAATGCTTGGAATGATGTCACCTTAGAGAAAGCAAAGAACGAAAATAAACTAATGATTATTAGTATTGGCTATTCGGCCTGCCACTGGTGTCATGTTATGGAGCGAGAGAGCTTTGAAGATTCTACAGTTGCTGCTGTAATGAATAGACATTTTGTATCTGTTAAAGTTGACAGAGAGGAACGACCAGATGTTGATCAGATTTATATAAATGCTGTGCAATTGATGACTGGCAGCGCAGGTTGGCCTCTTAATGTTATTACCCTACCCGATGGGCGCCCGATTTGGGGAGGAACATATTTTACGAAAGAAAACTGGATAGATGCTATTTCAAAAATGCAGGATCTTTATGATAAAGATCCTCAAAAGCTGATCGAGTTTGGAGATAAACTGGAAGAAGGAATAAAAGGAATGGACCTAGTTACTTTAAACACAGGAGATGTAGATTTCACAAACTATCCCACTGCTGAATTAATAAAAAATTGGTCGAGAAATTTTGACACGTCATATGGTGGTTATAATCGAGCACCAAAATTTATGATGCCCAATGCCAACCAGTTTTTATTGCGACATGCATTCCAAAACGAGCAAGCTGAACTCTTAGATCATGTTTTATTAACCCTAGATAAAATGGCCTATGGCGGTGTTTATGACCACATTGGCGGAGGATTTTCTCGATATAGTACAGATACCAAATGGCATATACCTCACTTTGAAAAGATGCTATACGACAATGCGCAATTGGTTAGTCTTTATAGCAATGCATATCTGGTGACGAAAAACCCGCATTATAAAGAAGTCGTCGATGAATCCCTTGTCTTTATTGCTAGAGAAATGACCAATGAAGAAGGCGCATTCTATTCCTCATTAGACGCAGATAGTGATAATGAACATGGCGAACTGGAGGAAGGAGCATATTATGTTTTCAAAAAAAACGAATTAGAAGAACTTCTTACAACAGATTTCGAACTTTTTAAAGAGTATTATAATGTGAATAGCTTCGGAAAGTGGGAGGACGAAAAGTATGTGCTGATAAGGGATCAGAGTGATGCCGAAGTTTCTGAAAGCTTTTCAATTACCGATGAGTCCCTTCAGCTAAAAAAGAAGGCGTGGAAGTCTCTACTCCTAGCATTTAGAAATAAACGACCCAAGCCCAGATTAGATGATAAAACGCTCACATCGTGGAATGGTTTAATGTTAAAGGGTTACGTAGATGCCTATAAAGCCTTTCAAAAAAATGAATACTTAGCAGCAGCAATAAAAAACGCGAAGTTTATTGATGAAAAACAATATCAATCTAGTGGTGCATTGTATCACAGTTACAAAAATGGTAAAAGTACTATTAATGGGTACCTTGAAGATTATGCGGCGGTAATAGATGCCTACATTGCCCTCTATGAGGTGACTTTAGACTCTCAATGGATTCATAAAGCTAAAAAACTTACAGACTATACTTTTACTAATTTCTTTGACGTCGAAAAAGGCATGTTCTACTTTACTTCAAAAGAAGATGCAGCCTTAGTAACAAGAAATTTCGAGTATCGCGATAATGTAATTCCGGCTTCAAATTCTATTATGGCAAAAAACCTATTCGTTCTTTCTCATCATTACGATGATAAAAAATACGCCGACACCGCACATCAAATGCTCAAGAATGTGGCTAGTGATATCGAACAATACCCGAGCGGCTTTGCTAATTGGTTAGACCTATTGGTAAATTATCAGTCGAAATATTTTGAAGTAGTTATTGTAGGATCGAATGCCGAAGCACTAGCAAAAGAAATTAATAATCAATACATTCCCAATAAATTAATAGCCGGAAGTACGAAGGAAGAAACTGGACCGCTTCTTGAACTTCGCTATGTAGAAGACGAAACCCTAATCTATGTTTGCGTCAATAACACCTGTAAACTTCCAGTTCGTGATAGTGAAAAGGCAATTTTAACCTTGAATAATTTTTAGAAATACATCATAAAGTTTAATTCAGTTCTTAGACTTTAAAAAAAAACTTATAACAGAGAAAATATCGCCACATTCGATAATAAAATTACTTCTTTATCAGTATCTAAAGCAGGATAACTTAGTGAATCACCATCAAGTAAATTGAAGATTATTTTGAAAGTGAGAAAGAAGGAAAAGGAAATAAAACCACCTTAAAAGCTTATGAGCACACAATAAAATTGGTAAAGCACTATAATAGTTTACTAGTAACACGATGAATTGTATTGTGCATTTTATTAGTTTTGCTTCAGTACATATTCAAACATCAAGAAGTAAAATAAACAAATTAATATTATGAAAAAGACAGTATTCACCTTAGCTTTATTAAGCGTACTAGGCATCTTAACAATAGATGCTCAGATTACAACAATGGCAGACCAACGTAATGTAATGTTTTTTCTAGAAAACGTTGAAAGGACTGGTTCTAACAATAATCTGTATTTACCTGATGAATATATTGGCTCTCCATATTGTAATCCAATTTTCCTATTAGGTAATATTTACGAAGAGAATAAAGTCGTGGCATCAAATTACGCACTGCGCTATAATGCGATGGCAGATGAAATTGAAGTAAAAGAAAATCTTTATGTAGAAGATAGTGAGATAATGGCCCTAGCTAAGAACCCAGAAATTTATGTCAAGATAATGGCAGACATGTTTGTTTTTAGAGATGCTGTTGAAGGATCCCATGGGGCGGGGTATTTTCAAATTTTACATGTTGGCAATACATATAATTTATACAAGAAGGTTGCCAAAAAATTCTATCCTGCCAAGAAGGCTCAAACTTCATTTGAAAAGGATATTTTGGCAACATATGTCGATAGACCTATCTATTACCTGGTTTCAGAGGAAGGTTCCTTTCAAGAATTTAGATCATCAAAAAATAAAAGATTAAAACTCTTTCAAAATAAACAATCGGAGATTAAGAAATTAGTTAAATCTGGAAAATTAGATTTGACTAAAGAAGAAGACTTAATACGAGCGGTAAAATATTACGACGCTATTTCTTCGGTACAGTAGTAAGAAAATCTTTTAAATAATAAGGTTCAAAATAAGCGACATTTTCAATGTCGCTTATTTTATATTTCGCCTCAGCCAATGCTGCCATTTGATAGGCAGATGGCAGCGTATCGTTTAAGAAAGTTGCATTTTTATGTTGACAGATGGGTTCGAACTTTTCCGCTCCCGGACCAATAAACAATACAGGTTCTTTCTCCAAATATTGTGTAAATGAATTTTCAGTAAGAATCTCTGCTTGGGTTTCTCTGACTTGGTTTCCTTCGGAAGAAAAAACTGCTGAGTAAACTTCCATTCTTCGCGCGTCCAACATAGAAACAATGACTCCTTTATCAGGCTGCACCTGAAGTGCAAGAGATTCTAGGGTCGGAATAGAAATTAATGGTATATCTAAAGCAAAACAAAGTCCTTTTGCCGCCGAAACGCCTATACGAAGACCAGTATAAGAGCCCGGCCCCTTACTAACCGCAATTGCATCGAGACTGTTCTTACTGATATTTGCCTCAACCAATACTTGTTCTATAAAAGTATGTAATCGCTCGGCATGAGAAAACTGTTTGCTTTTATCTTCAATTAAGACTTCAACGTCTCCATTTACTGAAAGCGCTATAGAACAATTTGTAGTCGCCGTTTCAATACATAAAATAGAAGCCATTATTCTTTGCTATCCTTCTTATCTTCGTCCTCAGTTTTCTCTTCTACTTTATCCCCATTATTTAAGGTCTTAGTAACCGTATTATAAGGTCCTGTAATCACGAGATCACCTTCACTCAATCCGTTTGTTATTTCTATACTACTATCATCTTGGATTCCAGTTGTTATGACTCGGAGTTTTGCTTCTTCTCCGATTTTCACAAAGACACATTCAAACTTCTCAGCATTTAGAGCGCTTTTCTTTTTTACCTTCAATTTCTTCCCACTACTCGTATCTGTTTTGATAACAATGGCGCTTATTGGCACACCAATAACTTGGTTCTTTCTATTTGTAATTACATCAACAGTTGCCGTCATCCCGGGTCGAAAAGGGGAATAATTCTCTGGCTTACCATCGGTCAAATCATGATATGATTCTGGAACTATACGAATTTTTACCTTAAAATTTGTGACCTGATCTGCGGACAACGCTGTTTGCGCAGAATTGGCGATTTCTGTTACTATTCCCTTAAACTCACGTTTTAAATAAGCATCAACCTCTACAATCGTGGAATCACCAACTGCAACTTTAACTATGTCATTTTCATTTACATCTACCTCAACTTCCATATTATTTAAATTGGCTACTCGCACTATTTCTGTACCTGCCATTTGAGCTGTACCCACAACACGCTCACCGAGTTCGACGGAAAGTTTAGAGATCGTCCCGCTCATTGGTGCATAAATGGAAGTTCTAGAAAGATTATCTTGGGACTGTTTTACATTAGCCGCAGCACTTTGCACACTGTAATAAGCAGACTGCCTCGCAGCTTCAGCACTTTCAAAATCTGCAATTGAACGATCCCATTCAGATTTTGAAATTACTCCTTTCTCGTAAAGAGCATTACTTCTATTGTAATTTAATTCGGCATTTTTTAGTCCCGACTCAGCTTGAGCCAATTGAGCTCTTACTGTTTGTAATCCTGCTTGAGACTGATTCAATCTAGATTGAACCAAGTCTGGATTAATTTTTACAAGCAAATCTCCTTTTTCAACTAGTTGTCCTTCTTTTATAGGGAGTTCAATTATTTCTCCAGAAACTTCTGATGAAAGTTTGACTTCAACCTCAGGTTGAATCTTACCGGTAGCAGCTACCGTTTCAGTAATATCAAGGAACTCTATTTTGGTGATTTCAACCTTCTTAAACTTCCCTTTTTTGCCAAACCATCCAGCATTGCTTCCAAACAGAAGCACTGTGATAAGTAGGATCACTATTACTACAATCCAAATAAGTGTTTTTTTCTTCATAATTAAAACTTTAACTCCATTGCTGGCACACCAAAGTATAATTCCAATACTTTAATTTTAAAAATATAATCATATTTACCCCGGTTCACATCTATTAATGCATTATCATATCGAAGTTTCGACTGACTAAAATCAAATGAGTTTGTCAATCCAACATCAAATCTATCCTTGGCGTATTGATATGCTAGCTCTTGAGATTCTAATGAAGCTAAAGAAGCCTCATAAGCCTTTCTAGCACCTTGTGCATCAACATATGCTTGATATATATTAGATTCTAGATCTAATTCAGCCTGCTCTAATTCATATTCCCTGCTTTTTACATTAATTTTGTTTCGCCTAACATTATTCCGAACACCAAATCCGTTTAGAACTGGAATGTTTAATGAAAGCCCATAATTTATTCCATCATTTAGATATAATTGAGTAAAGAAAACCTCTTCATCAAGATCTGTAAAACGCGTATTATAGCCAAAGAAAGCAGATAGCGTTGGATAAAAACCACCCTTTGCAATTTGAAGATCCTTACTTGCTAATTCTACGTTCTTCTCGGCTATTTTTACCTCGGTACGATTCTCTTTAGCTACTCCTATTATTTCGTCAACAGGGTTTGCAGAAATTCCCGGATCAACTAAATCAAAACCTTCGTCTTCTATATCAAAAGTTTCATAATCCTTAACCAACAACAACTGTGCTAAGCTAATTAGGGATATCCTTACCAGATTCTCCTGCACCGCTATGCTCTGCTTCTCACGAGCGTCAGTAGCTTTGATCTCTAATAAATCTCCTTTTGGTAAAACTCCAGCGGCTACTAATTCATTAACGCGGTCTATTTGCTCCAATGTCACCGCATTTTGAATTTCGATTACATCTAAATTTGCTTTATTCAGTAATACTTGTAAATATCCATTAGCGACAAATAGTGCAATGTCGTCTCGCATCTTCACCAACCGATATTGACTCGCCAGTTTTGAAATTTCTGCTCTTTGAACCTGTCGGAAGTTACGTAATCCGTCGAATATCGTATATCCTACGTTAATTCCTCCAGAAAGATTTAAAGCGGTTATAGTTTCAGGTTGATTTGTTACTGGATTAAAACTTAATCCAGTATTTTTTGAAATAGTTGGACCCGCATTAATTGTTGGTAAAAAGTTTCCAATAGCGTCACTTTTATCAATCTCCGTCAAATCAATATTCAAAGTACTTTGCTTTATTGAGATATTGTTTGAAAGCGCATGAACAACGCATTCCTTTAAAGTCCATTGTTTATTTTGTGCGTTTATTTGAAATCCTAATGAAAGGAAAAACAGTAAAATTACTAATTTTTTCATAGTTGATTGAATTCCTAAGTTTGTCTTTGTAAAGACCAAAGTGTTACAAAGATTTTAAAATATTTACTTGAGACTTTATCGCTCGCCAAATTGAGGTGATGCTTTTATTTGATTCCAAACTTTAATTGCATCCTCTTTAGTTACACCACTCTTAATTTCCACATTAATACCGTCACTTATTCCAAGTTCAATATCACGTCTTTCAAATTGCTGTTCTCCAGTCATTACTTCTACATAAGGCAATTGTGTTTTAGCATCATATTGAACTAGTGCCTCTTTAACCGTTAAAACACTATCTGCTCTTGCCAAAATAATAGAAGCGTTTGCACTTAACCCAGCTCTAATGAAAGTAGTATCTTTTTTATTAAGAGTCCCTTTAATTTCAAACTGAATAGCTCCATTCTCGCTTACTCCCTTTGGCGCAATATAGTCCAAAATAGCATCAAATTTTTTGTTTTCAATAGCTCCAACTACAATTTCTAGGGGTAGGTTTTCAGTAATTTTACCTACTTCACTCTCATCTACTTTTCCTTCGAAAATCATTTTTTCCACATCGGCTATAATGGCTATAGTAGTTCCATCATTAAAGTTATTTGATTCAATTACTTGGTTACCAGTTTTAACTGGCACATCGAGTACCATTCCCGAGACAGTTGTACGAATTTCAGTATTTGCCGATGCTCCAAGACCTCTAGAAGTACCAGTTCTAACAATATCATAGGTTTGTTGAGCACCTCCTAAGGTAACTTTTTCTTGATTGTAACGCTGTTGTGCTTGATTAAAATTTAACTCAGCTGTATCAAATTCATTCGCAGAAATTACACCTTTTTCAAACAGTTCCTTTTGTCGTTGGAAAATGTTTTTTTGACTTTCAAGAGACAATTTTGCCGTTTCGACTTGAGTACGAGCGCTATTAATATTATTTTGAGCAGAACTCAAAGAATTCACATTTGGCACGACTTTAACCTTTGCAATAAGGTCACCACTCTTTATAATATCTCCAGCAACCACAAATATTTCATCAATAATCCCAGAAATATTAGGTTTAATTAAAACCTCTTCCTTTGGAACAATACTTCCGGTGGCAACCGTCTTTTTAATTATTGTTTCAATCGAAGGATTTTCAGTACTATAAACGATCGGATCTTCTTGGTTTTTTGAGTAAAACCAAAACATCGAAATTATAAATAATAGTACAATAGCGACGAGTGTAATAATGGTTGTTGTCTTTTTCATTCTAAAATAATTATTGTTTTATTCTGTTCTTAATGCTTCTACTGGTTTAACTCTAATAGCATTCTGTGCCGGTATTAACCCAGCTAATAGTCCGGATACAATTAAAATCGATAGGGCAATTAACACCACCCCAATATTTACTGAGGGATTCGCAAACATCATATCGGATGTATCCATGCCATCTAAAATATTATTTACAATTGCTAACACAGCTGAGGCCAATACTATTCCCGCCATTCCTGAAATAATAGTCAAGAAAATAGACTCCAATAATATTTGGGATCGAATGGACCAAGGGGTGGCTCCAAGAGCTCTTCTAATTCCAATTTCTTTTGTTCTTTCTTTTACTACAATCAACATAATATTACTGATCCCTATTATCCCCGACAGTAACACTAAAATTCCGACAAAATACGCAACAAAATTAAGTGCTGTAAACAGTCCGTTTATTTTGCTAAACTCTTCAAATAAATCAAAATGACCGATAGCTCTATCATCATCAGGGTGAATAGAATGCCTAGCCTTCATAATATCGAAGACCTGCTCTTTTAGCTCTGTAATTGACGCATCATCATTAGCGGTAATAGCCATCCAACCAACATTATTACCCATATTAAAGGCCTGAGAAAATGCTGTAAAAGGAACATATATTTCCTTTTGATCTTCTTCAGCATCCCCATTATTTGATTTCTTTTTATAGGTCCCTATTACCATAAAATTGACACCGTTGATCTTAATATAAGACCCAATGTGTTCCTCATCCGACTCAAACAAAGTCTTCAAAACCCCACTACCAATAATTGCTACTTTTCTCTTATTATTTATATCAGAATAATTAATAAACCTCCCCGAAGTTATATCCATGGGTTGTTGCTCTATTAGTTCAGGGTAATCACCGTATACATTAAATGCTCCTGTCTTCAGCCCTCTAACAACATTATTAGAGCCCTGAAATCCTCCTAATTGATTCCTTGGTGAAACGAAACGTAAATTTGGAACTCCTAATTTTATGGCTTCAACATCTTCAACCTTATACCTAAAACGTCTTCCCTTAGGCAATCCTTTATAGGGTTTCGAAGCGGTTTGTGTCCACATAAACATTGAGTTTGTAGCCATCCCATCAAACCCTTGTTTCACTCCATTTTCCAGCCCTTTTCCAGCCGCAAGTAGAATTACTAAAATAAAGATCCCCCATAAAACTCCGAATGCGGTTAACAAGGTTCTAAACCAATTAGAGCTTAGTGCCTCAATAATCTCTGCCCAACTATCTCTGCTAAACAACTTACTCATCTCGTAGGGCTTCAATTGGTTTAATTGAAGATGCCCTATAAGCTGGCACAAAACCTGCCAAGGCACCTGCAAAAACTAAAATAATCACGGTTGAAACTGCAACCCCAAAATCCACTGTTGGATTTCGAATATAATCGGTTTCAATTAATGGACCTACTAACTCTAATACAATAAGACTAAAAAATAATCCTATAAAACCTGCGATAGCGGTTACAAAAATCGACTCATGAAGAATCATTCCAATTATTGAAATTGGTTGTGCGCCAATGGCTTTTCTAATTCCAATTTCCTTAGTTCTCTCTTTTACGATAATCAACATAATATTACTCACACCAACAACACCTGCAATAATTGTACAAATCCCAACACCCCAAAAGAACCATTTAATCATCGAAATTAAATCGAAAAAACGTTTTGCATTCTCGAGCGAGTTGTTAATATCAATTGCACTCTCATCTGAAGGAGACACAATGTGTTTTCTTTTTAAATCATAATCCAGTTGCGCAGTGAAAGCTTCGGAAGCGGCCAGAGATTTCTCGAAGGTCTCTTCTGGTTTTAGTGTAAAGCTCATTAAGCGAATATTATCCCCGGCGCCATATACTCTTTGACCAGTTGATAGGGGTATAAATATTCTTGTTTCCTCTCTTTCCCCTCCTGGATCTGTGTAAACTCCAACGACTTTAAATTTAATACCGTTAATCTCGACATACTCTCCAATGGCATCGTTCCCTCCAAATAGATCTTTGGAAACTCTGCGGCCTATTACAGCAGTTTTTTCGTAATTATCTAGATCCCCCTGATTTATAAAACGACCAGCTGTCATACTAGCATTTTCCAAAAACTGATAACTACCTCGAACTCCCTCTATACGATAGCTTCCCGATTCATTTTTATAGGTTGTAAGTCCACCCCAAATACGAAAAACTCCAGATTTGTACTCTAATTCTTCAATGTTTTTATTTACAGCTAAGTCGTAATCTTCGTTTTTCAATTGAATAAATCGCCCAGGATTCAAACCTTTAAAACTTTCCGAGGTAACACCCGTCCAAACATCAATTCGATTCGCGGCATCTTGTTCAAACTCCTTTGCGATTCCATTCTGCATGCCCTGACCAATTGCTAAGAGAACGACCAAAATAAAAATACCAGATGCAACGGAAAGACCCGTTAAAAAGGTTCGAAGCTTATTCTTAACAATCGTTTCAAATATTTCTTGCCAACGCTCTAAACTAAACATGGGCAGTAGATTTTGCTAATACCTGTTCCACTTTAGAATCACTAATAATCACTCCATCTTTCAAATTGACAATTCTTTTGCACATATGCGCTATATCGTCTTCGTGAGTTACAATAAGAATAGTTTTTCCCTCGTTATTTATTTCTTGTATAAGCTCCATTACTTCATAGGAAGTCGAACTATCCAAAGCCCCAGTTGGTTCATCCGCAAGTAACACTTTAGGGTCACTAGCCAAAGCTCTTGCAATTGCTATTCGTTGTTTTTGACCACCAGACAACTCACTTGGCAAATGTGAAGCCCAGTCTGCCAATCCAACTTTTTCTAGGTAGTGCATTGCTTTTTCAATACGAGCGGCACGTTTAACTCCTTGGTAGTAAAGTGGTAGTGCAATATTATCTAGTGCAGATTTGTAATTAATTAGATTAAAAGATTGAAAGATAAAACCAAGAAATTTATTTCGATAATTGGCTGCAACTTTTTCGTTCAGGTTCTTAATGATTTTACCATCGAGTTCGTAACTACCTTCGTCGGCTTCATCAAGTATCCCTAAAATATTTAGCAGCGTAGATTTACCGGATCCCGAAGATCCCATAATTGCTACCATTTCGCCATCTGAAACTTTAAAATCTATTCCTTTTAAAACATGAAGGGAGTTACTCCCCATATGGTAGGATTTATGCAAGTCTTTTATTTCAATCATAGCTAAATAATATTCATCAAAGAACAGAAATGAATATCTATTCTTTGCAAAAGTTATGTTAAGACTTGTATTTTAAGAATAAATAAAAGTCACTTTTATTAGACCAGACTTTTCGTCCTTTGTTACACTAAGCAACAAGAAATTAATATTACTCTTTATTGATTTTTCTTTTTCTTCGACTTCGATAAATAATATAGCCAATTCCACCAACGAGAATATATGGGAAAACCATTAAATAAATAATCCCATTATTAATTCCTTTGGCCATTTCTCCATTTTCTTCGCTTTCTATTACCGCACGACACATAGCACATTGTGCTTCTCCTGAATAAGAAAACAATACAACTAAAATTAATAAAAGAAAAAACTTAGTTTTCATCTCTCAATTTAAATGTTCTAATAAAAAGGTGAAATCATTAAATAGACGATCACACCAGTAACGGCAACATATAGCCAAAGTGGAAACGTATATTTAGCTATTTTTTTATGCATCTTGAAATCTCCCAAAATGGCCCGTATGTAGGTGACTAGAACAAAGGGGATTACAACAATTGACAGCAAAATATGACTAATTAATATGGTAAAATAGACTGTTCTTAAAACCCCTTCCCCGCCATAAGGCGTTGAATCTGAAGTCATATGGTAGGTTACATACATTCCTAAAAATAATACCGAAAGCACAATACAGGTTTTCATTAAACGCTCATGCACCTTTTTATTTCCTCTCTTAATCTGAACAACAGATAAAACTAACAAAATGGCAGTTAGCCCATTAATCGATGCATAAATAGGAGGTAAAAAACCCAATCGTTCTACCCCTGGAATTCTAACAGTAAAGAGCAATGCAACAACAATAGGTATCGCAATGGATAGTATCCAAGTCCATATTATATATTTTTTAGAATTTTTTGCTTCGGAAATCTTCATGCTATAATAATTTTTTGATGTCTTCAATCAACATTTTAATATTTGACTCTTCTAAGCCGTCATAGTATATGATTGGATTATCATTCTTATCTCTTCTGGACCGAATATTTCCGTTCTGGTCAATTAACGCAAAATAACCTGAATGTTCAAAACCACCCTTTGAGTCGGGTATTTCTCCAACATATAGGTTAAATCCCGCATTTGCAAGATTAAATATTTTGTCCTTGTCTCCCGTTAATAAGTGCCATTGCGGTTTTGTTATGCCATAGCTTTCCGCATACTCTTTTAAAACTTGAGGTGTATCGTGAACCGGATCTATTGTAAAGGAAGCTATCGCAAAGTTTGAATATGCAAAAAACGCATCCTGCACTGTAGCCATATTTCTATTCATAATAGGACAAATATCGGGACAGGTGCTAAAGAAGAATTCTGCTACCCAAACTTTACCTTTATAATCTTCATTTGTGATAGTGACACCATGCTGATTCGTAAAACTAAACTCAGGCACTACTTTATCTCCTATTATTGCCAGATCAGGCCCAGATAGGCGATCCACTATTTTTGGAACTGCCCAAATTCCGAAAATCAAAAGTATCGCTGTAATCCCAATATATGAATTGTTTTTCATAGCTTAAATGTCCCTGTTTGCCTTATACTTTTTTAACGCCAAACGATACTCTGCCAGAAGCACTTTCACATCGTCGTGCATTTTATTATTTATTTCTGCAATGTCTGAAGCGTTAAACCCATAAAGTTTCCCTTCATTCTCATCTTCATCCCTACCTCGCAGGTTACCATCTTTATCAATTATAAAAACATAGGAAGTAGCTAGGTTTGCATCTAAAGAATAATTGGATTCCAATGAATTAAACACCCCATGTATTGCTTCAGAAGATCCAAAAACAAACTTCCATTGGGCTGTATCAGCAATTTGCCTAAGTTCTAATTTTAACTCTTCCGATTCATCTTGCAATCCTTCAGGCAAAACGATGATTAATTGAAAATCTTGAAAACCACGATTTTTCTTATATATCTTATGTGCAAGATTAAACGCATTACCCTTGTTCTCAAATAGTTCATTTCCGAAGAAACCCAATACAGTTATATGATCTTTAAATCTAACAGAAGCGCCATCTATCGTCTTGAATCCAGTTAATTCGTTTACTTTAGGAGTTAAGACTGGGAGCTTTGCGAAATTATCTTTCCCAGATGCAAAAAACATATACACCGTTATAGGTAAAATAAACAATATCCCAAGGACTAAAATTTTTTTCATCGACGTAGTAATAAGTCTGCAAAAATAAGTCCTAAAACGCGGAGAAACAATGTTTCAAGGTTAATTTTTAGACATAAAAAAAGCCCTGCATTACAGGGCTTTTAATTACTTTATTTATTTAAAAGTCGAACTTCACAAAGCCGCTTTTATATACTTCATAAATATAATCACCTTCGATCAACAGTATTAAAACCAAATAACAAAGAAGGAATATGGTAGTCCAAACAACAGCTCGCCTTAGTGATTTCACCTCATCACGCATGTGCATGAAATCCCAAGTTATATAATATGCCTTAACCAAGGTCAAGATAATAAATACCCAGTTTAGCAATTTCATCGCTAAAAAGGTATTGTTAGTTAAGAGCTCCGGCTTGATAATACCAAAAGCCACCTCAACGATTGTAATTATTGAAAGAAATGTAAATATCCCCCAGATCTTTGTAATATTCGATTTGAACTTTACAAGTCCTCTAAAAATTTCTAATTTATGTTCGTGTGCCATTTTTTTTTCTATTATAGCTTATACAAGATAAAAGAAGGTAAATACAAATACCCAAACTAAATCTACAAAGTGCCAGTAGAGTCCTACTTTTTCAACCATTTCATAACTTCCTCGTCGCTCGTAAGTTCCAATTACCACATTAAAAAAGACTATGATATTTATTATTACCCCCGAAAAAACGTGAAACCCGTGGAATCCTGTAATAAAGAAAAAGAAATCCGCAAATAATGGTGTACCGTATTCGTTATGACGAAGATTAGCTCCTTCTACAACTAGCTTGCCATCATCCACAATTTTCGCAATTGAAGCCTCTCTAGACAGCACTATTGGATGTCCATTCTCATCTTTATATTGTATTCTAACTAATAAATCTTCATTAGCTAAAAACCCAGCTTTTACTTCTTCAAAAGAAAATGAAGTCATGGTATCTGGCTCAGATTGAAACCATAAGCCATTCTTTTCTTCATGTTCTGTTCTGGCAGAAGGTATATGCATGGCAAAGTCTCTAATCGCAACGCGTTCGCCTTCTGAATCCAAAAACTGCACAATCTTACCACCTTTAGTTTCCACGGCTCCGTAGTCTCCTTTGATAAAAGTTGCCCATTCCCAAGCCTGGGAGCCGACAAATATTAATCCTCCAATAATTGTTAGGAACATGTAAAATATAACCTTCTTCTGCTCCATCTTGTGTCCTGCATCCACTGCCAAAACCATGGTCACAGATGAGAAAATAAGAACGAAAGTCATAAATGCCACATAATACATAGGAGCATCTACACCGTGTAAAAATGGAAAGTGAGTGAATACTTGATCTGCAATAGGCCAAGCATCTACAAATTTAAATCTCGAAAAGCCGTAGGAGGCTAAAAATCCAGAAAAAGTCAATGCATCTGAAACGATGAAAAACCACATCATCATTTTGCCATAACTGGCTCTTAGCGGCTTATTTCCGCCGCCCCAGGTTTTTTCCTCAGTTCCTGTTTTTACAACAGTAGTATCCATAAAAAGAAGTTGGTTTTTAATTGGGTTCAAAAATACGTATATTTTTTATCTCACAAAATATAAAAACAAAAACAGATAGATCCATAGTATATCTACAAAGTGCCAAAATGTGGCAGCAAGTTCTATTCCAAGGGTTTTACCGTTTTGATACTTTAGTTTATAATGATTATAAATTACCACAAACAACGTTATTAGCGCTGCAATAATATGTGCCAAATGCATAAGAACCACCAAGTATATAAATGAGGTAGTTATTGAACTCTCACTTCCCGTAAAAAAGTAGCCATTTGCTATGATTTC
>Ga0075467_10002269_pt1 | contig 15190 bp, 7 predicted proteins | sample DEB08_DNA_9_FD_75067 | JGI IMG/M metagenome (GOLD analysis project Ga0075467, IMG submission 75067) | Aqueous microbial communities from the Delaware River and Bay under freshwater to marine salinity gradient to study organic matter... | ecosystem: Environmental > Aquatic > Marine > Coastal ... | reverse complement strand
GGTTAAAATAACTACTGAAGCAAAGGCTAACGCGGCAGGTTCTGGGCGAATATTCATGATGATACCAAACTGCACTAGGGCAACCAATAGAGTAATCACAAATACATCAATCATCGACCAGCGACCAATAAATTCCGTGAGTTTAAATAAGCGTTGTCGAGTATGACGGTGGGCCTGATGCTTGTAGTGTATAGACCATAATAAATACCCCAATGTTAATAATTTTAAAATAGGCACTAAGATGCTGGCGACAAAAACAACCGTGCCAATAAACCACAATCCATCTGTAAAAAGGTAGATCACCCCCGATAAAATCGTATCTTGAGATTGTCGACCAAAGGAGCTTACCGTCATAATAGGTAACACAAGAGCAGGTATGTAGAGAATGACGGCGGTAATCAACAGAGCACTTGTCTTCTGCAAGCTATAACGAATGCGTGGCCGCACGGTGGTAAAGCATCTTGGGCACGGCTCTTGTCTTTCGATTAAACTTTTACCTATGGTTGCTCGGCACGTAAGGCAAGCAGAAAATTCTTTATCATCGCTTGCTGCGAAATAATTATTTGCATAATACCAGGCCCACAAAGCATGAAAATTTACATGTAAATTGATAAGAATTAAGGTCACAATTAAAGCAGTAAAGCTAAGTAATCCAATACCTGGTAGCAGCGTTGCAGATTCTCCCAGTTTCACACTGGTAACGAGTACCCCTACCATAAATATATCGAGCATATTCCACGCTCTTGAGTGCACAAGAAATTTCAAACATAATCTAATACCCGGTGGTTTTCTATTTAGTCGCTTCGAAATAAAGACATAGCTTAGGCTCAAAAGCTCGGTAAGAGGGAAAACAAAAATAGTAATAAAGACTAATAAGGCAAGAATGATTTGATCATTATTGAGCAGGGCCAGTACGCCTGAGAGTAAATTAGAGGATTGTGTTTTAAAACCTGCCTCAACGCTGAGAAAACCAAAAGAGTTACTGCAGATAAACAGGATAACGCTAGTCAATAATAGCGCAATGACACGGCTTTCCCAGTCGCGTTTGAGGCTTTTTAATGTATGGTGACAACGCTGACATAACGTCTTTTTACCCGGCTCTAACGTCGGGCACTCATTGATGAGGCCGCAGTCAACGCAAGCGATAGTATTGCATGCTTTAATGATGTCCATGCTGGTTGAAGCTGATACCATAAAAAGGCATAAATGATGATTTAAAGGCCTTATGTTATGCTGAAGCGAATACAAAAACAAACTTTGTTGTAGGGTAAGCGGCATTTCACTGAAAACCTGAGTCTAATTATTAGGCAACAGCTATATTTAAAAAGGAATAGCCTAAAAGGGCGCTTTACTTGCAAGCCAAGGGTGCTTGCCACAGACCGATAGTTCAGGGCTAACAAATAAATAGAGGAACCATTTTGTCTCAACGATTACTCTGGGTAGACGCTCTACGCGGCTTAGCCATTATTCTTATGATTATTTTTCATTTTTGTTATGATCTTCGTTATTTTGGCTACGTTGATTGGAATATTCCTAATGGCTCAAATTGGTGGCCATTTCGTTATCTTATTATCAGTTTATTTATTTTTACAGTGGGCGTTAGTTTGACGCTTGCTCACACCCCTCATTTACGGCGTATTAATTTTATTAGGCGTATCGCTCAATTAGCCTTTGCCGCTCTTGCAATTACTATCATGTCATTATTTGTATTTCCAAAAGCGTTGATCTATTTTGGTATTTTACACTTTATAGCGTTGGCGTCTTTAATCGGTGTAATGTGTGTTCGAATACCGCTGTTTACTTTGCTAGCGGGAATAATTATTTTAGTGGCTTATTGGTTTGGCGTGTTATCGAGTGACTGGCCGTTTAATTACTTTTCAGAATGGCTGCCAAATGACACTGAAGATTATGTCCCTCTGTTCCCTTGGCTTGGAGTTATGTTTTTGGGAATAGGGTTTGGTGGTGTTTTTTTATCTAAAGTTATTGTGAAATCGAATAAAAATATAAAGTTAATGGATATCCCTCAAAATCAAATAACGCGCCCTATGGCTTGGCTTGGAAAGCATGGCTTACTAATTTATCTTATTCATCAGCCCGTTTTATTCTTAGGGTTTTACGCTATTTATTATTTTTATTAAATCAATGCTGCTCTAACTTTAGAGCGATATTGCGTAATCCCTATGTGGGCATAGGTGGTAAGCGCAAGTTTTCACAATCACGGCAGTTATGTCGGCACTACAGGTTATAGAATATACAGTCATAACTCACAGCAATGGCGTTAAGTATCTTTGCAATACCACCTGCTTCTTGAGATTTTTCTTTACCCACTCCTAATAAAAACTGCATTTAAGACCTTAACCGTCTAACTACCCGTTCGATAATCATCATCTTCTGCCTCTGAAGTAAAACTTAATGTACGGGTAAGGTTTACTTCAGGCGGATGCATAAAATGATATTTATGTAACGTATCGTTACTTTATAAACGGATTAGTATCGTCTAAAAATCGCAAAAAATAAATTTAATGGTTGTTTTGTGCCATATATGATGATATTTTCTCAAATGTGAATAATTCAAAATCAATAATAAAAAGCGCTTTCAGGCAATTGCTGGGGGCGATCATTCGCCTAGCTATTCGCAATGGCTTGAATTACAACGAATTTTCTATTATTTCAAAGTCACTTTATGTGGACATAACGACGCAGGAATATGGAATAAAAGGAAGAGAGACGAATATTTCAAGAGTTTCATTGATGACGGGTTTGGATCGAAAGGAAATAAAACGGATAAGAGCGCAAGGTGAGGCTCAGCTAGATGATATGGGTAAGCGTCCGGATAAGATGGCAGCTATTTTGTCTAGCTGGTTTAGTTTAGATGGTTATACTGATAAAAGTGGCCAGCCTATAGAATTAGAGTTTGAGGGCGAAGGCGCTAGCTTTTCTAAGCTTGTACAGGAGTATGGGGGCGGAAGTTTGGCTCCTATCACTGTATTGCGTGAGTTTAAGCGTTCTAAAACAGTTGAAGAAATCGATAACGGTAAGTTCAAGGCCCTTAAAAAAGATTTTATCCCAAATTATTTTTCTGATCCAAAACAAACTCCAGAAATGGTAAACCCCGATGCTATTGCCCACGGTAGCAGTATGTTGGTGGATCACGTTAATACGATTTTCCATAATTTGTACCGAAACGATATGAAGCAATCTGCTCAGTTGGATATGCGAGCAACACATACATCTGTAAAGGCTTCAAAGGTAAAAGAATTTTATAGTTTAGCGGATAAATTAGGCATGAGAGCATTAGATGAAATGGAAGAGTGGTTAGATTGTAACTCGGTAAATGATGGTGGGTCTGAAAAAGAAGAATCTGTTCGGCTTGGTTTAGGGGTGTATTCAATTGAAGGTAAAAATCAAACGGTAGAAAAAAGAAGGTAATAATAGAAATAAAGTTTATACAAAGGTTATATGGAAATTGATTGTTTTTTATAGGGTTTAAGGATTTGTGTTACTGGGAAGTTAAATTTATTACAGGGTTAAATGGAGTTGTTAAATGGTTATAGGGAAATAAAAGTATAGGTAAAGGTTATATGGATTTGTTTAGGCCTCATGGAAGAGGCATAAACAATGCGAAAAGAATTATATAGTTATAAAAAATTAAAGGTATAAAGTGAATAAGATAAAAAAATACTTAATGTTCCCCTTCATTATTTTTTTGCTAACGGCATGTGGTGGAGGTGGCCAAGATGGTACTGGTAGACCTACTTCGAATGAAAGGCAGATTACTTCTATAGGTTCTATTACTAGTGAAGAGACATTAACAGTTAATGGTGTTGAATATGATACTAGCGAAGCAGAAGTAACAGTCGATAATGAGCCAGGAAATATTAGCGAGCTCGCTATTGGTCAAATTGTTAGTATTGAAGGCACGCTTGATGAAAATGGCCAAACAGGTAAAGCTAATACAATAAGTTATAACACAAATGTATTTGGTCCAGTAAGTGCGGTTAATAAAATAGAAAATACACTCATAATTTTAGGGCAGACAATTCGTATTGAGTCAGACACATTGTATGTAGGTGATGGCTTGTCAGGGCTTGCAGATATACAGGTAAATAATCATCTACGAGTTATAGGTTTTGTTCTTGCAAATGGTGAATTGTCAGCCTCTTATGTTGAGCGTGTGGTATTGGCAGGTGATCAAATCCCAGGGGAAGAAGGCAACCCTTTTTATGAAATTAACGGGCGAATTTCTAATTTAAACATTAATGAAAACACATTTGAAGTTAATGAGTTCGTTATTGATTATAGAAACATTGTAAGCTTGGAAGAGGTAGAAAATGGCTTAGCAGTAGAAATATTGGGTACAGGTGCTAATGCTAATAATGAATTTTTAGCGACAAAAGTAAGACAATTACCAAGAGAATTGGCAGCGTTCGATGTTCGCGTAGAGTTGGAAGGGTTTATTACAGTATATCGGTCAATAGAAGATTTTGAGATAGACGGTACGCTTATCAATACCGATGAGAATACTATCTATGTTGGAGGATCGGCTAGCTTACTTGATGAGAATAGATCGCTTATTTTACGTCAAAAATTAGAGGTTGAAGGTATTATAAATAGTAACGGTGTGCTGGTTGCAGAAAGAATTATTTTTTTAGTAGCGCAATTCACTAGTCATATTTCTGACGAAATACTTGATTCCGAAATAGTTACCTTTAGTTGGACAGATGTTCAGGCAGACGAATATGGTTTTCATATGAGTAGCGGGGACAATGGAGAAATAGTGATATATGAACAGTACTTTGATAGTGACACAACATCAACGACGGTTAATGATCTGCCAATAAATGGAGCGCAGGTAGAAATAGCGATAGGGACTAAGCGTGGGGAAAGGTGGTTTTACCAAGGCTTTTACATAAAAACGCAATCTATTTTGGCAAACGCAGAGCTATTAAGTCATGCATCTGGGGATGTATTAACATCAGATACGGCAACATTTAGTTGGTCAGATGTCAGTGCTGATGAATATAGGCTCCTATTGTTTACTGGTGATAGATCTGGCTCGGTCCACGATGAATATTATTTTGGTGAAGCTGTCTATGGAACGGTTCACGATGAATATTATTCCAGTGATATTACATCAGTAACTTTAGATGATTTGCCGGTTAATGGTGCAGAAATATCGTTAGTATTGTTTACACGTCATGGTCAGGGTTGGGCCAGAAATGATTACTCCATTATAGGTCAAAGCCTATTACCAAATACCGAACTCTTTAGTCACAATAATGGATCAGTTTTAAATGCCAGTACAGCAACATTTAGTTGGCTCGATGTAAATGCAGATGAGTATCGAGTTGAGTTGTACAGCAGAGAGAAACTTGTTCATGCACAATCTTATGGCAATGAAATAACATCTGTAACGTTGAATAATTTGCCTGTCAATGCAGCAGCCTTGGATTTTAGGTTGTTCACTCGGCATGGTTCGGGTTGGAGCTATGAGGCATATAACTTAACTAGTCATCAAGAATTAGATAATGCGATATTGCTAAGTCATACCGAAAATGAGCGCCTGACTTCTGATGTGGTGACATTTAGTTGGTCTAATGTTGATGCGGATGAATACGAAATTCGTTTATTTATAGGCGGAGATTTTTTTCAATCGCAGCGTTATAGTCGACAAACAACTTCTGCAGTATTTAGCGAGTTGCCAACAAATGGAGAGGCGTTAACCTTAGGCTTATTTACCCGGCATGGGCAAGGTTGGGCTTTGAAAAATTATCATTTAATTGGCTCTGTGAGTAATTAAAGAGCATTGAATATAATGATATATCGAATGCTTTTACTATTGAATAACAACTATTTATAGATTTTAAATTACGATATAAAAAATAAGCTAATAGGATTTCAATAATATTATGGATTCAGGATTACACGCGCTTGTTACAGTTGCACGTTTTCATCAGTTGCCGGCAGAGCCAGAACAATTGGCGCATCAATATGCTAAAAATGGGGAGGTTTTTTCTGATACTGAAATTTTATTAGCGGCTAAAGCGTTAACATTAAGAGCAAAGTGTATAAAGCTGAAGCCTGACCAATTAAAGAAAGCAGTTTTACCTGCTATCGCAAAGCATAGCGACGGTAGTTATTTTATTGTTGCGCGATTATCGAAAAATAACTCTAATAAATTATTAGAAGGTGTAGAGGAGCAAGTATTAATCCATGATCTGCGTGAGCAATCACCTAAGACGGTTTCGCTAAAAGATTTTTCAGATATTTACAGCGGCGAGTTGATTATGTTAGCTCGTCGTCAGAACCTTTCGGATAGCCTCCAGCAGCAGTTTGGTCTATCTTGGTTTATCCCTTCTCTAGTTAAATATCGAAAATTATTCTCTGAAATATTAATCGTTTCTTTTTTTCTACAGCTATTTGCTTTGGTAACCCCATTATTTTTTCAGGTTGTGATGGATAAGGTCTTGGTTCATCGTGGTTTTACCACCTTAAACGTACTGGCGGTTGGTTTTTTTATTGTTGTCGTATTTGACGCCTTGCTGGGGGGTATACGAAATTATGTGTTTAGTCATACGACAAATCGAGTCGATGTTGAATTAGGTTCTCGCTTATATAATCACTTGTTGGCATTGCCCTTATCGTATTTTGAATCGAGGCAGGTAGGGCAAAATGTTGCCAGGGTTCGAGAGCTAGATACTATCCGTAACTTTATAACGGGAACGGCACTTACTCTGATTATCGATCTACTATTTGTGTTCGTTTTTATTGCGGTCATGTGGTACTACAGCCCAACACTGACATGGATTGTATTAGCCACTATTCCTGCCTACGTTTTACTGTCAATTTTTATTACCCCGATACTTCGCCATCGTTTAGATGAAAAATTTAAACATGGTGCTGCTAATACTGCATTTTTAACGGAATCGATAACCGGTATTAGTACCGTAAAAACGATGTCTGTTGAGCCGCAAATGCAGCGTAAATTAGAAGACCATTTGTCGAGCTATGTTCACGCTTCCTTTCGCAGTCAAAATTTAAGTAATGTCGCTAATCAAGTGGCGGGTTTAGTGAATAAGTTGACGACCCTTGGCATTATTTGGATGGGCGCACATTTGGTGATTGGTGGTGATATTTCGGTAGGTCAATTGGTTGCCTTTAATATGTTGGCAGGTCGTGTCAGCGGTCCGATCTTAAAACTAGTCCAACTTTGGCAGGATTTTCAGCAGGCAGGAATTTCTATTAAGCGGTTGGGTGATATTCTTAATTCCCCTCGCGAACCTGGCTTTAACCCCAATCGTTCACTTTTACCATCGCTAAAAGGTGATGTGAGTTTTGAACAAGTACGTTTTCGATATCGAGCTGAAAGCGCTGTCATTTTGAACGATATTTCGCTAAAAATACACGCAGGTGAAGTGATTGGAATTGTCGGGCGATCGGGTTCAGGTAAAAGTACAATTACTAAGTTAATTCAACGTTTATATGTGCCTGAAGCTGGAAAGGTGGCGGTAGATGGCGTTGATCTTTCGATGATAGATACTGCATGGTTGCGACGTCAAATTGGCGTTGTACAGCAAGAGAATTTTTTATTTAATCGTACTATTAGAGAAAATATTTCATTAGTAGACCCCTCTATCTCGATGGAACGAGTAGTCAACGTCGCCAAAATGTCAGGGGCACATGAGTTTATAGTCGAATTACCAGAAGGTTACGATACTTTAGTCGGTGAGCAGGGTAGTAATTTGTCGGGTGGCCAGCGGCAGCGCTTAGCGATAGCCCGAGCGTTACTGACTAATCCAAGAATATTAATATTTGATGAAGCTACCAGCGCATTAGATTATGAGTCTGAGCGTTTAATTCAAGATAACATGATAGATATTTGTAAAGGGCGAACCGTTTTTATTATTGCTCATCGCTTAAGCACGGTAAAACAGTGTGATCGAATTATTGTGATGGATAAAGGTAATATTATGGAACAAGGGAGCCATGATGATTTACTTAAGGCTAACCAATATTACGCAAGGCTTCACAGTTACCAAAGTCACCAGCCACAACTTCAAAAAGTAAAAGTGTCAACAACCCGCCCCGATAAGTCGTCGTTTCAGGTCAAGAGTCAGGTTCAGACTGTCAAGGATGATAAGGCATGAGTAATTTAGCGATATTGAAAGATGCATGGATGAATCGAGATAAATTGGGTGATGGCGGTCGTTCACGTGAGCTTTCAGCATTTTTGCCTGCCGCATTAGAAATTCAAGAAACGCCACCAAATCCATTAAGCCGGTGGGTCTCACGGATATTATTGGTATTGTTTTCTCTGGGGGTTTTATGGACCTATTTTGGCGAAGTGAATATTGTTGCCTCTGCAGAGGGGAAAATTATACCCAGCTCTAGAGTTAAACAAGTACAACCGCTTGAAAAGGGGATCGTGAAGTCTATTCTCGTCAGCGAGGGCACCTATGTAACTAAAGGTCAAGCGTTGGTTGAATTGGATACCACTCTAACGGCTTCAGATGAAAATCGTTTAAGTTTTGATTTGAAAAGTGCTGAACAAAAATTAATAGTCAATAAAGCATTATTTTCCTTTATTCAAAAAGCTGAAAAAAATAATAAATCAATTAAATTTTCTGACTTAGATTTATCGGGGAAATTAAACAGTAAGGTGAATAGCCCCACTTTTTATAAGCAGTTGTTGTGGCAAAAGTGGCAAGAATATTGGTCACAAAAATTAACCTTTAAATCCATGTTGGAAAAAACCTATGCTGAGCAGCTGGCAGCAAAAGACATTATTGTTAAATTAGAACAAACCTTACCCATCATCAATAAAAAAACGGAAAAATTAAAGCAGCTATACAGCAAAGCCTTTGTTTCGGAAACAAATTACCTAGATGCTGAGCAAGAAAGGATTCAGCAAACTCAAGACCTAGAGGCAGAGAAGCATCGTTATCAACAATTAATTGCTCAGGCTAATCAAATACGTGGCCAGAATAATAACCATGTTGCACAAACCAGCAGTATTTTATTGTCCGAAATGACAGATCAGCAACGCCAAATTTCAACATTAAAAGAAGAGTTGATTAAAGTAAGTGATATAAATGATAAGCGAATACTGTATGCGCCAGTATCAGGAAGAATACAAGAACTGGCAATCAATACCGTCGGCGGTGTGGTTACCGAGGCGCAGCAATTGATGTTGATCGTTCCCGATGAAGAGCAGTTAGAGGTTGAAGTGACATTGGAAAATAAAGATATTGGCTTTGTGAGAGCCGACATGCCGGCAGAAATTAAAGTGCACACCTTTCCGTTTACTAAATATGGAACAATTAATGGGCAAGTGACCAATGTGTCTAATGATGCCATCGTCGATGAAAAACGAGGTTTAATTTATACCATGCAATTGCGCATGGACGACAACAAAATTAATGTTGAAGGTAATAATGTTCGTTTAATCGCAGGCATGGCAGTGACTGCAGAAGTACATATTGGGAAGCGTCGTATTATCGAGTTTTTTTTGGCGCCATTATTACGTTATAAAAATGAGAGCATAAGAGAACGCTAATAAAAAATTTAAGTTCATATTCTGAGCTTAATACAGCGTATGGATGCGTTGTTATTTTTACTATAAAGATAGGTTATTTGTAATAAACCCTGTCTAGTCAGTAATATCAGGGAAAAATTGAATTTTAATTAAATAGAGAGGAAAAGGAATATGGCGACTATACATGGAACAAGCGAATCAGAAACCCTTGAGGGGACAAATAATAATGACGGTATTTTGGGGCATTATGGTAACGATGTGATTTCTGGTGGTGATGGAAATGACATAATCTACGGAGATAATGGGCCGAGTGATAATTCCGGTCGTGGTGGCAACGATATTATTAACGGTGGCGCTGGTAACGATACTCTATATGGCGACGGTGGCGATGACATTTTAAATGGTGGTGAGGGCCACGATGTTCTACTAGGGTGGACCGGTAATGATACCTTAATCAATAGTACCGGCAATGATACTTTGTCAGGGCAATTCGGAGATGATATTTACCGTATACGCGAAGGTTATGGCGATGCCTTAATTAGTAATGCGGATTTGGGTAATGGTTATGATGTTATTGAATTTGACGGTGCGATAAGCCCTGCAGATATTACAGTGAGCCAATCTGGTAATGATTTATTGTTAACGATTAATGCTACGAATGAAGTGATTACCGTTTCTCGTCACTTTTCTAATCAATTCAACTCTGCAATTGAAGAAGTTAAGTTCAGTGATGGTACATCGTGGACGACGAGTACAATTGAAAACATTATCACTGCACAGAATGAGCCTCGAGAAGATAATGTACTCGGTGGTGGCTCTTCGGATGATACTTATTTGATCAATATCGGTGATGGTAATACCTTTATTACAGGCGAGTATGATGGGGTGGAGAATGAAATGGATAATGACAGGATTGTCTTTGGTGAGGGTATCAGCCCCCAAGACCTTACCTTCGTTCGTGAAGGCGTAGATCTTGTGGCTACTATCGGTGTCACAGGTGAAACGGTAACAGTCCCTCGTCATTTTGAGACTCGGTATTTCGATGATTATGAGCGTGGTCGTTTATGGCAAGTCGAGGCGTTTGAATTTAGTAATGGCACCCGTATCGATATGAATAATATTGTCTATGCCAACTCCGCGGCAACAGATGGTGCCGATACTATTTCATTTAATAACAGCGGTGACTCTATCGAAGCTCTCGCAGGTGATGATGATATTCGGGGTGGGAGAGGTGATGACTATATCGATGGCGGCGATGACGATGATATTATCTATGGTGAAGGCGGCAATGATATTTTAATTACTGGCCATGGTAATGACACGGTTTACGGAGGTAACGGAGACGATATGATTCTCATTACCTCTAAAGAAGATGATCACGATACGGCTGTTGGTGGTGCTGGTTCGGACACGTATTTTTATGGTCAAGGCTCGGGTGATGTCACAATTACTGAATCTATATATTTCGATGGTAGTGATGCCGATAGGCTTATTTTTGATGAGGGTATTGATCCTTCAGATGTTTTAGTTTCCCGAGATGGTCGGAATTTATTATTGACTATTCAGAGTACGGGAGCCGTTATTACCGTCACAGATGCATATATTTCTGGTCAATATTTCAATAAGCTTGAATCGGTTTTTTTTAGTGACGGGACTGAATGGGATCGAAATACTGTTCGTTCAATGACTGTAGGAGCAACTGATGGTAACGATGTTATTACTGCCGACGAGTTTGTTGGAACAGCGACTAGGCAGCCCCTTTCTGGCTTAGGTGGTAATGACACTATTTATGGAAACGATGCCCGTAATCGGCTTTTAGGTGGGGAGGGTGATGACACAATCTATGGTGGAGCTGGCAATGACACTCTGCAAGGAGAATCTGGAGATGATCAGCTAGAGGGTGGTTCTGGAGACGATTTCCTTTATGGCGGTGAGGGTAATGATGCTCTTATTGGCTGGGTAGGGGATGATACCTATTTTTATAATCAGGGTGATGGCAGCGATACCATTATCGAATACCGAGAAGTAACAGAGACGGCTTCGAATAAAGGTACCGATACTATTCGCTTTGGTGAAAATATTTCTAGCAGTGATATCAGCTTATCTCGTAGTGCTGCAAGCTTTGACTTATTAGTCACGGTTGAATCCACGGGCGAAGTTATTACCGTTAATGATTTTTTCCTCAGTACAACAACGGATGGAAGTTATCGAGGTCGTCGCTCTCAAATCGAAGGGATAGAGTTTAACGATGGGACTAGCTGGGACCTCCCCACCATTATGAGCAATGTTCATAATCCCGAAGGCACTGCAGCTAATGATGTGATTACATTAGATGATAGCGGCAGTTTTTCAGAAGGTTATGATGGCAATGACAATATTTTAGGGGGTCGCGGTAACGATATAATTGATGGTGGTAATGGCGATGATATTATTTATGGTGAGCAAGGAAACGACTTCATCATGGCGGGTAATGGTAACGATGTTATCTACGGTGGCGGTGGTGATGACTTGATCGTTCTTGAATCCGATGGCACTGATACCGATATTGTATCAGGTGGTTTGGGTAATGACCTTATTGCTTATTCGCAAAGTTCGGGTGATGTTACGATCAAGCATGAAGGCCTTTTAAACGGCTTCGAAAATTCACTATTCTTTGATGAAAACATTAGTGTAGACGATGTTTCTGTTTCAGAAAATAATGATGATATCTTATTAACGATAGAGAGCACTGGAAAAGTGATTACTATCGATTCCTTCAATAGCTTTCGAGAAAGTGATTCTCTTGCGGTTCAGAAAGTAAGTTTCGCCGATGGAACGTCATGGTACACCTCGGACTTATTATCGATGGCATCAACAGCAGATACGTCGACTGAGTCAAATGCACTTAACAATCAAGTTGATCAGTTAGTGTCAGCAATGGGGGCCTTTGATGCACCAAGTGGTGCTGGAAGTATCGTCTTGCAAGATGATACAAGTCAATTGCAGCCATTGTTAGTGGAGCCATCTCAAGCTGCATAAGCAATAATTTGAAATTGTTATTATTTTAAGGCCGCTACGCGGCCTTTTTTATTTCCATCGTTAATTATCATTGACTTGTATTAACCTTATGCATGCTTAACTGAGTGTTTATGCACCTAAATATCATGCTCTAATCTAACCGCTCTAACTTTGTGCATCTATCTCAAATATTTCTCCACTATCTCAATAGATAATTCAAATAAAAATTCCTTTAAAAATAATAACTTAAGCTACCCCATAGTTTTTTTGTGCGATGTGGCACAACTTATGCGCCAGTTTTAGTAACTGGATATAACTCGTTAGTACAAGTCTATATTCAATCAGGGTCAATAAGCCATTTGTTATTAAAAACGAAACTAGGGGGTTAACATGTTAAATAGAGCTATTTTACTTTCAGTTCTTACCGCACTAGCAATACCAGTGAGTGCAGAAAATATAAGGATTGCGATCGGTCATCAAAGTATGTGTACCGATACCTATACAGCAGGGATTGTGGTTAAAGAATTGAAGCTGTTGGAAAAGCACTTGCCGAGAACCGGTAAATACGCTGATGCTAAATACGATATTTCATGGAGCGACTATTCATCAGGTGGCCCAATTACTAATCAAATGCTAGCTAATAAATTGAATTTTGGCGTAATGGGAGACTACCCCCTTATTGTTAATGGCGCCAAATTTCAAGAAACAGATTCGCTTAGAACAAAGTATATCGCCGGTACAGGTTACAACCTAAAAGGCAGTGGTAATGCCATTGTTGTTCCTGTTGCATCAGATATTTATAGTATCGACCAGCTAAAGGGTAAAGAAGTCTCAACACCGGTAGGTAGTGCAGCGTGGGGAATGTTGTTAAAAGCCATGCAAGACAACAATATAAGCTCTAAGGAATACAGCTTAAAAAATCAAAGCCCAGCGGTTGGTGCGGCCAATATTGCGGCGGGTAAAATCGATGCGCATTCGGATTTTTGTCCTTGGTCAGAACTAATGGAGTTTCGCGGTACAGGCCGCAAAATTTATGACGGTAGTGAAACCGGTATACCCTACCTTCATGGTGTTGTCGCCAGACAAGATTTCATAGATAAATATCCAGAAGTCGGCGTTGCTTTTGTTAAGGCGGTCTATGACGCTGGAGTTTGGATTCGTGAAGATCCTATACGTGCAGTAGATTTAATGGAGAAGTGGACTGGTGTCGAGAAAGAAGTTTTATATATTTATTTTTCTCAGGGTGGTCACTTAACGTTAGATCCTACTATTAAGGATAAATTTGTTGATGCGCTTAAGTTCAATCACGGCGTTTTAGTAACGGAAAAAGCGATTCCAAAGTTAGATTTTGACGAGTGGATTACCGAAGACTATCTAAGAACGGCTTACAAGGAAATGGGAATAAATTATGACGGAGATAAGGCTGAGTTAGTTGATCCAGCTATTGTTAATGCATCTCTTCCTATGGAAATTTGGCATTCACGTGACGGAATTTCAACTTATGCTACCAGCGCAGATTTTCTAACCGCCATTGATAACTTCCGTAAAACAGGCGCGAAGCTCAATGCCACCTATGTTTATGATAAAGAGACAGGTTTGAAGTTGTTCGGTAAAACTGCATTCTTTGTTAAAACTAAAAGTGGTTATGAAACTTTCTTGCGCAAGCCGGATGCTGATAAGTTTGCTAGTGAAGCGGGCGGTGAAGTTATGGATCTTGAAAAAGTAATAGCGAGTATGTCTAGCTAGTTTTTTATTGTTAAGTTAAACCGCTTTATATGTATAAAGCGGTTTTAATTACTAAAATAATAGGGTGTCGGTAGACTAAAATGAATTTGGCAAGCATAGAAAAAGAGCCTCAAAAAGATCTTGAGTCACCCGATAGAGTGGCTGAATCAGTTGCATCAATGAAAATCGAAGATGCAGAAGTTAAGGCTGTAAATGAAAGCAAAGCAAAAAGTAAAACTATTGCAGAAAAATTTTCTGATAATATCGATTTAATTAAATCTATAGGTGTCGGTTTCTGTTCTATAATAGTAGGTTTATTAATTTGGCATTTTGCAACACTGTATAATTTTAATTTTTATATTAATTTTGAAAATGTACCCTCCCCATTGAAGGTGGGTTCATTTTTTATTGTTCATCTTGGCGATCCAGAATTTTATATTCATATTCTTGTTAGTTTAAGGCGAATATTTTTTGCTTATTCTTTAGCGGTAATATTGGGAATTACGATTGGTTTGTTTGTTGGCCGCTCAAAAACAATTCGTGCGGCGGTATTACCGTATATAGAGATCGTTCGGCCAATACCGGCAGTCGCTTGGATCCCCTTGGCTATCTTAATGTGGCCAACAGAAGAGTCATCGATTGTATATATTACTTTTCTCGGTGCATTATTTCCTATCATTTTAAATACAGTCCATGGGGTTGAGCAGACTCCTGAGGTATTAGTTCGAGCAGCTTTATCTTTAGGCGCTAAAAAAACACAAATTTTTTACCATGTAATATTGCCTGCAGCATTGCCGAGCATCGCTGCAGGTTTGGCTATTGGTATGGGTGTGAGTTGGTTTTCTTTGCTGGCAGGGGAAATTATATCAGGTCAGTATGGCATTGGTTATTTTACCTGGAACGCTTATTCGTTAATTAATTATCCTGATATTG
>Ga0075467_10002267_pt1 | contig 15194 bp, 11 predicted proteins | sample DEB08_DNA_9_FD_75067 | JGI IMG/M metagenome (GOLD analysis project Ga0075467, IMG submission 75067) | Aqueous microbial communities from the Delaware River and Bay under freshwater to marine salinity gradient to study organic matter... | ecosystem: Environmental > Aquatic > Marine > Coastal ... | reverse complement strand
TCGAATATCCGGCAAAGGATGGCAAACGCTATATCCTGAACCTGATCGACACGCCCGGCCATGTCGACTTCGCTTATGAAGTCTCGCGGTCGATGCGCGCGGTTGAGGGGTCTTTGCTGGTGGTCGACGCTTCCCAAGGGGTTGAGGCGCAGACGCTGGCCAACGTGTATCACGCGTTGGATGCGGGCCATGAAATTGTGCCGGTGTTGAACAAGATCGACTTGCCCGCCGCCGAACCTGCCCGTGTGAAACAGCAGATTGAAGATGTGATCGGGTTGGACGCGTCTGACGCGGTAGAGATTTCTGCCAAATCCGGCCTTGGTATTCCGGATGTTCTGGAAGCGATCATCACCCGTTTGCCGCCGCCCAAAGGCGACCGCAATGCGCCGTTGAAGGCGATGCTGGTCGACAGCTGGTATGACAGCTATCTGGGCGTGGTCGTTATGATCCGTGTGATTGATGGCGTAATCCGCAAGGGCGACCGCATCAAGATGATGCAGACCAACGCGGTCTATGGTGTCGACAAGCTTGCCGTGTTGAAGCCGCAGATGGTGGATATTGCTGAACTTGGGCCAGGCGAGATTGGTATCTGGACAGGCTCTATCAAGCAGGTGCGTGATACCCGTGTGGGCGACACGATTACGTCCGAGAAAAAGGGCTGTGATACACCATTGCCGGGTTTCAAACCCGCGCAACCCGTTGTGTTTTGTGGCCTGTTCCCGGTTGATGCCAATGATTTCGACGATCTGCGCGATGCGATTGAAAAGCTGCAATTGAATGACGCGTCGTTCAGTTCCGAAATGGAAACCAGCGCCGCCTTGGGCTTTGGCTTTCGTTGCGGTTTCCTTGGGTTGCTGCACCTTGAGGTGATCCGCGACCGTTTGGAACGCGAATATGACCTTGACCTGATCACCACAGCACCGTCGGTTGTGTTCCACCTGCATATGAAAGACGGCGAGGTGCGTGACCTGCACAACCCTGCCGATATGCCTGACCTGACGCTGGTCGACCATATCGACGAGCCACGGATCAAGGCCACAATCTTGGTGCCGGATGAGTATCTGGGCGATGTCCTGAAGCTGTGCCAAGACCGTCGTGGCATCCAGATGGACCTGTCCTATGCCGGCCCCCGCGCGATGGTCGTCTATGACCTGCCGTTGGCCGAGGTGGTGTTTGATTTCTATGACCGGCTGAAATCGGTGTCCAAGGGTTACGCCAGCTTTGACTATGTGATTTCCGAGTATCGTGAGGATCATCTGGTCAAAATGTCGATCCTTGTGAACGACGAACCCGTTGATGCGCTGTCGATGATGGTCCACCGCGACCGCGCCGATATGCGGGGCCGCGCGATGGTGGAAAAGCTGAAAGACCTGATCCCCCGCCACATGTTCAAAATCCCGATCCAAGCGGCGATTGGTGGCCGCGTGATTGCGCGTGAGACGCTGTCTGCGATGCGCAAAGACGTGACCGCAAAATGCTATGGCGGCGACGCCAGCCGGAAGAAAAAGCTGCTGGAAAAGCAGAAAGCCGGTAAAAAGCGGATGCGTCAATTCGGCAAGGTAGAGATCCCCCAAGAGGCGTTTATTAGCGCCCTAAAAATGGACAGCTAAGGCTGTGCAGTTTTAGTGTGGGTGGGCGAAAGCGATTGGCGAAAGCCAAACGCGTGCCCACGCGGTGGGGAGTTTTGGGTGGTTTTAAAATGGCTGACAGATCGGCTGAAGAAATTGCGAACGATTGCACTTCCGAGTTCGGTTTGGAAGATGGCCAGATCGTTCTTAAGTTGACAAATAGCGTTTCTCAGCTTTCGCTTGAATGGCGAGCCTTTTTGTACTTTTTCTGCGGCCCCAAAGAACGCGTTGCGGTTCTAAATCAGGCCTCTGGATTAACTGCGCAATTGTTGCAAAACCTTCTTTGGGACAATGCCCTACTCAAGATCAGAAAGCTAACGGACCCGGCGATCCAATCAGGTAAGTTGAACTTATCTTTAGAACAATTGGTCAGAATTGCCAAAGACAATAAGCAGTTGAACATTTCTTCTTCTTTTGCTGGGCTGAAACTATCCTGTAAAACATCGCGTCTATATGCAGACAAATACATAGCTCACACTGATTTGGCGCATGCAATTGGCGACGACACCGTGATGGTTGTTCGGCGTGACACCACCGCTGCTGTGAAAGCAATTATGGAATTTGTTCATGGCTTTCATTCAAGAGTGCGAGACGTACACTACAAACTGTTGCCTCTGACATCAGTGAATGATGAGCAACAGTTTTTGGAGCGAATTTTCCTTGGAAACAATGCAGCTAACCAAAAAGAAGCCGAAAAAATAGCAAAAGCTAAGGCGGGCGATTGGCAAGCTCTCAATGAACCGTTGGTTCCTTCTTGGATTTGGGATTCAGCTTTTCGTGATGACCCATTCTAACTGAACAATTCCCGCCCCCTCCAAATCTCCGATTTGGCAGCGCCCGAACCGCCCCCACGGGGCGGGCGCTTCTCGCCCTCCCCTCGGTTCGGGCGCGATGTCCTGCTCATTGCTAAAGCGGAAAAGAAAAGGGCGGGGGAACCCCCGCCCAAACCTGAGCTTAGGTCAGGGTTCCCCCCAAATCACATATCCTGCTGCACCTGACGCGCGCTGTCGGTGATGACCGCACCCGTGGTTCCGACGTCACGGCCAAGGCCCTTCATGGTTTCGCAGCCAGTCAGCAGCATCAGGGCGAGGGCGGGCAGAATAAACAGCGGGTTGCGCATCGGACTATCCTATTGGTTAAAGCTTCTGAATCGTATCACGCACAATAATACCTCGCAACACGGCGTTTGGTTCCCCTTTAGCCCCCACTTTCTTCCTCCCCCCCCCAAAAAATTCCCCCATTCACCTCCCCCCTCACTCCGGCTACGCTCCTCTAACCACAGACCAACCCTAAGGAGAGCCCCCGATGAGTGATGCTTTTATCTGCGATGCAGTGCGGACACCGATTGGGCGGTATGGTGGGGCCTTGTCTGGCGTGCGGGCGGATGATCTGGCGGCGGTGCCGTTGCGGGCGTTGATGGTTCGCAACCCAAGTGTGGATTGGGCGCAGGTCGATGATCTGATCTATGGCTGCGCCAATCAGGCGGGGGAGGATAACCGCAATGTTGGCCGTATGGCGGCGCTGCTGGCAGGAATGCCGGTGAGCGTGCCGGGGACAACTGTGAACCGGCTGTGCGGGTCGGGGATGGATGCGGTGGGCATGGCCGCGCGGGCGATCAAGGCGGGGGATTGTGATCTGGTCATCGCCGGCGGTGTGGAAAGCATGAGCCGCGCGCCCTTTGTCAGCCCCAAGGCCGAAGCCGCGTTTTCGCGCAACACCGCTGTTTATGACACCACGATAGGCTGGCGCTTTGTGAACCCTGCGATGAAGGCGCTGTATGACACCCATTCAATGCCGGAAACCGCCGATATTGTGGCGGCGGAGCATGGGATAGGGCGCGACGATCAAGACCTGTTCGCCGCGCGGTCGCAGGCGCGCTGGCGTGTGGCGCAGGCAGCGGGTGTGTTTGGGGATGAGGTGGTGCCGGTCAGCCTGCCGCAGAAACGCGGCGATCCGCTGGTTGTCGCGGTGGATGAGCATCCGCGCCCGGATACTACGGCGGCGCAATTGGCGGGGTTGCGCGGGATCAACGGGGCTGCGCTGTCGGTGACGGCGGGCAATGCCTCGGGCGTGAATGACGGGGCGGGGGCGATGGTGATTGCGTCAGCTTTGGCGGCGCAGGCGCAAGGGCTTAGGCCCAAAGCGCGGATTGTGGCGATGGCCGTGGCGGGGGTGGAACCGCGGGTCATGGGGATTGGCCCCGTGCCTGCGGTGCAAAAGGTGCTGGCGCGGGCGGGGCTGACGTTGGCCCAGATGGATGTGATTGAGCTGAACGAAGCTTTTGCCGCACAAGCCTTGGCCGTGCTCCGCGCGCTGGGGCTGCCTGATGATGCCGCGCATGTGAACCCGAACGGCGGGGCGATTGCGCTGGGCCACCCTTTGGGGATGAGCGGGGCGCGGTTGGTGATGACCGCGATGTACCAGCTGCACCGCACAGGCGGGCGATTTGCGCTCTGCACGATGTGCGTGGGCGTGGGGCAGGGGATTGCGCTGATTATAGAGCGTGTCTGAGGCTGGCGTTCGTTTCGGTTTAACCATCTGTTAACCTAAAGCTGGCACGAAGAAGGGATGAAAACACGCATCCTGATTCTCGGGCTACTCCTTGCTCTTGCCGCCTGTGGGGCGCAGCCTGCCCCGCAGATGTGGGGGGCCGCGCGTACGGATGTGATGCGCGATGGGCGCAGTTACACCCTGTTTCAAAAGGGGACGCAGGTAGAGATTATTCGGCTGGGCTGGGCATCGCGCGGTGAGCATCAAGCGATCCGCGCCACGATGATAGAGCTGATCCCCGAGGTGACGGGATGCCGTTTGGTGGAAAGCACCCTACAAGGAGATAGTGGCGAGATGCGGGGGCGGGTCACTTGCCCCAAAGGCGTGGGCTAAGGGGCGACTGCTGAACAGATGCCTTGGGCCGCGTAAGGCTGCGGCCCGAAGCGTTATACGTTTTAGATGCTGTCCAGCCGCACGGGCGCGCCGGTCTTGGCCGAAAGGGTCGCAGCCTCGGCCATGGCCAAAGCGGCGACACCATCGTCCAATGTCACCGGCATGGGCGTGCCATCCACCAAGGCGGTCACAAACGCCGCCCATTCCGCAGTATATGCCGCCATATACCGTTGCAGGAAAAAATAGGTCGGTTTTGCCCCGACCACGCCAGCAGCGGTCGATTTCACCACAGTGTTTTCCAGCACGTTCTGGGCCTGCAACAACCCTTCGGACCCCAGCAGCTCCACGCGCTGGTCATAGCCATAGGCCGCCCGGCGGGAGTTTTTGATAACCGCGATGCGGCCATCGGCATAGGTCATAGTGACCACTGCGGTATCCACATCACCGGCAAGGCCAATCGTAGTGTCCACAATCGACGTGCCAACAGCGCTGATCGCAACAGGGGGCGTGCCCATGATGAAATTCGCCATGTCAAAATCATGGATCATCATATCGCGAAACAACCCGCCTGAAACTTTGACATAGTCCACGGGCGGCGGTGTCGGGTCAAAAGAGGTGATTGACAACAGCTCTGGTTGGCCAATCTCGCCCGCATCAACGGCGGCTTTCAGCGCGCCAAAGTTGGGGTCAAAACGGCGGTTAAACCCGATCATTACCGGGCGACCATTGGCGGCGGCAAGTTTTTGACAAGTTTGCGCACGGGCAAGCGACAGATCCACCGGCTTTTCACAGAACACGGCTTTGCCCGCTGCTGTTGCCGCTTCGATCAATCCGGAATGGGTGTCGGTCGAGGTGGCGATCAGCACAGCGTCGATGCTTGGGTCGGCGATGATCGCGTCGTTGGTGCGGGGCTCGCAGCCATATTGTGCGGCCAAGCGTGCGGCAGCCTCGGGGATGAAATCCGAAACAGCAACAAGCGTGCTGCCGGGATGTGCGGTGATCGCCGTGGCATGGACGCCTGCAATACGGCCGGCGCCAAGAAGGCCAACTTTCAGCATGTGGGGTTCCTTGAAAATGAGGGTCAGGGATTTGGTTTGTAACTTGCGACTTGGCGCAAAGCATTGCCGCAGGACAGCTGACTCCGCAAGGGGCAAGCCTAGCGCATTTATGGGGCGCAATGGGGCGGCAAAATGGGTCTGTCCTTGACAGTGGCGGTATCAATAGAAAGAAACAGGGTGCAGGGCCCATCGGCCCGATCACATGGCCCAACCTTCGCCACTTGTCATCCTATCTGCGGTAAACCCGTTTGGAGTAGCCTCATGAAATTTCGTTTTCCCGTCGTGATCATTGACGAAGACTTCCGGTCCGAGAACTCGTCTGGTTCCAGCATCCGTGCTATGGCCGAGGCGATTGAGAAAGAGGGTTTTGAGGTTCTGGGCGTCACCAGCTATGGTGATCTATCCAAATTCGCGCAGCAACAGTCGCGTGCCAGTGCGTTCGTCTTGTCAATCGACGACGAAGAATTCAGCCCCGGCCCCGACCTTGACCCCGCGGTTTTGAACCTGCGCAGCTTTATCGAAGAAGTGCGCTGGAAAAACGCCGATGTGCCGATATATGTGTACGGCGAAACCAAAACCAGCCGACACTTGCCCAATGATATTTTGCGCGAACTCCACGGCTTTATCCATATGTTTGAGGATACACCGGAATTTGTAGCCCGCCATATTATCCGCGAGGCGAAAACCTATCTGGATGGCATTCAGCCGCCGTTCTTCAAGGCGCTTTTGAACTATGCCGAGGATGGGTCCTATTCTTGGCATTGCCCCGGCCATTCTGGCGGTGTGGCGTTTTTGAAAAGCCCGATTGGCCAGATGTATCACCAATTCTACGGCGAAAACATGCTGCGCGCCGATGTCTGCAACTCGGTCGAAGAGCTGGGGCAGCTTTTGGACCATAATGGCGCGATTGGTGCATCTGAACGCAATGCGGCGCGGATTTTCAACGCTGACCACTGTTTCTTTGTGACCAATGGTACGTCTACGTCCAATAAAATGGTGTGGCACCATACGGTTGCTCCGGGTGATGTTGTTGTGGTGGATCGGAACTGCCACAAGTCGATCCTGCACAGCATCATTATGACTGGCGCCATTCCGGTGTTCCTGAAACCCACGCGCAACCATTACGGCATCATCGGCCCGATTCCGCGCGCCGAGTTTGAGATTGAGGCGATCAAGGCCAAAATCCGTGCCAACCCGCTGTTGAAAGGCGTCGATGCCGACACGGTGAAACCCCGGATCATGACGCTGACGCAATCAACCTATGACGGGGTGCTTTACAACACCGAAACCATCAAGGACGTGCTGGACGGCTATATCGAAAACCTGCATTTCGATGAGGCATGGCTGCCGCATGCAGGCTTCCACCCGTTTTACGGCACGTTTCATTCGATGGGGCGCAAGCGGGACCGGCCGAGGCATTCGGTAACCTATGCCACGCAATCCATCCATAAATTGCTGGCAGGGATCAGCCAAGCCAGCCATGTTTTGGTGCAAGACAGCCAAAATACCAAGCTGGATCGGCATCTGTTTAACGAAGCCTATTTGATGCACACCTCGACCAGCCCGCAATACAGCATTATTGCCAGCTGTGATGTGGCGGCCGCGATGATGGAGCCGCCCGGCGGCACCGCTTTGGTCGAAGAAAGCATCATGGAAGCGCTCGATTTCCGCCGCGCCATGCGCAAGGTTGATGAAGAATACGGCAATGACTGGTGGTTCCAAGTTTGGGGTCCGGAAGCGCTGGAAGACGAAGGCATTGGCCGCGCCAAGGATTGGGTCCTCAAGCGCACCGATGCCGAAGGTGTTCAAGCCTCGGACGGTGTGGATTCCTGGCACGGGTTTGGCGATATGGCGCCGGGGTTCAACATGCTTGACCCAATTAAAGCCACACTGATCACCCCTGGTTTGAACCTTGATGGACGTTTTGAGGATGAGGGCATCCCCGCGTCAATCGTTACCAAATATCTAACAGAGCACGGTGTTGTCGTCGAAAAAACAGGACTTTACAGCTTTTTCATCATGTTCACCATCGGCATCACTAAAGGCCGCTGGAACTCGCTGTTGACCGCGTTGCAGCAGTTTAAAGATGACTACGCCAAGAACCAACCGATGTGGAAGACCATGCCGGAGTTTTGCGCCAAGCACACCCGATATGAAAAGATGGGCCTCGCCGATCTGTGCCAGCATGTCCACAAGCTTTATGCCAAATATGACGTCGCGATTTTGTCGACTGAAATGTACCTCAGCGACCATACTCCGGCGATGACGCCTACCGATGCGTTCTCGCATATCGCCAGACGCACGACGCAGCGGGTGGCGATTGATGCGCTGGAGGGGCGGATTACGACCAGCCTTGTGACCCCCTATCCACCTGGTATTCCGCTGCTGATTCCCGGCGAGGTCTTCAACAAAAAGATCGTTGAATATCTTAAATTTAACCGCGAATTTGCGCGCGAATGTCCGGGGTTTGAAACCGATATTCACGGGTTGGTCCAGGAAACTGATGACCAAGGTGTGGTCCATTATTTTGCCGATTGCGTAACAGAATAAAAGTGCCGGGGCTGTTTGGGCCCCATTTAAAGATCTGAAAGCAGGAGTGTTTTAGTCATGAAAATTGCTGTCATCGGGACGGGATATGTTGGCCTTGTGTCTGGGGTTTGCTTTTCCGATTTTGGCCATGACGTTGTTTGCGTGGATAAATCGGCTGATAAGATTGCGCAGTTGTTGCGCGGCGAAGTGCCGATATATGAACCGGGTCTGGATATTGTGATGACCCGCAACGTTGAGGCTGGACGGCTACATTTCACCACCGATCTTGCAGCAGCTGTGCATGGTGCCAAGGCGATTTTTATCGCTGTTGGCACGCCGTCGCGGCGCGGCGACGGGCATGCGGACCTGACCTTTGTGATGGCCGCCGCCGCCGAAATTGCGGCAGAGTTGACCGATTATGCGGTTGTCGTCACCAAATCCACCGTGCCTGTCGGTACCAACCGCAAAGTGGCGCAAGTCATTCACCAAACAGCACCCGATGCGGATTTTGATGTCGCCTCAAACCCGGAATTTTTGCGCGAAGGCGCTGCGATTGACGATTTTATGAAGCCCGACCGCGTTGTGGTGGGTGTTGAAACCGACCGCGCGAAGCAGGTAATTGGCGAGGTCTACCGCCCGTTGTTCCTGCGTGATTTTCCGATTGTCTACACCGGGCTTGAAACGGCCGAAATGATCAAATACGCGGCCAATGCTTTCTTGGCGACCAAGATCAGCTTTATCAACGAAGTGGCAGGCCTGTGTGAACGGGTTGGCGCGGATGTGAAGGATGTGGCGCGCGGCATTGGCCTTGATGGCCGCATCGGACGCAACTTTTTGCATGCAGGGCCGGGCTATGGCGGTTCGTGTTTTCCAAAAGATGCCAAAGCCTTGGCGCGGATCGGGCAAGAGCACGGCTATCCTATGCGGATTACCGAAACGGTGATTGAGGTGAATGACGGGGTCAAACGCCGGATGATCGACAAGATCACCGACTTGTGCGGGGAATCCGTGAATGGCCGCACGATTGTGGTGCTGGGCGTCACATTCAAACCCGAAACCGATGACATGCGCGATGCGCCGAGCTTAACCATTGTTCCCTCCCTTGTTGGTAACGGGGCCAAGGTGCGGGTGGTTGATCCGCAAGGCCTGCGCGAAGGCAAAGGGATGCTGCCGGGTGTGGACTGGTTTGAAGACCCTTATGCCGCAGCCGAAGGTGCCGATTTGGTGATTATTCTGACCGAGTGGAACGCGTTTCGAGCCCTTAACCTCACGCGGCTTGCCAGTGCGATGGCCGTCCCACGCTTGGCTGATTTGCGCAATATTTACAGCCGACAAAGTGCTTTGGACGCAGGTTTTGTTGCCTATGACGGGGTCGGACGCTAATTCCTTAACAAAACTGGCCAAAGGGTGAAGGCATCGGTTTCACCCCGCATAATTTCGTAAGCCCTGCCTCCTAACGTCTTGTTGATATTACAGATGTAAGGGAAGCCAGATGCCTGAAGACCTATCCGCCAACCTGTCGATGCCGCTGTTGATGCCGTCGCAGGCGCAAAAACATGTGACCCACAATGAGGCGCTGCTGGTGCTGGATGCGCTGGTTCAGTTGACTGTCGCCAACCGCGATTTGGCAGTGCCACCGTCAAGCCCGGTCAACGGCGATCGCCATATCGTCGCGCCTTCCGCTGCCGCCCTTTGGGGTGGCCCTGCACATTCCATCGCGGTTTTGGTGAATGGCATATGGATGTTTTACGCGCCTCGCCCCGGTTGGCAAGCCTATATTTTGGCCGAAGAGCGCACGGTGGTTTGGCAGAATGGCGGGTGGCAAGACGTGCTTGCATCGCTGAATGCTTTGGACGAACTTGGGATTAATGCGATCGCCGACAGCACAAATCGTTTGTCTGTGGCCTCAACGGCCACGCTGCTCAGCCATGTTGGGAATGGTCATCAGCTCAAGATTAATAAGGCCGCTTCGACAGATACGGCCAGTCTGCTTTTCCAAAGCAATTGGTCAGGTCGGGCCGAAATGGGCCTGTCGGGCAACAATGATTTTGGGATCAAGGTCAGCCAAAATGGTAACGCTTGGGCCGAGGCGTTGCGCTTTGAGGCCGCAACCGGCAAGGGATTGTTTGGGTTTGGACTGGGGGTTCAAGGCCCCATTACCGGCACCGCCGTTACGCAATCGTCGGGCGATACGACGACAGGGCGGTTGACCAAAGTGGGCGATTTTGGTTTGGGCGGCGTCACCTCGGGCGCTGATTTGGCACCGTCGAACAACTTGAACTTGGTCACGGTGACAGGCTGGACCGATATTGACGCGGCCACGCTGAACAAACCCGGCGCCATCGCAACCGGGTCTTGTTTGACAACAGTGCGCAGTGCTAACCGAGCGCATCAGATGGCGTTCAACATTCAAAACTCCCTGAACCCCTTGGTTATGTTGCGTGTTCAAAGCGGCGACGGAACGGTTTGGTCGCCGTGGCGGTCGCTTTATGACCAGTCGAATATTCTGGGGGCGGTCAGCCAATCTGCCGGGGTGCCAACTGGTGCGATCATTGAACGTGGCAGCAATGCCAGTGGTGATTTCACTCGTTTTGCTGATGGGACCCAGATTTGCACCCATAAACTCACCGCGGCCAATATATTGACCGCTTCTGGCAGCATTTTCATGTCGCCTGCCGTCGATTGGGTGTTTCCAGCGGCGTTTTCGGTGTCCCCCGTTGTTTCAGGTGTGGGCGGCGGGGCGCTGCGCTGGGTCGGGGGCGTCAGTGTCGGTGCTACGACCGCCAGTTTGCGGGCGATGTCTCCCGTGTCCGAATCCGGGTCGACCGATATTGAAGCGATGGCCGTTGGGCGTTGGTATTAAAGGAAAATGCTGATGAAAATCACACTTTCGCCGATGCACATGGATGCAACTTTGTCGTTGTGCCGTGATGACGATGTCTTGATGATTAATGATGTTCGGCTGAACCTAGCAAACTACAAGGCTGGTGAAAGCGACTGGATCATCGGCCAGCCCGCGCAGAGTGATGGGGTCTGGCAGGTTAGGGTTTTGTTTCCACATGGTCCCAATGCCAGAAAAAAACCTGTTGTTTCCCAAGCCCATCTTACTACGAAAAAACGGCCCGATCAAAATACCATCCACGCGCAGCATAGCGTTGAAACCTGTGTGATAGGGTGGCCAAAGGCCCGAACTGCCCTTACGGCGTTGGCATCGCCGTAAGGGTTTCGCATAAGGATCGCGCGCAAAACGCCCCTAGTGGCGGGAATAGATATCTTCATAGCGGACAATATCGTCTTCGCCCAAGTAACCGCCAGTTTGCACCTCAATCAGTACCATAGGTAGCTTTCCGGGGTTTTCCATCCGATGCTTGGCGCCCAGCGGAATATAGACAGATTGGTTTTCGGTTACCAATTTCACCTCGTCATTTATAGTCACTTTGGCTGTGCCTTGTACCACGATCCAATGTTCTGACCGATGCACATGGCTTTGCAAGGACAGTGCTGCGCCGGGATGCACATGGATGCGTTTGACCTGAAAACGATCTGCCAGAACCAAAGTTTCAAACCACCCCCAAGGGCGGTGATCCACAGGAAACTGTGTTGCTTGTTTGGCGCGCCGTGCTTTCAAAACGCTGACGGCTTTTTTTACATTCTGACTGTCCGAAATATCTGCAACCATTACCGCGTCACGCATCGCAATGGCGACAACGTTTTTTAACCCGATGCCGACCAGTTCAATTTCCGGGTGCTCCGACCGCAGCAATGTGTTTTCGCAGTCAAAACCGGTGGCCCGCGCTGACATCGCATTGCCGACAGCGTCTTTGGACGATTCTTGCCAAACCGCCTCCCAACTCCCCAGATCAGACCAATTCCCATCAAAACGGACAACACTGACGTTTTTGGCTTTCTCCATCACGGCAAAATCGATCGAGTCCTCTGGTACCTTAGCCCAAAGGTCAGGGTCAATCCGGGTGAAAGACAGATCCTCGCTCGCAGTTTCAACCGCGGCTTGAACCGTGGCCAGAATTTCAGGCGCGTGGGCCTGAAAGGCGGCGATCATGGTTTTCGCTGAGGCCAGAAAAACCCCTGCATTCCACAAATAACGATTGTCCGCCAACAATGCCTCTGCCCGTGCGTGATCAGGCTTTTCGATAAAGCGTGCCAGATGATGCACGCCGGGATGGGTTTGTGCGCCACTTTCCAGCCAGCCATATCCTGTTTCCGCGCGGGTGGGTGCGATGCCAAAGGTGACAATTTGGCCTTCGGCCGCGGCAACAGCGCCGTGCAAAACCGCTTGGCGGAACGCTTCCGCATCGGCAATGGCGTGGTCTGACGGAACCAAAAGGATCATGGCGTCCGGATCGGTTTTTGTTGCCAGAATAGCCGCCGCAATCGCCGCGGGCGCGGTATTGCGGCCTTCGGGCTCAATCATGATGCCCGCAGGTTTAACGCCAATTTTGTCAAGCTGTTCGGTGACAATAAACCGAAAACCATCGCCCGTTATCACAAGTGGCGCATTGAACCCATTGCCGACAAAGCGGCGGGCCGAGGCTTGAAATAGGCTTTCTTCGCCAACAAGGTTGGTGAATTGTTTGGGATAGCTTTGGCGGGAAAGCGGCCAAAGCCGTGTGCCAGAACCGCCACAAAGCAAAATAGGGGTAATGTTCATGGATGAAACTCCGTCAATTTTTGGGTAGCTAATTATTTACCAATAATTTCTTTCTAGCCTGAATAATAAAATCCGACCATGGCAAGGTCGTCTGTTCGGCAATTTTAATGATCTCTGCCAGATCTGCTCCATAAATAGCGTTTACCTGTTGGGTCCTTAAGGTGGGATAGTTTTTTTGGTCGACCCGCCCGCTGACCGCTGGTTTGGCCAGGGTCAATGCTTCGGGCTTACACTTCTTATAAAAGTCTTGCGCCCCAACCATGACATCATGGGCGATCCATAAAAACAAAGCAAACGGGTCCCGCAAGAAACGCGCACCGGCAAGCTCAAAATCCACCAACCGCAGATTGCCGTCCGACACGCAGATGAAATTATGGCTTGAAAAGTCGTTTTGGCACAGTTTCTTTTCTGCAAGCGTTGCACCAATACGAATGATCTCTCGCAGAACGGCTTGCTTGTTCAAAGGTGTCAGATCGGCCAGCTTGTCACTGAGCATTGGGCCATAGAGGCGCTCAAGCACGACGCGGCCCGCGGTTGAATCATCGTCCCAACTGCGAATGGCCGGAGCGACATTTTGGCCTGCCAAAACGCTCAGCCCATGCAGTTCAGACTTCAGTTTGTCGCGCGATTGCAGGCTGGTGTAGCGAATGACTTTGGTAAAGCTATCGCTACCATAATAGTACTTTCGATTGACGCGCGCTTTGTCATGGAGGCTGTAATTTACCTTGCTGTATGGTACCATTAGACCATCTACCTCTAATGCACGGCGGCGGATTGTATAGACTGGCCGCTTGCCATCTTTTATCAGGGTGATGGTAGCGTCCTGACACTCCTCGAGTATTTCAGCAGGATCAAGCGGCAGCAAATGGTCTTTGCCAAAGGGGATATACTCGGCAGGACGGCTGAGTTCGACCACGATCAAATCGACATGACGCGCCAGTTGGCCCAACATCGTTTTCACATAAGGGATGCCCCGCGCGAAAATCAACTGGTGGATAACGTTCAAAAACATGACCGCATCTAAACCCTCAAACGCGGCCGGTGATTTTTCTGCGATCTTCATAAGATCCGCCTCAAAAAACATCGCGGGCGAGCCTGAATGTGCCTTAAGTGCCTTGCAAAGAGCAACATTGTCGGAATTGACATCAAAGCCGATGGTGTTGGGAAAGGTTTCGGCCAAAACAAAAGACGCAAAACCGGCATTGCAGCCGACATCCAGAATGCGGATCTGGCTTTTGCGTTGAACATGCGCAAACTCTCGCGTCAGCAAGTCGCAACTGGCGCGTAGCAGTGCTTCACGGTCACTTTTTTGGGGGTCAATAAGGCCGTAAAATGGCTGATAGCTTTGCTGGGCGGCGATTACGGCTGCGGTGGCCGCTTCAGCCTTGGCGCGCGCGGCTGCGGCATCTTTGGGCGGGATAACGGCTAAATCGCTTTCGGGCCGATCAAAGGCTGCTGTAAATCCGGGAAACCCATCGGACTGATCTGCTTGGGCAGCTTCGGGCGCGGTTTGTTGTGGTGTTTGGCGGTTCAGATATTCCGGTGAGGCCATGAGAGCGGCGCGCAAATGGCCAAGGCTTGGTTGCGTTTGCAGACCCAGTGCCCCTTTCAGCGATGGGTTGCGGCCCAACAGATCCTGAAAAACTGCCTCCACATCATCGCGGTCAAGTGCGATTGCCTCAAGTTGCTTGAACACATTGGCATCGTAATGTCGAAACCCGGTTGGATCAGGCGCGGGATTGGCGGCTTGCCAGGTTTCAAGGCGCTGCGCCGTATCGGCAGCCTCGGCCAAGGCGGCATCGTCGGGGGCCAGCCAATACAAAAGATAGGGCAGCCAACCCATTGGATTGGCACGCAGATCGGCAAGCGGAACGATCAATGGTTCAACCTCCGTCGCGGGGTGATCTTGTTGGAAAGCCGCAAACAGCTTGAAATCACGGCTTGCAAAATCGATAAAGCCATCGGCGCTGTCTTGGGCCGAACCGGCTTCGATGGCAGCCTCAAACCGCAGGGTTGCAGCGACCGCCTGCGGCTCAAACTCTCGTAACGTTACGCGCTGTGCTGGTGCTGTCGTCACCCCAATGTCAGACAAAAGCCTTAGCACCAAACTCTCGGCGCGCGGCCACGTTTTCAGGTCAATCAGACCTTGTGTATCCGCCACAGAAATGCCCGTCCAATCGGCAGTGCGCCGCACAGTATTACTGCCCATCATGGTCCAATCCTTCAAATATTTCGTAAAGCCGCGCTTTGAACCGAAGCGCGATGGCTTGGGTTGAGAAGTTTTCACGCACATTTTTCAACGCCGCCGCCGCCGCCGACCGCTTCATACGCTCGTCGGGGTTGTCATAGACCGCACGCAATTGCCGCGCTGCATGGCCCACATCCGGTTCGGCCCAATGCTGATCCTTGCGCACAAAGATATAATCT
>Ga0075467_10002266_pt1 | contig 15194 bp, 16 predicted proteins | sample DEB08_DNA_9_FD_75067 | JGI IMG/M metagenome (GOLD analysis project Ga0075467, IMG submission 75067) | Aqueous microbial communities from the Delaware River and Bay under freshwater to marine salinity gradient to study organic matter... | ecosystem: Environmental > Aquatic > Marine > Coastal ... | reverse complement strand
CTTGAGCAGTCAAGTATACATGAAGCAATTCGATTGACAATCATAAAGATCATTTCTGTCAAAACGACCCTTGAACTCAGGCGGCTAGCCGTCGAATTAAGCACCTGAAAGGATTGAGGAACCGAGAAAAATACTGATTAGCATTGCGAGCAAATAAAGGCCAAAGATTATTATCCAAATAATATTAAGCCAGGTGATTTTACTATTCGCTATGCCCGCAACATCGTAGCAGGCGAAATTAGCATGCGCTTGCGCCTTAGTTAGAAAATACGTGTTCGCCAAAACAGCTAATACAAGGTTAACGACATAGAGTATTGCGGCAGCATCCGGTGTCGATAAATAGCTATCAATTGGCAAATAGCCCAGCACGCTAGAGAAAATTGCCACCAGTATATAAAGGGTGGCTAAAATATTTGCGTTCCACGGGCTACCGCCTTTTTGCTGAGAACTATCTTGAATTAAGCCAAACAATGCGTGAACGAAAAAAATCGTGAAAATCGCCCGAGGAACCGGCCAGATGTCCCTATCCGATATAGAGTCACGAAATTGCTTCCAATGCTGGTAGTGCCATACAAGCCCGTAAGACCCTATTGTTAAAAGGTTCATTATCCATAGCTTTCGAATCGACACGACAAAAAAATCGCTAGCATCAGTCATATTCTGAGGGCCGATTAACTCAGCTTCTGGCGCTTTATAGACATCTTGCATCATCTTTTTTTATCCTGTCTACAGTTGTTTTTATAATTCATAATGATGCATGCCCTGATGATAAGTTAGCCGTACTGTTATTCAATTTGAGCCTTTTTAATGCCAAATTCCTTTTTCTGTATTACCTTGAACTTCACAGTCGCGGGGCGAGAAGGCTAGATTCTGATGGTTTTTACGCCGTCGATAATCTTTTAACAGCGCGATCACCGTCGGGCTTAGTGCCAATACCGCTATGACGTTTATCAAGGTCATAAAGCCAAATGCCATATCGGCGGTTGCCCACATTGTTTTCAGCTCTAGCTTGGTTCCTAAAAACATCATGCCTAGAAAAATTACAGTGAATGTAGCTCGCCCGACTTTACTGTCCAAACGAAAGAAATGTAGGTTACTTTCAGCATACGCATAATTAGCCACAATCGAGGTAAAGCCAAATAAGGTGATAGCAATCGCGACAAAATAACCACCGAACCCTCCCAGATGGACGCTCATTGCGGCTTGAGTTATCGCAATTCCCTCGGTCGTTCCCTCAGCTAAATCACCAGCCAATAAAATAACAACAGCGGTACAGCTACAAATAATTAAGGTATCAATAAACACCCCCAACATTTGAATATAACCCTGTACCACGGGATGATTTGGCTTTGGCGACGCACTTGCTGCGGCCTGTGGCACACTTCCTGCACCCGCTTCGTTCGAGAACAAGCCTCTTTGTATCCCGATTTTCAGTGCTGCGGCAAAGGTGCCAGCCCCGGCCTCTTGCAGACCAAACGCGCACGTGACAATAAGGCTTAGTAAACGAGGTACTTCGGCTATATTGATGATGGTTATGCCTAGCGCGGTAATAACAAAGGCAAAACTCATTAGCGGCACAACCAACTCAGAAAAACGAGCAATTGATCGTAGACCGCCAACGACGATAAAGCCTGCGATCACCACCAAAACAATAGCGGTTGTGTCTTCAGATATGGCAAAACTATGATTCAATGCATCGGCGATTGTGTTTGCCTGAGTGGCACTAAATACACACACATAACCAAACAGTAGCGAAACTGAAAATAGCACTGCTAACCACGACTGATTTAGACCTTGTTTGATATAATAAGCAGGTCCACCACGAAACTCACCGTTGCGGTCTCGCACTTTATAAACTTGCGCTAAAGTTGATTCCGCAAACGCTGTCGCCATCCCCAATAGTGCAATGACCCACATCCAAAACACCGCTCCTGGACCTCCGAGCGAGATTGCAATCGCTACGCCAGCGAGGTTGCCAGTGCCCACTCTTGCTGAAAGACTGGTGCACAATGCTTGAAACGAGCTTATTCCGGATGCATCAGAACCGCGGCTGGTTCTAAGCAAGCTAAACATGTGTCCAAAGCTACGAAACTGAAGAAAACCCAAGCAAATGGTGAACCATAAGCCAGCAATTATTAATAAGTAAACTAAGACGTGAGACCACAGCACACCGTTGACGGCGGCAACAAATTCATTCAACACAATTATTTATACTCTTGATTTTTTTGTTGATTCGATAATAGTAACAACTAATAAATAGATTCACCGAACACATTTCAGATTACCAAATTCCCATCACTAGGCGTTGAACAACATAACGCCCGGACAATTTAGACACAAGCCTAACTAGTCTATATGTACTACTCTGTATGTACTATTGCTGAAAATCTCACCAAATGGTGCAATACACCTATCAAGTTTCATGGGCCCGCCGAGTAATGATTTGCCTCAGGAGAAAGTTGTGATTTGAGGCTAGTTTTTCGATTATTTGAGACTGTTCCATTGCTCGAAAATATACAGAAAAATGAACCAAAGTAGCGCTGTCGTACTAGTGAAACTCATTATCCGACGGTCCCATCATATAGATGGTAGTTTAAAGAGTGCATTAATGAACAAAAAAATAGGACTATCCGACATAAGGATTGAATGGCTGAATAAGCGCGCATTAGTGCTTACTTCAATCTTTGCTCACGCAGCAAATAAAATGGAGAACCATGTAATTGACATTCGCTCTGACGATGTCTTAATCCAAGTCTCAAAGCTAGCAAAAACATCGGGTAATGCCGAGCTACTCGACATTTATGATCGAATCAAACGCGAAATAAAAGTAAGCTTATCAGAAGAACATGCTTCGCCAGAGGCTACTAAAGAGGTTGCGGAACTGTCCGTCTACGACAGCCCTGCCCAGCCTAGAATAGCCCGAGATAAGCTTCACAATCGATATCGGCCGTTATAAATTCGGCGCTGACTGTTTACCCAGCATGAATTCAACCGCCGCCTCAGCATGTATTTTAGTGGTATCGTAAAGCGCCACCGAGGTGTCGACTTGCTGAATCAATAGCCCAATTTCAGTACACCCTAAAATTACTGCTTCGGCACCTCGTGACGCTAAGCTCTGAACAATTTCCAAATACGCCTTTTTCGACTCCGGCCTAATATTGCCCAGGCAAAGTTCTTGATATATGACTGAGTGAACCAAATCTCTTTGCTGCTGGTCAGGTATGAGCACATCAATTGCATTTTGAATCAGCCTATTTTTGTAGAACTCTTGCTCCATGGTGAAGCCGGTTCCTAATAAGCCAACTCGGCTAAGCCCATCTCGCTTTAATACCTCAGCCGTTGCCTCAGCTATGTGCAACAACGGTATACCAACCTCGGCAGCAACTTGCTCAGCAACTTTATGCATCGTATTGGTACAAATAATAAAACCGTCGGCGCCGGCGGCTTCTAAACTTTTAGCCGCATTAATAAGAACCTCAGCGGTAGCAGCCCAATCCCCGGCATGCTGCATTTTCTCAATCTCAGCAAAGTCAACACTGACCATCACCAACTTAGCTGAATGCAAACCACCAAGTCGCTCTTTAACTCCGAGATTTATCGCCTGATAGTAACTTAAAGTACTTTCCCAACTCATGCCGCCAATTAGGCCAATCGTTTTCACTGTCAACTTCCTCACTGATTTATTACTTGCCTGCGACAACCACATAAAGTTTATTCGCGAACTACTTCAATCAGTTTACCATTTGATTCAACTAGAAATCATTAAGCAATGTATTGAGCATCAGTTTGTCGATGTTCAGAAAGTTTAGCGCTACTTCTTTTTAACGATTAAAGTATAAGCGGGATGACTAATCGCACCAACGGTCACGGTTATCAACTCAGGCTTTCCATTGCGCATCAATTTCATGGCTAATTTTTCATCTGTTTTCATTGACTTGGTAATCCGGTAATACGGATTTTTATGATCGTGTTTATTCATACCAGTCATGTCAATTCCGTTGATCGCAATGACTAAGTCACCGGTTGTTAGACCGGCCTTTGCGGCATTATGCTTGGGCGTAATACAAGTCAGTTTAACCCCTTCTGGTAACACTTCAGAGCAGATACCGATAAATGGTTTCATAAAGGCGGGTTGCTCAACGGTGATACTGTCTTCACCGCTCAGATCGAGCAGCTCTTTTGCTAAATAACTGATTTCGTGACGCAGTTCTTCTTCGCTGCTCCCGGCAAACGACACCGATGTCATTGCTGCAAACACCGCAATAATAAGGGCGGCGATTTTCAATTGGTGACTAATTTTAAACATTCTATTTACCTTAAATTTCGGATGCATTCAGCGTACTTTCTTGCTGATAATAAATTTGATTTAATTCGTTGAGAGCCTCAATACGGTCATTCCACAAGGCCTCCATGCGCTCAGGATTTTCAGAGCTCGCCTGATTGATTAGTTGATCTACATAGGTCAGACGCCAATAAAGCCGATCGGCGGCTTTTTGATTGGCGACATTTAACGCTAGGTTTTGATCAGCTACTTTTTGCAATACGTGCTCAAGCCCACGAGAATTCAACATTAGCTCGTTCAAGCTAGCCTGCATAATTTGTGTTTGCAGTTGGTTATTCTGCTGTTGCGAAAACATAAACACAGAAACAATACCAACAAATGCAATTGAAGCTGCAAGGGCATAAATAGGTCTGCTTAGAGAGTGTTGTGACCTCGTCGCAAAGCTATGCACATTGCTCGCCTGCTGAGCAATCTCTGGCTGCGCAGTTAAAGCCTTGTCCTGATCTAAACTGCTTTGAATTCTCTGCCAGACATCATTACTGGGTATTTTGTCGGCGGCAGCAAACATCTGAAGGCCTATCTCAGATTCGAATGACTGCAGCTCGGTGAGCGCAATTTGGCAGTGCTCGCAGCTAGAAACGTGCTGTCTCATCTCGCTCGGTTCGCCGTCTATAATTTCTAATAGTTGCTTGGCCGTGGCGTGCGGTTGCTTGGCAGTGGAATTGGCCGTTGGCTTGTTAGTAGGGTGCATTAGTGTTCACCTTCTGTATAACTTAGATCATCGTGTAGTGTCATTCGCGCACGTAGAAATTGTAGTGCGCGCGATACGACAGATTTAGAATAACTCGGTGTTTTGTTTACCAGAGTCGCAATTTCGTTGTGCGTGTAGCCTTCAACCTCTTTTAGCCATAAAACCAAACGCATATCTTCTGGTAGTTTATTTAACATGCTATGCATATCGCTTTGGCTATCAAGTCGCTTGGTAAAGTCAATCGAAGAGGCTGGGTAAGCCTGATCACAATCACTATCTTGATAGTCTTCTATGTAATCGTACTCGTCACTCGAAATGACTGCTTTATGCTTTTTATGCTTACGCAAATACATCAAGCTCTCATTCACGGCTATTTGCCTAAGCCACATGCCCAGTGGCGCACGACCTTCAAACAATGGCAATTTGTTGAGTAGTTTAATATAAGTGTTGTGCAGTACATCTTCAGCACATTGCTGGCTTCCACATATACCAAAAGCCAGTGTATAAACGGCATTTGAATACGTTTGATACAGCACCGAGTGAGCCTCGCGGTCTCCGCGTATCGCTTTTTTCAGCACTTCGCTCGATACTTGTATCTGAAAGCGCTGATGTTGAACAGACCCATTTGTAGCATGCATGTTGTTAAGATGCATCAAACTGCCATAGCGTCGCAAGTCTTTTGCAAATAATTACCAATAAGCGCCCATTGGCTAATATCTAGTCTCAAAGAACCTTTTTCATATCCTTAATGTAAAGCGCCGAGCCGTTATTACGCATTTCGATTTCGAAGATATCGATCGCTCGAATTAAATCACTGAGTTTCTTATAGCCGTAATTAATCGCCGAAAAAGAGCTATTATTATTCGACACATAGCTACCTACGCGCCCCATATGCGCCCAGTCATCATCGCCCGACGTTTGCTCGACCGCAGTTCTAAGTAACTTCACCAAGGTTGAATTTTTGCGAAGCGCTGTTTTAGTCTTTTTGTTGCGCGTTTCAGAGTCCTCGTTTTTTTCATTATCGATCACCAGATTCTCGGTGAAGATAAACGGCGAGCATGCGTTTACAAATGGCCGGGGAGTTTTCTTCTCACCAAAGCCGTAAACGGGTAAGCCATTTTCATGTATCCGTAACACCAACGGCGTGAAGTCGCTATCGCTAGTCATTAACGCAAACGCATCTATATTATTACTATAGAGTATATCCATAGCATCGATAATCATCGCAGAGTCGGTCGCATTTTTGCCCTGAGTATAAGCGAATTGCTGCATCGGTCGAATCGCATTTGGATGTAGGCGCTCAGCCCAGCCCGACAATGACGGATTGTTCCAATCGCCATGCGCGTGCCTTACGTTGACGGTTCCGTACTTAGCGAGCTCAGCCAAAACGCCCTCAATGGCATTGTGGCTTACATTATCGCAATCGATTAATAACGCAATTCTTTTTATGTCTGACAAAATAAATCCCTTAATGTTTAAATTTAGTTAACTTCCACGGCAACACTATCACACAAACTTGTTGGAATATTTTTCCTACGAGCCCTCATTTGAATCAAATATCAGGTTTACGTCGCTAGCAGAGCAAACCTTGTGACCAATTATTACTTGCTCGATGATAAGCGTAACACCTTGATTAAACTCTAAAAATCGTTTTAATGCGAGTACTAACGCCTGTCGATGCTCTGAATAATTGATTGTTTCAAGAAATAACTTTGAAACTGTCATCCGCTTAGTCTTGCGATCAATTTTTGCGTCCATTCGGCCAATGAATTGCTGGCCCGCGAGTATTGGTAAAACAAAATATCCGTGCTTGCGTTTCTTTGCCGTGACATAGCATTCTATTTGATAATCAAAGTCGAATAGATCCCGCATTCGTTGCCGCTGAATCAGCAGATTGTCAAACGGCGATAATATTTTCACCCTACGCCGACTAACATTCTTGTTCAGCGCGGTTGCGAAATCAGACAGGGCAAAATAGCGTTTGCCAGCGACCACCAGTTCGGCTATTCGCTGTTCTTCGATTAACTCTTTACAGCGTTTTTCAACTCGCGGTTTGAAGCCCTTACGTAAATAGGCGATCTCGGCCGACGAGCCAATGCCGTTTGAGCTTAGAAAACGCATAATCAAATGATCAAGATGCTCGGTCTCAGTCGGCATTGAACTATCGACGTCGTCAGGTATAACCCGCTCGCTAAGGTCGAATACTTTTTGAAAGCCATCACGGCGAGAGACCATTAATTCGCCCTGCATAAAGAGTTGCTCAAGCGCCATTTTCGCCGGTTTATGACCTCCCCAAGCGTGATCGCTTCGGCTACGTTGTTGATCAAAGTCTTTGACTCTAAGCTCGCCTTCAGCCGTAATGCGATCTTTAACATATTGCATTTGCTTTGGGTTTTTGTGGTACCAATGCTGGTCGCCGTTTAGATAGTCATGCTTTCGTGGCAACGAAAAGCGCAAATCGCGCATTGGCAAATAGGCCGCCGCGTGCGACCAATATTCAAAAACGCCCCGCTTAGCAACTGCTTGGTTTAACAACATTGGCGAATACTCTTTCAGCCTGTTCCAGAGCGCATGGTGATGCGCTCGCTCAACCACTGAAATAGTGTCTATTTGCACATAGCTAAGCCGCTCGATTGCATTTACCACCCCCTGATAGCCAGCACCGAACTCGGTTTCTCGATGGATCCCTTGGCTGGCTAATACCAGCTTACGCGCCTGCTTTTGACTCAAATGATTCAATCGACTGTCACTCTCAAATAACTAGTCATAGATCTGAGAAATCGCTTCAAATGCCGACGCGGTCTCGGGGTAACGAGTTAAAAAATCATTGTCAGCCGATGTTTTCACAATCACTAGATTGCGTGCCGGGTCGACCCAAATAAATTGACCATAAACACCTGCCGCAAAAAACACACCGTCTCGCTCTGGTAACCAAAAGTGATAACTATAACCACGCCCAGAGTATCTATCACCGCCGGGCCTATGCGCGAGTGTCGCAGGCTTAGACAAATTCTCAACCCAGCCTTCGGGCAAAGCATCTACGCCTAGGCCGTTACCTTGAGCTGCATTTAAATAAAACTCGCCAAATCTTGCGTAGTCTCTTAGGCGCGCATTCAAACAGCAGTATCCAAGCGCTATTCCTTTTTCGTCATCTCGGTGCTGCAGCCAGGTAGCATCGGCCTCCATGCCCAGAGGTTGCCAAATTTTTTCGCTGATGATGTCGGCTATGGGCTTTTTGTAGACGCCACGAAGTACCGCCGAAAGCACATGAGAGTTCGGCGAAATATACTCAAAGTCACTAAACGCCTCGCGGCTACGCTTGAATGGCAACAATAGCTCGTCAGGGTCTTTACCAAGAATAAAACTGTTAAAAAAGAACGGTCGAATATCAGACTCGTCAGAACTATAATCCTCGTTGAATTCAATTCCGCTGGACATCGCTAGCAGGCTTTTTAACGAACTAGAACCAAAATCTGAGCCCGCATACTGTGGCGCATATTTTTCAGCTTTATCGTCAAGACTATTAATCAACCCCTCTTTCTGGGCCATCACAATCACCGTGGCAACAAAGCTTTTAGCTACCGACCACGAGGTAAATAATGACTCACGCGAGCCACCGTTGCGGTACTGCTCGTGACGTAACACCCCATCTTTTAGTACGATTAGCCCTGTTGTATTTGATTCATCCAAAAACGTATTTAGGTTTTTCTTACTCCCGTTAAATTCAAAATCGATCTCTAGCGGCTGTAATTGTTCAACAAACCCCGACGCCCGCGCGGCCTTAACTATGACTTTATTGGGCACAATCGAACTCATACTGCGAAAGCTCTTAGCGATCTGGTCAGGATCTTCTAACATCGCCATTTTCGCGGGCGAATAGTCTGACCAAGGTCGGTAGTACCAAGATGCGGCCGCAATCGCAGTAACCACAATAAGGATTAAAAGCACTTTTATTATTTTCATTTTGATAATTACCCTTGGCCATTTATTTTGTTATATCCAGTCTTACATAATACCGAACAGAACTGAAACTTAGGTTAGACTAGGCAAAAGCTCATCGCCAATAATAACAATTATGACCTCTAAACTGTTTGCCCCATTAACACTACCCAATGGTGTAACTCTAAGCAATCGCATCTGTAAAGCGGCAATGGAGGAGAACCTGAGCGATCAAGGCCAGCTTCCCGGCAAGAGACTTTTTACGCTTTACAACGCTTGGTCTAAGGGTGGCGCTGGCCTGTTGTTAACCGGTAACGTAATGATAAGCCCCGATGCCTTAACCGGCCCCGGTGGGGTGGTTTTAGACAATCCCAAACACTTAGACGCGTTTAAACAATGGGCGGCTGAAGGGACATCACATGGCAATCAGTTATGGATGCAAATCAACCACCCTGGTCGTCAAGTATATAAAGCGATGGGAGAGCAAGCACTATCTCCGTCGGGAATTGCGTTAAATATACCTGGCTTCTCAAAAATGTTTTCTCAACCCAAGGCTATGACTGAGGCTGACATAGTTGATGTCATAGAACGTTTCGCCAACACCGCAGCTTTAGCCGAACAGGCGGGATTTACCGGTGTGCAAATTCATGCGGCTCATGGCTATCTACTGAGCCAGTTCTTATCTCCATTAGTGAACCAGAGAACTGACCAGTGGGGCGGTAGCTTAGAGAATCGAGCGCGACTTGTTTTTGAGGTTATAAAAGCTGTTCGAGCTAATGTAAGCGAGAAGTTTTGCCTGTCAATAAAAATCAACTCAGCGGATTTTCAAAAAGGCGGTTTTGATGCCGAAGATGCTAAATGGGTGGTAACTCAACTGAACGATTATCAACTCGATTTAGTTGAGCTGTCTGGCGGCAGCTATGAAAGCCCAGCTATGTCGGGCAGTGCCGCTGAACCGACAAGTGGCAATAGCACTACTCAACGAGAAGCTTACTTTGTAGACTTCGCTCGCGAAATTGCCGAGGTCGCGACAGTTCCCATTATGGTTACTGGAGGTATTACCAAGCGGTCGGTTGCTGAAGATGCGTTAAATGAACGCGGCGGCATTTCAATCGAGATGCTGGGCATAGCTCGAGCACTAGCCTACGAACCTTCGCTGCCGAATAAGTGGCAACAAGACCAAGCCTTGGAAGTCGCACTGCCGATAGTCGACTGGAAAAATAAAACCCTAGGCGCACTCGCCAGTATGGCGATTACCAAGGCCCAGCTAACCCGCATGGCGGACGGCAAATTGCCGAACCCGAACATGAATCCATTGTATTCCTTAATTAAAGGCCAAATAAAGACCAAATTACGCACTCGTCAGTATCGAAAGTGGCGCGAAAACTCGAGATAATTAGACTCTTTTTTGAAGCTTATAGTCAGTTAATGTCAAGATAGAATCTATCTGCGAGGTAGACCTTATCTAATTGCTTAACGGCGGCTTTGGAAGTGCTCTAGGTAAATGTTGACTCTGATCACGATTTACTCTCGGAGCACTATCCAGGCGCGTATCAGACAGCGGCAAAGAAAAGATCTTATTTATTGCGACCTACTTAATTTGGTCATATTTACTAGTCATACTATGAAAATCTTAGTTATACGCTTCTATCATTTGGGCGACACAATTTTGACATCGGTACTGTGTAATAGCCTTAAGCAAAGCTTCACCGATGCGCAAGTCGACTTCCTCACCTATGCCCCATTTGGCGAACTCTTCGAGCATAATTCATCGATCGATACGCTGATCGCTATAAGCCAAGATCAGCGCCGCAACCCACTTAGATATTTACAAACAGCATGGAAAATTGCATCTAATAAGTACGACATAATTATTGACGCACAAGCAAGCTCTAAGAGCGGAATCATCAGCCTTTTCTCGCCCAACGCCAAATATCGTATAGGCCGATACCGAAAAAAAACTCGTGGCTTGGCATTGACTCACAAAGTCCCTTTACCAGCGGTTCGAGGCAACAAAGTACAAGAACGATTAGACCTATTACAGCCTCTTACCCAAGCTGGGATGGTCATCGATAAGCGTGCCGATTTAGAAATAACGGTTACCGCCGAGGAGCAGCAAAGCATGATCAAGCAATTGCTCCGCAACCAAGTCGACTTGCAGCGGCCAATCATTGTATTTTGCGTTAGTGCTAAATACACCGAGAAGAAGTGGAATCTCGGCGAGATGACAAAACTAGTTGAACATTGCCGAGATACTCACAACGCTCAGATATTACTGTTTGGCGCGCTACCTCACGAACGAGAGGATGTCAGGCTGGTTTACCAAACGCTGAACCACAAGCATGATGTTTTTTGGCAAATAAAAACTAATTGCCTTCGAGACGTGCCTGCACTATTTAGCCTCTGTAACGCCTATATTGGTAACGAAGGCGGCCCAAGGCACATCGCACAAGCGGTAGGCACGGCGACGGCCTCCATCTTCTCGCCGCACGCCGATAAAGCCGAATGGTTACCGAGCACGTCAAAATTTCACCAAGCGATCGAGTGGCGTGATGTTGCTAGTAATCTTGAGTTCTTAGGCGAGAAGTTTGAATACGGTGACGACACGTATTTAAAACTCTATAACAATATAAAAGTGGGCGACGTTACCCGCATGGTCGACGAAGTGATCAGCTTAGCTCTATCGAGCAAGAGTCCATCAGCAATCACTAAGCAATCCATCGACTGACGCTAAACTGGCTGAGCATAGGGCTCATATAGAGAGCACCATTTTTAGCCCAGCCTACCGAAGCCCACCGTCAAGCGGCTAGCATTACATCATAGACTGCAAGTAATTCTGTTCACCGACTTTGCCGAACAATTCGATTTGAGTTTCTAACCAATCGTAGTGCTCTTCTTCGCTCTCAAGAATATGAGATAGCAAATCACGAGTTACGTAATCACCTACTTCTTCACAGTGAGCAACCGCAGAGCGATACATCGGAAGAGCCTCTTCTTCCAAGCGTAAATCGCATTTCAGCATTTCCAATACATTCTCGCCTATGTACAACTTACCGAGGTCTTGTAAGTTTGGTAAGCCTTCAAGCATCAAGATTCGCTCAATTAGCATATCGGCGTGCTTCATCTCATCAATCGACTCGGCATACTCTTTCTCGTTAAGCTTTTCTAGGCCCCAATTCTTATACATTCTGGCATGCAGAAAATATTGATTAATCGCGGTTAATTCGGCTCTTAATGCGGTGTTCAAAACAGCTATTACGCCTTCTTTTGCTTTCATTCTACTTGTCTCTGGTTAATATTACATATGTGTAAAGTATAGCAAGCAAACTCATTAAAAACTCATTAACAAAGGGTTAAGCCTTTGTTTTTAATCAATTTTAACAATGATAATAACTATCATTAAGTTTCGCATTATGAATCAAGTTATTTGGCGCGTTGCCACACTAAGCATTGATTATTAGCTGGCATCGAGTAATCTTTAAGCAAATCAAAGCCTTGCGCATGAGCCAGTTTGTTTACCACTTCGAAATCACGTATCGCGCTGCCGACACCTCTAGATCTTAGGCTGGCATCGAAATTTGCATTACTCTCACTGGTAAACTTTGTTTGGTACTTAAACGGCCCGTAAACAATCAGGTAAGCACCTATTCGGGTTATTGCGCCCAAGCCTGCAAAAAATTGCTCAACGTCGTCATGACTCATAATGTGCAGCGTATTAGCCGTATAAACAGCCTCGAATCGCTGTCCACTTTTGACCCAGACAGATTGATTCACATCTAACTCTAGCGGATACAAAACGTTATCCAATCCATGCCCGATCAACTTAGCGTTATTCAGCGCGGCATGTATTCCCTCTAAATACTCATGCTGATCGCTTGTTTGCCATTGCAGAGAGCTTAATGCTTGCGAGAAATGAATTGCGTGTTGCGCGGTGCCGCTGCCCACCTCTAATAAGGTATTAACCTTTTCTAGATAAGGCTTAATAGTCTCGAGAATAACGTCTTTATTACGCTCACATGCTTCTGAGAATGGGATAACGATGTTCATGGTCTATTGCTGTACTTGGGGTTAAATGATTAGTGTCATTATAAAGTTAAGCCTCAGCATAACCGCAACCCACGATAAAGTACCCAATAAGGTGCAATATTTTGCTAAAGATAGCGCACGATAGCGGGCTAACATGCTTGGCAGTCAAAATAAGTGCTGAGCAGCGTCACCGCCGCTTCGACATTAGGGTCAACGAAAAAATCGTCTTGTTCGGCGATTAGCATAGTAACTTCTACGTGCTCACCATTAGGCAGTGTACATAGAACAGATTCGGGCAATAGGCTGGCGATGATAATCATTTTGACTCCTTGTCGTAATGTGGGCCTCTCGGATATGTCTTATCACTCTAGCAAATGAGGTTAAACGCCGCGTCACCCGCAAAGGTGATTCTTGGGCAAAAGTCTGAGTATGACGTTATTGCGAATTACGCCGCTGTCATGCTCAGCATGACCTTGCTTGTGAGCTCGGAACCGTCTTGAATTACCTAGCCTCCGGGCTTAAATGGAGCCTAGTAGTTCAAGCGCATTGCCGCGTAATAAATCAAACCTATGCGGCTCCCTAGCCGGCGAATCGGTGACAATTAGCACTTTGGCCAGCGCCGATCCAATATGATAAAAAGGCCAATCAGTGCCGAACAGAATTCGTTTGCCCTTGGTGCTATCAATAATTTGATCAAGCTTGGTGACACCTTGCCCGTGCGTTCCCAGCCAAGCGTTAGGATATTTTAAACGCAGCTGCAACATTGCATCAACATCACGCGCTCCTCCGTGACCCAGAATAAAATTCACTTTAGGGAAATCACGCAATGCTTTTTCATAGTGCCTAGGCATGGCATAACGGTGTGACGATTCGGCCTCGATACCGGCGCGTCCACCATGAAAAAATATTGTCACGCCCAAAGACTGAGCCTCCTCATAAACGTTCATCAGTGCTGGGTCATCTGGATAAAATTTTTGCACTACCGGATGTAACTTCATCAGCTTTAAACCGGCTTTGGCATGAGTCCGCATTTGCTCAATACCGTTATCCTTCAAGGGATTTATCGAAAAGCCCGCTAACAGCCTCTGTTGATGAGTCGATTTTTCGATCTCGGCACGCCATAATTCGGTTTGATCATCACCAAACGGCAAGCCTAATTTGATCGGCAAAATAACCGCTTGCTCAACTCGCATCGCATTCATCTCATTGATCAGATTGGTGATCGTATGAGTTCGTGTGATATCGCTTCCCCATAATCCTTGAGCAATAATAGTGCTCTCAAGCTTGTCTAAATTCTCATCACTAAAGTTGCCGTTTATATAGATATCAAGATCCAGTTCACAATTGGGTGTGTCGCCGTCGCAATCGAGCAAATGCTTAACACGTTCGGTTTTCGCTTGTAAATCAAGCTCAGGTTTAAACAGCACCGACATGCCAAGGTGGGCATGCATATCAATTGCCATAGGTAGGCTATTGTCACTGCAAACAAGTTGGCCACGATCGTCTAGATCGAACCATGGCAATCTTGACAAGCCTCTATAGCCTGCATATCGCTGCTCGCCAAATGGCCCATTACCGGACGCCGCGGCCTCGGATATTCGTTGCTGCGCAAGCAATGCGACATCATCAGAATTATATCGATGTTCAGGTGGCGTATCGTTGCAGCCAGTGGTGGACATTGCTAACGTGGATATTCCAGCGTAAGTCAAAAATCGACGGCGATTTATCATTGATACTCCCAAATAAATAAGTAAGTGGATCGCATAAGCTATTACTGTATCACCTGATCATAATTCAGCGCTAGGCTGATTGTTTCGGTCAAACAAGCAGGTATGATATTGTTCAATGAATAGTCCGTGCAATTAACAACACTTTGCTGATGCAAATTCGCAAATAGTAAACCATATAGGGTCAAATGACGTCCAAATCACCATTTATGCAATCGTACCAACAATTGCCCACTACTCTGCCGGTGTTCCCGCTTAGCGGTGCCGTGGTAATGCCGAGTGGAGCCCTTCCGCTAAATATTTTCGAAACGCGCTATTTAAATATGATCAGCGACGCCATGAAAAGTAATCAACTGATTGGCATGATCCAGCCAAAAGATGAACTCATACCGGCAACGTTACACGCTGTAGGCTGTGCGGCTCGGGTGATTCAGTACACCGAAACTAAAGATGGCCGCTTAGAAATTGT
>Ga0075467_10002263_pt1 | contig 15212 bp, 10 predicted proteins | sample DEB08_DNA_9_FD_75067 | JGI IMG/M metagenome (GOLD analysis project Ga0075467, IMG submission 75067) | Aqueous microbial communities from the Delaware River and Bay under freshwater to marine salinity gradient to study organic matter... | ecosystem: Environmental > Aquatic > Marine > Coastal ... | reverse complement strand
TCCGGAAAATTATTCGTACTTTTGCACCTCAATTAGGAAAAAAATGTTGAATATCCGGAATATCGCGATTATCGCACACGTTGACCACGGTAAAACTACACTTGTGGACAAAATCATTCATGCTTCTCAGATCTTCAGAGAAAATCAGCAGTTTCAGGACTTGATCCTGGACAGCAACGATTTGGAGCGTGAAAGAGGAATTACAATCCTTTCCAAGAACGTATCTGTCCGCTACAAGGACGCTAAAATCAATATTATTGACACTCCTGGTCACTCCGATTTCGGTGGTGAAGTGGAGCGTGTTATGTCAATGGCAGACTCTGTACTTCTATTAGTAGACGCGCAAGAAGGTCCAATGCCACAAACGCGTTTCGTAACGCAAAAAGCTTTCGCGCAAGGCCTTAAGCCAATTGTTGTTATTAACAAAATCGACAAGCCAGGCGCTCGTCCTGATTGGGTTGTTGACCAAGTATTCGATCTTTTTGACAACTTAGGCGCAACTGACGATCAGTTGGATTTCCAAGTTGTCTATGCTTCAGCAATTAATGGCTGGGCTACTATGGACTATAACGAGCCAAGCGACGACATGACGCCATTGTTCCAAACAATTGTTGATCAAGTTGCTGCACCTGATGCTGATCCAGACGGCCCCTTGCAAATGCAGATTTCTCAGCTTGACTACAACTCGTACGTCGGTGTTATCGGCATCGGTCGTATCACGCGCGGCACGGTGAAGTTGAATCAAGCAGTTACTATTGTTAATGCAGCGGGTGAAAAGCGTAACGGTAAAATTGGCAAAGTATTAGGTTACTTAGGTTTGGATAGACATGATATTGAATCAGCAGCGGCTGGTGATATTGTCGCAATTACAGGCTTAGGCGAATTAAAGATATCAGACACAGTTTGTGACGTTAGCAAAGTCGAAGCGATGAAACCTTTGTCGGTTGATGAGCCTACAGTTATCATGACGTTCCAAGTAAACACCTCACCATTCGCTGGTAAAGAGGGTAAATACGTGACCTCACGTAATATCCTTGAACGTTTGCAAAACGAATTAATTCACAACGTTGCTTTGCGCGTTGAAGAAATGAATGACCCTGATAAATTCCGCGTCTCAGGTCGTGGTGAACTTCACTTAGGTATTTTGATTGAAAACATGCGCCGTGAAGGTTACGAGCTAGCAGTTTCTCGTCCAGAAGTTATCTTAAAAGAAGAAAACGGTAAGCTAATGGAACCGTTTGAAACCTTAACTATTGACGTTGAGGAGCAACATCAGGGTTCTATGATTGAGCAGCTTGGTATGCGTAAAGGTGAAATGACTAACATGACACCAGATGGTAAAGGCCGCACACGCGTTGACTTCATCATTCCAAGCCGAGGCTTGATTGGTTTCCAAACTGATTTTATGACGCTAACTTCTGGTTCCGGTTTGATTTATCACACATTCGACCATTATGGTCCGCACAAAGGTGGCAACATCGGAGAGCGTAAAAATGGTGTATTGATTGCAAACGCGACGGGTAAAGCCCTCACTAACGCCATATTTAACTTGCAAGAGCGCGGTCGTATGTTTATCGGTCACGGTGTCGAAGTTTACGAGGGTATGATTATCGGTATTCACAGCCGTGAAAACGACTTAACGGTAAACGCACTTAAAGGTAAGCAGCTTACTAACGTTCGTGCATCGGGTACTGATGAAGCACAAACATTGGTTCCACCGGTCGTTTACACACTTGAGCAAGCACTAGAGTTTATCGATGACGATGAATTGGTAGAAGTGACGCCAGTGAGCATCCGTATCCGTAAGAAACTGCTGACTGAAAACGAGCGTAAACGCGCTGGTCGTCCGAAGAAAGATAATAGTTAGTTGTAGATTGATGTTATGAAAAAAACCAGCATTATCGCTAATGCTGGTTTTTTTATGTCTTATTTTCATCTAAGAAAAATTCATACGATACTAAAAAGCATACTCCGCATGCAGTCCAATGTTTCGACCGATTTCAGGTACTTTTTGCCCCACGGCTACTTCACTATCAACGACTCTGTTTACTCCACCTAAATGCTGTGCATATTCTTTGTCCAATAGATTTTCGGCAACTAGGCTTAGCGTCAGTGCTGGCGTCACCTGATAGTGCATGTTCAAATTCCAAACTGCATAACCAGGCGTTGTCGTTTCATTTTGTAAATAAGACACTTCGTCTTGCGCATCCGCTATATTAACCGACAGCGACATGTCGAGTGAGTCCTTGCTCCAATGCAAAGCGATATTGCCACTTAAAGGCGCAATTCGATATAAAGGGTAGCGTTGACCATCAATGCTTTCAGTTAATTCACCTTCAACCCATTGTGCACTTAACGTTGCCTGCCAATACGAACCGATGGTTTTAGAGATATACAGGTCAGCTCCGTGTAATTTTGCCTTGCGATTATCCCACTGCAGCGGCTGTTGTGCCCCCATCATGCTTGCGATCATATTAGCTGGCATATTATTTGTGGGCACACCGATAATATAGTTATCAATGCTGTGGTAAAAAATATTTCCCATTACGGTAAGACCGTTTTGCTGCAATTGTAAACCAACATCTATCTGGCCAGCGGTCTCTTTTTCAAGATTGAGATTACCTAAGTAATTTCGTCCATCGGCTAAACCAGCCGACACCCCTAATGGAAACCAAGAATAAAGCGCTTGATAGCTGGGCGCCCTTTCTTTTTGCCCAAATGATAATGTTGCCTGCAAGTGCTCGTTTATCCGTGTCTCCGCTTTAATTACTGCATCAATTAAGTCGAAATCTAACGCTCTTTCTGAGTCATTGAAGCCATTTACTAGTGCGGCAACATTAGGATTCATCATTGCCATATTAGAACCCACTTCATCAGCATCATTAGCAACATTAGTGACTCGCCCGCCTAACTGCCAATGCACATTATTGTTCTTATTTCGGGAGTTATAGGGATTTGCCGCGATATCATATTCAACATACAAACTACCAACTTCACGCTGCACATTAGTAAAGTTCTGAATGAAGAAGGCCATATTGTTCGGGTTGGTAATACGAGAATCATGAAATTGTGAATAATAGTTAGCACCAAACTTCCAATTGTTCTGCACTGACGTTTGAATAAAATCTAGGTCCATTCCAACAGCATCACTATCCACCGTATTTTTTCTGTGAGCTGCTGGCGAAGGTGTAAATCGTAGGTCAAAATTAGTCATAATATGCTCATTTTGATTACCAAATATCTTAGCTTTGACTTTCCAAGCGCTATCAATCTTTTTTGCCAAACCGAATTTATACCATACCGAATCGACAAATGAGATATCCATTGCAAGCGCAGGCGTCCCAGATTCGTTGGTGTTGCGACTACCAACTAAAAAGTCGAGTTCATAGTCATCCGTGTATCTAGCCGCAGCAAACTTAAGTCCGCTTCGCTCGTAAAAGGTGGAAGGAACAATATCACCGTTTCCACTGCTGTAATTATCAGCTTCCTGAAACTGGCCTTGAAATGATATATAGTTCTGGTCGTTTGCCACAGCAACGTTAGCCCCCAACATTTTCGCGTTGTTGTTACTAAACCAACTAGCTGACAAAGTGGAACGTGCATCAAATGCAGACGATCCTCCCAATATTGGTTGCGCGTCTTTTATTTCTATAGCGCCAGCAAGCGTCTCGTATCCAACCGAAACTGGAGCGATCCCTTGATACAAAGTTACCATTTGATTATTACCCAATGCATGAGACAGTGGACTATCCATTGCGTTTGGTCCTGCCCCTGCAATCTCAAGACCATCTATTTTAACCTTGAGTCGATCACCGAATAGTCCTCTATATTGCACAATCCCGCTGACTAAACCGTTACCGTTAACACTGACACCTGGAATTTGCGATAACTGCGAACGCAGATCAGGTGAGCTAGTGTTGGCTAATTTGATTTCTGATTCCATTAAACCGGTATTGATTTGACCAACAACTTCAATTCTTTCAATTGCGTTTATGCTACTAGCATCAAGCGTTGATGTGCTTTCTTGCTCATTTTTTAATGTAGACGTGGCTTCCTGAGCGGTATCTTGATCTGGTAGCAAAGCCTCTGAAAGTGCATAACTAGGGACTGAGAAAGCCAGCAACACCGCTGTTGCTAACTGCGAGAATTTAATAAATTTACGCTTTGTTACATTAGCGTTCTGTTTTATATCATTTTTTATTTTGTTGCCCGCATTGCCAGAGTGCAACGAGCTAAAGTCACAACGAGAAGTCATATAATAATTTCCTATAAACGATAAAAGGCGAGCCGCTGTATGCAGATCAATTTTAAGTATTAATGTCGCTTATAGAAAAACGGGAGGCCCTCTCGCGAGGAAATTGTTCACATAGTCTGTCGCTACAAACAACAGTTTTGAATTGAGAACAGTGGGATTAACAAATTCAGTAGCATGGGTTTTAAGACTCGTGAATTTATCGTCTATCGGTGAGTCATTTAGTTGGGCAAAAACGCAGGAGACTTCATGCAAGTTGTCAGGCGTATTATTCGGTGCTTTAACTTCGACAATATCGCCCGACTGATAAAATATCGCCGCCGATATCCACTTAACGCGAGTGCCTGTGCAAATTGCGAGAGTGTCATCATTCGCAAAATTCTGCATTGCGGACATAGCGGTCGCACTACTCAACATGCCAAGGCCCTGATTAAAAATCAGCGCTAGCAGAAGCAATGTAGTCAAAATATAGTGATTTGCAGTTTTAAGCGACATATCTAGTTTTACTGTTTGCCTTTATTCAATTTATTTTTACACTCATTAGTTGCATCTACGCTTCATTGCTAGCAACAATAATGATTGTATAACGCAAGTTAATAGTAAATTGAATGCAAAAACAAGACACAAGCTTTACTTTTTTCAGGATCAATGAGGCAAATCATTATCATCATGAATTCGCAGCAGTTTTCCAATCGTTTGATTTATTGATGCAGGATCATGAGATACCGTTTCAAGATTAATGATAAACTCAATGACGACTCCTTTTTTATGCAATATCAGAAGATTCTATTTAATATAAAAACGCTGATTCAAGATTGTAAAAAACCTGATCTTTACAGGAACATGCAGCGTAGACTTTTGTCTATAAAACAACTACTACAATGAGAAACTTTGTCTATGTTTATTAAGCGTAATCAGCACTCAATTTTACTAGCGTTTCTGCTACTGGGGTTAGTTTTTTCAAACGCCCTGCACGCACAATCTTGGGGTGGACAAGGTAAAAACAAAACTCAAGTGTTAGTTCAACCACTGGCATATCAAGCGCAACAATCTAATCTTGAAGCTGTCGGTACAGCCGAAGCAGTCAAATCCGTCATCTTATTTTCTGCTGTGAGCGAGAGAGTTACGACAGTTAATTTCATCCCCGGACAGCAGATAACAAAAGGCCAAGTACTTCTGACGCTATATAATGAGCGCGAATCTGTTGCTCATGAGCGTGGGAAAATTCAGTTAAAAGACGCCACTAGAGAATATAATCGCTTACTAGAGAGCCGCAAGAAAGGTGCCGCAGCCCAAAGCCAAGTCGACATTGCCAGTACACAGCTGGCGTTTGCAGAAATTGCTGTGAAAGAAGCTGAAGTTGCGCTTTCCGAACGCATAGTAAAAGCCCCGTTTAGCGGTATAGTCGGGTTCACCGACGTTGAAGTCGGTGACCGAATCACGCCGCAAACCAGCATTACGACAATCGATGACAGAAAAGCGCTATACATTAATTTTTCAGCACCCGAAGTCGCACTAGACGTTCTAGCCGGTAACCCAGAGGTGATCCTAACACCCTGGCAAAATCGCGAAATAAACATTTTTGCAAGCATTGCGCAAATTGACTCCCGAATTAACGAACAAGACCGCACCATTCGAGTAAGAGCTTTACTCGATAACACTGAAGATTTATATCGCCCTGGGATGAGCTTCAGAGTAAAGCTTTCAGTTAAAGGTCAAGAATATGTAGCAATTCCTGAAGCAGCTTTATTATGGGGTGCGACAGGTGCCTACGTTTGGCAAATGGTAGAAGGTAGGGCGGATAGAGTTGATGTGCAAATACAGCAGCGCTTACGCGGAACGATTCTAGTCAAAGGCAAATTTAACGCCAAAGCTGTATTAGTTGTAGAAGGTGTTCAACAGTTAAGGCAAGGGCAGAGCCTTGAGGCAATCAATATGCCAGAGGCGGTATCATGAAAAAAGGTGATTCAGTCAATATATCTGTTCAAGTAAACGATTTACCCTCGCTGTCAATACGCCGCCCCGTGTTAGTTATGGTGCTGAACTTGTTAATTATTTTGGCAGGCTTTGCCGCAATTAACGACCTCGAAATTAGAGAACTTCCAGATGTTGACCGTCCCATTGTTACAGTGTCGGCTAGTTATCCTGGAGGCTCACCTGAAACGGTTGATAGTGAGGTTACTAGCCGCTAAGAAGGCGCAGTAGCCAGAGTCAGCGGTGTTGATTCGATTAACGCATCCAGTGAGGAAGGCTCATCACGAGTTCGCGTTGAATTTCGCCCAGGCACCAATCTTGAAGATGCGGCAAATGAGGTGCGTGAATCAGTTAGCCGAGTGCAGCGTCGCTTACCTGCAGAAGTTGAGAATTTAGCAATCATTAAAGCAGACAACGATGCTCAAGCAGTTGTCAGCTTAGCGATTAGCAGCGAAACACTGGACATGGAAACCTTAACCGAACGCGTTGAAGTTGACCTAGCCCCATTGTTTTTAAGTATTCCCGGTGTCGCTGATGTATCGCTTGACGGTCAACGCCAACGAGTAATGCGCGTTTCTGTAGACCCATTGCGCTTAACCAGCTTTAATCTATCAATGACTGAAGTATCTGCAGCGCTGCGCCTAGCTCCATTTGATGTGCCCGCCGGCAGCGTTAAATCTCAAGATCAAGAACTCATTGTAAGGGCCGATGCTACTTCTGTATCGACCCAAGATATAGAGCAGATAATCATTTCTGGTGACACGCGCATAGGCGATGTCGCTAGCGTTTATTTCGGTCCAGCAGACGCAAACAGTTTGGTCCGGTTGGATGGTATACCTGTCGTTGGTTTAGGCATTATTCGACAGGCTCGCTCAAACACGATTGAAATTTCTGACGAAGTGCTAGCGATGGTAAAAAGCCTCGATAAACGTTTCGCTGATCTTCACATTGTGGTGACATCCGATGATGCCGAGTTCATTCGTAGCTCAGTAGATGAGGTTATTGTCTCTCTAGGGCTTACCATTTTGTTAGTCATTGCCACACTCTGGCTATTTTTAGGTAATTTTAGAGCGACATTAGTACCCGCCCTGTCAATACCCGTGTCATTGATTGGCGCGCTGGTCATCATGTGGGTGCTTGGTTTTTCTATCAATATCCTAACCTTGCTTGCATTAGTGCTTGGGACTGGACTGATCGTTGATGATGCCATCGTGGTATCCGAAAATATTCAACGCCGTCGTGCTGAAGGAATGGGTTCAAGAGCCGCCGCCGTGTTAGGTACAAGAGAGGTGTTCTTTGCGGTTGTCGCAACAACTGCGGTGCTAGCTGCTGTTTTTATCCCGATCGCTTTTTTACCTTCAACGGCAGGCAGACTATTTAGGGAATTTGGCGGAGTGCTCGCTGGCGCAGTGATCATCTCCTCCTTCGTTGCCTTAAGTTTGGTACCTGCATTAACCGCGAAATTGCCAATCAAAAGTAAGAACAATAGTCTATTTGACCGCACGCTAGGCGTATTTGGCACTCGCGTTCTCAATGGCTATATGAACATATTGCATAAGGCCTTACGTTTTTCATGGCTAACTGTCTTGCTTTCTCTTTTATCAGCGGGTGGCGCAGCGCTATTGTATGAGCAAATAGAAAACCAGCTTTTACCTTCCGAAGACAGAGGAACAATACGCGTGTTTGCGCGAGGACCTGACGGTGCTGGCTTAAATTATATGAACCGACAAGCAGAGAAAATTGAACAAATTTTACTGCCTTATGTTGCAGATGACGATGTTGAATCAATTTATACCGTCGTTGGACGCTGGGATCCTAATATTGTTTTTATCACTGTTCCGCTTGCACATTGGGACGATAGAACAAAATCACAGCAGGATATTATCAATGAAATGCGACCTAAACTAAGCGGTATTCCTGGCGCACCTGCTAGGGCATTCGGCAGTAATAGTTTGAATTTACGTGGGCAAGGCGGTGGTTTAGAATTTGCATTGACCGGCGACACTTACATGCGCATTTACGAATCAGCTTTAGCCTTTAGCAAACTAATAGAGGAGCGACTGCCTGAGCTTGGTAGACCCGACATTGGCTATCAACCGACTCAGCCTCAACTAAGAGTAAATATCGATAGACGCAGAGCCGAAGAGCTGGGCGTTCCGTTCACTGATATATCGACTACATTGCGAGCCGCAATTAATGGAGACGACGTAACCGACCTAAATATTGGTGACCAAGCAGTTCCGTTAATATTGCAGTCCTCCAATAAAACCACGGCTGACCCGTCAGAGCTCACTAATCTCTTTGTGAAATCGAATAACGGCATGCTAGTGCCGCTCTCCAGCCTCGCATTTATAAGTGAAGAGGGCGTAGCGGCTGAATTAGAACGCCACGCGCAGCGCAGAGCCATTGAAATTGAGCTTGAACTACCTGACACAATGACCATGGCAGAAGCCGTTAGTCAGTTACGTGAAATCGCTGATGAAAATCTAGCCGACGGCATTGGCTTAGTATTCCTGGGCGAAGCTCTCACGTTTGAAGAAACCTCTAACCAGATCGCTATGACCTATCTGTTTGCGTTCATTATCGTATTGTTAGTCTTAGCTGCTCAGTTTGAAAGCATGAACAGTGCTATTGTCGTTATGATAACAGTGCCTTTTGGTATTGCTGCTGCTATTTATGCTCTTTATCTAACAGGAACTTCTATTAATATATATTCACAAATTGGCTTAGTCATGTTGATAGGCTTGATTGCAAAAAATTCGATACTTCTTGTTGAATTTGCCGACCAATTGCGGGACCAAGGTCTTGCTGTGAACGATGCGGTTGTTCAGGCGGCAGCAGTCAGACTGCGTCCTATTATGATGACATTGATGTCGACGATATTAGGTGGTCTTCCCTTAATACTGTCAACGGGCGCTGGCGCTGAGGCTCGAAACTCAATTGGCTGGGTAGTATTTGGTGGCTTAGGTATTGCTGTTGTATTCACCTTATTTTTGACCCCTGTTTTATATCAACTTATCGCTCGTTTCTCTAAACCAAGAACAGATGAAAGTAAACGTTTAGAGACGGAACTTCAGGCTGTTCAACAACAACAGCTGTCATGAAAGCCTTGGCGAAAAGAGCTTGACCATTAAACGTATCAACAATCAAAGGACACGCAATGAATTTTAGCGATAAACCAGACCGTAAAGCATCAAAAGCCTACAAATGGGAAAAGTACAAAGGCACCGACATATTGCCTATGTGGATTGCCGACACTGAATTTCGTTGCGCAGAACCGATTTTAAAAGCCTTACATGAGCGTGTTGAAGATGGTTTATTTGGCTATACTTTGCCGGCGCATGATACCGAAACAATCGACGCAGTCGTAGGCTGGTGTGAGAAGCAATACAACTGGAAAATAGAGCCTAGCTGGATAGTCTGGACACCGGGTGTTGTTCCAGCATTCAATGTTGCAATACAAGCCTATTGTCAGGAAGGCGACTCAGTCATAGTACAAACGCCTAATTACCCTCCGCTGCTAGCAGCACCAAGTATTAATGGACTCAATCGGAGTTGCGTTCCAACTATTGAAGTTGATGGCAGGTGGACACTTGATTTTGTGGCGTTAGAAGCCGCGGCTGCCGACCCTAAAGCGACATTATTCATTATGTGCAATCCGATGAATCCGGCCGGTTCGGTATTAACTCAGGATGAATTAGATAAAATTGCCAGTATTTGTCGAAAATACGATGTTTTGCTTTGTTCTGATGAAATTCACTGTGATTTAATTTTAGATGACGTTAAACATTTGCCTGCCAGCGCGCATCAAGACCTAAGCAATAATTCAGTGACGCTTATGGCGGCGAGTAAAACCTTTAATGTAGCAGGGCTAGGCACATCATTTGCCATTATTCCGAATACTAAATTGCGTGCCGCTTTTAATAAGGCAAGCCGAGGAATTGTGCCATGGGTAACCGTTGCCGGTTTAACCGCAACTAACGCTGCTTTTAGGCATTGCGATGACTGGCATAAGGCTGAGCTAAGCTATTTGAAAGCTAATCGCGATTATCTTGTTACCGAAATAAACAAAATACCTGGCTTAAGAGCTATCGCACCTGCCGCCACTTTTCTTCTTTGGGTTGATGCGAGTGGGCTTGATCTTGCTGATACACAACAATGGTGTGAAGAAAAAGGTATTGGCCCTTCCCCTGGCAGAGACTTTGGCGCCAAAAACTTCTTTAGACTCAACTTTGGTTGTTCGCGAGACTATTTGGAGGAAGCTATTGCAAAACTGTCCTCTTAACGAGGACGTTACACTTTAACTTTTGCTCGTCACATTTCAATTGTAGGATCTGGATTCTAGGGCCCTTGTTCTAATACCTGAACAGTGACACCTGCATGCTTTGCTAAACGGTCAATGAGCGCTTCATTTAACGCCGACGCAGGAGTCCAAAACCCCCCCTTTAAGTCAGGAATATCTTTCGATAGGCAAAGCACCGACTGTGCAAGCATTTTTGCTGTGCAGCCATAACCAGGATCGCGATCCCCCTCTACCTTTACAACTACCCTTTCACCCGTCGCAGTATCTGCGTAGAAACGCATATCAAACAAGCCGTTTAACTGTTGCTCGGGCGTGGGGCCCTCACCGGGCTTCATTAAAACATATTTTGCTAACCATTTTCTCAACGGAGACAAGCTTGCTACCAACATAAAGGCGCCTAAACCAACTGTAAAAGTCCATGCTTGAAAACCGTTTTTAGCTGTCATCGCTTCATCGTAGAGAAAACTCTCACCGTATTGGTTACCGAGTAATGCATTTGAACGATGGACAACACGCTCGTTGATAGACGCCATCACAAAGGGCATTGTCCATACCCCGAGTGAACTGTCGTGCTCAGCGCTTTTATGATTCTTTTGACGTTGTTTAAAGGGGTGCCCCTCAGGACAAAGCACGTAGGGATTTACCAAGACTTTACGTAGATTAGGGTTTTCCTTAACTTCTTTAAACACGTTCAACATACTCGCAATAGTGCCGCCGGAAGCCCCTCCTTTTAATCTTCTAACGCGCATTTTAATCTGTTTTGCAGGTACTGATGTTCGCTCAATAACGGCTTGTTGCAGTTTATAAACACCAAGATCTGAAGGAATAGAATCAAAACCGGTGCAATGCACAATGCGTGCACCCGAGCTTTTTGCATCCGACTCGTACTTATCAAGCATTTTTTTTATCCACTGCGGCTCGCCGGTCAAATCACAATAGTCAGTGCCTGATTGAGCGCATACTTTCACTAACGTTTCACCAAACAATGCGTAGGGACCAACCGTACTTACGACGGCGTTAGTATCTGCACATAGGGCTTTTAAAGCGATTTCATCATCGGCGTCAGCAACGAAATGCGGTACTTGATTAATATTAAAACGTTTCTTTAAGGCCTGCAGTTTACGCTCGCTTCTACCCGCCATTGCCCAGCTATATTCTTCACTTTTATAGCCACTAAGATACTCCACCATTATTTGACCAACGAATGAAGTTGCTCCATATAAAATGAAATCGAACTGTTTTTTGCTGTTTTTCATCGATCTTTTTACCTATTGTTTTGACGTGTATTTTTAATCGTAGCTTGATTCATCATCGAGTCTTTCTTGCATTTGTTGCAAGGTAAGCTTCAGCATCGGCACACTTTTATAATCACAGTGCCCAACGTTTCTTTCCCATCTAAATTTAGCATCTGACCTTGGCGAATCTTGGCTATCGAGCATTTCTTGATAAAGATTCATCGCATTATTCAAGTAGAAGTTGTCCATATCTCCCATCCAAATATGCAGTTTCCCGGCTAACTTGCGCCCAAGTGACGACCAATTTTTTTCGGTAAATGCTCGTAAATCGTAAGCTTCCCAAGCTTTTGCTACCTTCTTGTCAATTTCGCCCGTTGCAGGATCCCAGATCACCGAAGGTTGACCATTTTCTTGTTTAGGACCAAAAACCGCGTTCCAACCACCCCACTGGCCACCGCTAAACGCAAAGGTATTTTGCCTTCCAACCGCCCGTTGAACAGCCTGTCGTAAAACGGAAATTTCCGTTATCCACTAAGCGATGCTTTGCAGTTAAATAAGGCATCAACTCCTGTATATTTGCTTCACCGTAGGGTCCGTTATTTTGCGAGTCTATTTGATAACTATCGCCGAGTGGCGCTTCACCATCTAAAAATACCATCACCATTTGCGGCGCATCATCGCTAAACCAGAAGTCTTTAAAATCCTGGTTTTCATACAAATTCTTAGCCCGAGTATAGCGAGCATGGTAACCACCAATGTCATAAACCACTGGAAACTTAGCGTTAGGATTATCGAAGTAGGTTTTTGGCAGAATAACATCGACTCTCAAAAACATGTCGTTTTGCCAAAATTCAGACAGAAGTTTACTTCTACTACGTTCGAGTAAAAATTCAGCGGTGAATTGATTCTCGAGTCTAAAAAGTCAGTATCGTAAACCGCTTGCACATACCATTTCTTCTTAGGTACTTGATCTAGTGTCTTGTATGGAAAGCCGGCAGCTCCTTCAGAAAAGCTGACCGTTCCACCGGCTGCAAAACCTTGTATATCTTTAGCAAAAAGGGGCTCAACATTGCTGGTAGGCCAAGCACTATAAAATCGCGGCTCTTCTTTATCAGAAGGAGAGAAAATAAGGTAAAGCCGACCATGAGACGAAATCGACTGCGTACTCTTTACATCAACACTGATGTTTTGATTTCGGGTAGCAGAGACCTTATCACTGGAGCCATAAGTAAAGGCGCTCGCGCTTATAAGATATAAAGCCAAAAATGGAATGAAACCCATCGATATAAGCTTTTTCATTTTAATCCTTGTTGATTCTAAAACTTAAAAACACGTCTTGTGATAGAGAATAGCAAGTGCATCAGCGACTTAATAGCTGAGCTTAGCTAACAATATATGTTTATTTAATAATATTGGAAATAAAAACCTTATGCTTGAGTTATAGTTTATAGCTTAGATAATAGTGATTGAGTCAACATTAGGAAAACGTATGTCTACAGTAGATCTGAACAGCTACAGTACTCTCACCATCAGCATTGCAGATGACATTGCGCATATACAGCTAAGCCGCGCAAAAGAATTGAATAGCATGAATGCCGCTTTTTGGACTGAACTTCCCGAAGCGATAAGGCATATTGACGAGCATGCATTGGCGCGAGTTATTGTCATATCGGCGCAAGGTAAACACTTCAGCGCAGGCATGGATTTATCTGTTTTTCAAAATATGGGGGCCAGTTTCAATGGCGAACCCGCTAGAAGAGCAGAAGCGTTTAGACGCCATGTGTTAAAACTGCAGGATGCTTTTAATGCACTGGAAGAAGCACGAATGCCTGTTTTAGTTGCTGTCCAGGGCGGCGTTATTGGAGGTGCCGTTGACATGATAAGTGCCTGCGACATTCGCTATTGTACCGATGATGCATTCTTTTGCATCAAGGAAATTGACATTGGTATGACCGCCGACGTCGGCACATTGCAGCGACTTCCGCACCTCATACCGCAAGGCCTAGTGAGAGAACTTGCCTACACCGGCAGAAATATGATGAGTCAAGAAGCATTATCTAAGGGCTTAGTAAATCAGGTGTATTCAGACCAAGAAACCATGCTCAACGAAGTGATGAAAATCGCACAAACAATTGCAGGCCACTCGCCAATGGCCGTTGCAGGTTGTAAGGAAATGATTAATTACACCAGAGACCACAACGTGAGCGATAGCCTTAACTACATAGCAACTTGGCAAAGCGGTATGTTACAAATGCCCGACGTAATGGAGGCAATGACCGCAGGACAGCAGAAGCGTAAACCAATATTTGCGAATTTGCTACCTAAATAATAGCAGGGTGCGTCAATGTAAACAGGATCTCAACAGCGCAAGCAGGCTCTATATAAGGCCAATTTAAAATTAAAAATTGGCTCTTATACCAACGATAAACGAACGACCTTGTACTGGCGTTAAGTCTTTTAAGAAGGACGTGTGTACGCGTGCTTCCTCATCCCCTAAATTGCGCCCTTTCAAATAAAACGTGACATCCGTATTATTCAAAGAAGTGATATAGTTAATATCAAGATCGACTAAGGTGTAGCCTTTAGTTTCGCTTTCAAATTCAGCAACTCTGTCTTGCGTAAAGTACTTGTGTAATGAAAGTTCAGCTTGCCAATCCCCTATAGAATAGTTAGCACTTACCCCTAATCTTGATGGCGGCGTTCTTGGCAAATATCGACTCTGCCCCATATTTTCATCTAATGTTGTGCGCACTAAATCACCCTGCGCTTGAAGTTGCAACGATGGCGTAGCTTGCCAGTTAATTTGAGCTTCAAAACCGTAAAGGTCGACATCAACAGCCTTAAAAAGGAACACAGGTAATTCAGTACCGTGTTCTTCTACTACGCTATCTGCCAGTCCATCAGCGTCGGCTTCGCCGTGTTCACCTTCAACAACAAAACCAGAGTCTGCTGCAAAATAATAGTCATTGACTTGGTTGTAAAATGCATTCAGTACAAAACCAAATTCCCCACCAAATTTTCTCAGAGATAGGTCGATACTGTTCGATTTTTCGACAGCCAAATCTTGCGTTTGAAAAACCACATCACCGTCATCAGAAATATCGAAAAATGAACCAAGCTCATATGTACTGGTGCCAATGTGCGGGCCAAAACTGTATATTTCAGAACTAGAGGGTGCACGTTGAGCATGAACATAAGATAAGCCTAAATTATAGCCCTCAGTAAAGTCCCATACCGCGCCAATAGAAGCACTTATTGGTGTAAATGAAGCGTCGCTCGACTGAATTCCCCCAAGCGACGTTTCAAGGTCATGGTCTACCGCTATATGCTCTTCTTCAGAATGCATTGCCAAGAAAGCCGTTTCGCCTATTTGAACTGCCGGTACATCTATTGCGACACGTTCAATTCTTGCACCCAGTTGAAGCAGTATGCTACCGAAGTGTTGTTC
>Ga0075467_10002260_pt1 | contig 15229 bp, 8 predicted proteins | sample DEB08_DNA_9_FD_75067 | JGI IMG/M metagenome (GOLD analysis project Ga0075467, IMG submission 75067) | Aqueous microbial communities from the Delaware River and Bay under freshwater to marine salinity gradient to study organic matter... | ecosystem: Environmental > Aquatic > Marine > Coastal ... | reverse complement strand
GTAGGTGGTAAAATCCATTAATTCTTTAGAAGTGGCATCATAAGAAACCAATTTAAAACCAGGATTGTTATCATGTATAGGAGTTACTCCTGGGCAACTAATAGCAATTTCTGTAATGTTTTTTCCAGAAGCATCATACAATCTTCTCAATTCGTCCATATGTGTATGTCCGTATAAAATTCCGGTAATCGTTGCAGAATACTGAGCAACTATGCTTAAAAACTGATTGTTCCAATCATTTGGTGCGGGTAATTTTTTCCAGTTGGTGGCATTCAAACCATTATTTTTATATCCATACGCGTTTATCCCTGGAGGAATGTGCATTGCTATGTAGGCTTTTTCACATGTACTTTTCGCTTCTTTTAATTGGTTGGCTAACCAAGTCATTTGCTGTGTTGCATCGGCATATTGTGAGCCACCATCTGCATTAAAATAGTTAGCAGAATGGATTACTGTGTTTAAAGAAATAACACGCAAACCCTCAATAGGTTTTGCAGAGTAATAGCCTAATTTGGGCGCTGGATTAGAAACCATTACAGGAGCTTTGGTTCCTGTTTTGTTACTATTTAACGCAGGATAAGGATTGTTTTTTTCTGGAACTAAATCTGTAGGAATGCTATCTTTTTCATCGGCGTAAGAAGCATAGTCTCCTGCAATTCCATCATTGTTTCCTGGAAGATATAGAAATGTCTTTTTGTTCTTGGTCGCTAAATCTCGCAAGCCCGATAAAATTGTTTCCATATTTTTATTGTGGGCTATTCTCATACTTTCGGGTATTGCAAAACAACATGCAATATGAGAAGGAAGATCTCCCGTATAGATAATAAAGTCTGGATCTTTTTTCTTAATAACAGCATCGGCTTTTGTTAAGAAAGCGTTCCAAAGAATCATTCCAGTATCATCTTCATAATCTGTAGTATTTGTAAATGAGTCTAAATGGATGTCTGATAAAAATAAAAATGTTGGGTTTTTAACGACAGGATCTTCTATAGTTTCGCCACTATAATTATACGCTGTAATGCTAGCCGCAGCTACAAATACGGACACAAGGCCAACTTTTTTGAGATTTTTCATTTAATTTAGTTCATGGATTAAAAACTAAGTTATATGAAAATGAATTTAGAACCAATGAACTATTGAAAATCAGGTATTTATACCTAGTTAAGATTCATTGTTTAAAATATCATCAGATAGGGTAGTTGTTTCTTTTTTAGAAAGGTATTTTCTTAATACGCCGCCTTTTACATTGTTTACATCAAATTCTATAATAAACGCATCGTTATCAATAGTATTTACAGCGCTGTATGTTCTGCGTATATCTATTCTATTGATAACCGTATGAATAATATGAATATCTTGTTGTTCTCCTTTACTTCCATAACCTTTTATTCCTTTGTAAATGGTCATTCCGATTCCTACTTTTTCCATCAATTCTTTTTCAATCTCAACTGCTTTTTTAGAAATGATAGTTAAACCCACATAGTTTTCAAAACCTTCGATCATTAAATCAATCACTTTTGCAGTAATTAAATAAGTAAGAATAGAATACATCGCGGTTTCTACTGATAGAACTATTGCAGTGATGCTAAATAAAATAACATTGAAAAGAAAAATTGTTTTACCAATGCTGATTCCAAAACGATTGTTGACAAAAATTCCTAAAATTTCTGAACCGTCTAATACAGCTCCGTTTTTAATAGCCAATCCGATTCCTGCTCCTAAAAATAATCCGCCAAAAATTGCAATTAGTAATTTGTCTTCCGTAATAGGAGAGAAGTTTTCAAAATAAATAAACAAGGCAAGTGCAATAATCGAAATAGTTGATTTTAGCACTATTTTTTTTGATACAGTAAACCATGCAATCACTAAAAATGGAATACTAATAACAATTAATAATAAAGAAACATCAACTTTAAAAAGGCTACTTAGCAAAATTGCGATTCCAGTAACTCCACCATCTAAAAAACCATTGGGTAATAAAAATACTTTTAAACCAATACTGGCTAGTATTACGGCTATTAATATTTGTAAATACTCATAAATTTGTTTTTTCATAGTGTGTTGAGAATTGTTTAGTTTGTGAAAATAAAAAATCCCAAACATAAGTTTGGGATTTTAATTTTATTCTTCTGAAGAAGCTTCTGTTCGAGACTCTTCCGTTTTTTTGCCTTTTTTAATTTTAATGGTGAGCTCGTTTTTTTCACCATCTAAATCCATTGAAATCGTATCACCTTCTGTTAATTTAGAATTGACAATTTCTTCGGCCAAAGCATCTTCAATATATTTCTGAATAGCTCTTTTTAGAGGTCGTGCTCCATATTTTTTATCAAAGCCTTTGTCTGCTATATAATCTTTTGCTTTGTCGCTTAGCTTTAAAGTATAGCCTAAATCTAAGATTCTATGCAACAGTTTGTCTAGTTCAATATCGATGATAGAATGAATATCTTTTCTTTCTAATGCATTAAATACAATGACATCGTCAATTCTATTTAAGAATTCAGGAGCGAAAGATTTCTTTAAAGCACCTTCAATAATTCCTTTTGCGTATTCTTCAGATTGTTCTTTTTTAGCGGCAGTTCCAAAACCAACTCCAGAACCAAAATCTTTTAATTGACGTGCTCCAATATTGGAGGTCATGATAATAATGGTATTTCTAAAATCAATTTTTCTACCTAAACTGTCTGTGATATGTCCGTCATCTAAAATCTGCAATAACATATTAAACACATCAGGATGCGCTTTTTCAATTTCATCTAATAAGATAACAGAATATGGTTTTCTTCTAACTTTTTCCGTTAACTGGCCGCCTTCTTCATATCCAACGTATCCTGGAGGTGCTCCAATTAAACGAGAAATAGCAAATTTTTCCATGTATTCACTCATGTCAATTCTAATTAAAGAATCATCTGAATCAAATAATTCACGAGCTAATACTTTTGCTAATTGAGTTTTTCCAACTCCTGTTTGTCCTAAGAAAATAAACGAACCTATAGGTTTGTTAGGATCTTTTAATCCAACTCTATTACGTTGAATTGCTTTTACAACTTTAGAAACGGCTTCATCTTGACCAACAACTTTTCCTTTAATCATTTGAGGTAATTCACCCAAACGATGACTTTCAGCTTCGGCAACTCTATTAACAGGAATCCCTGTCATCATAGAAACTACTTCTGCTACGTTGTCTTCTGTAACAACTTCTCGGTTTAGTTTAGAATCATCTTCCCATTGTTGTTGTGCAGAATTTAAAGCAGCTTCCATGTTCTTTTCATCGTCACGTAACTTAGCAGCTTCTTCATATTTCTGACCGTTAACAGCTTTTGTTTTACGATCTCTAATTACTTCTAATTGCGTTTCTAATTCCAAAACTTGTTGAGGAACTACAATATTTGTAATATGAATTCTAGATCCAGCTTCATCTAAAGCATCAATTGCTTTGTCCGGCAAATATCTGTCAGTCATGTATCGGTTTGTTAATTTTACACAAGCATTAATTGCTTCGTCTGTATAATTAACATGATGATGTGCTTCGTATTTTTCTTTGATATTATGTAGAATCTGAACCGTTTCTTCAACACTTGTAGGGTTTACAATAATCTTCTGAAAACGTCTTTCTAAAGCCCCATCTTTTTCAATGTTTGTTCTGTATTCGTCTAAAGTTGTGGCACCTATACATTGAATTTCTCCTCTTGCCAACGCTGGTTTTAACATATTAGAAGCATCTAAAGAACCTGTAGCGCCACCGGCACCTACAATGGTATGAATTTCATCTATGAATAAAATGATATCATCGTTCTTTTCTAGTTCATTCATCAATGCTTTCATTCGCTCTTCAAACTGACCTCTGTATTTAGTTCCAGCAACTAAGCTTGCTAAATCTAAAGAAACCAATCTTTTATCAAATAAAATTCTAGATACTTTACGCTCTACAATTCTTAAAGCTAATCCTTCTGCGATGGCAGATTTACCAACTCCAGGTTCACCAATTAACATTGGATTGTTTTTCTTACGTCTACTCAAAATTTGAGAAACACGTTCAATTTCTTTATGACGTCCTACAACAGGATCTAATTTTCCGTTTTCTGCTAAAAAAGTTAAATCTCTACCAAAATTATCTAAGACGGGTGTTTTAGATTTTTTTGGAGCTTTTCCTTTTTGAGGTTGATCATAAGGGTTTGATTTTTCTGAAGCAAATTCGTCATCAGATGGTGTTTCTGCTATTGGATTGATAGGTAAATCCTCATCAGTATTTTCAACATGTAACTCTTTGTATAAAGCTTTTGCTTGATCGTAATCTACGTCATAGTTGTTTAATAGCTTGGTTGAAGGATCGTTCTCATTTCTAAGAATACACAATAATAAATGTGCCGTATCAATAGCTTCACTTTGATATAATTTTGCTTCTAAGAACGTTGTCTTTAAAGCTTTTTCTGCTTGTCTTGTTAGGTGTAAACTTTTTTTCTCGTTGCCATCAGCAATTGATGGTGCAGCAGGATTTAACTGTTCTAGCTTTTTACGTACTAGATTTAAATCTATTTGAAATGTTTCAAGAATTTCAATTGCTTTTCCTTCTCCTTTTCTTATTAAACCTAGCAGTAAGTGTTCAGTTCCAATAAAGTCGTGACCTAATCTTAAGGCTTCCTCTTTACTGAAGGTGATCACATCTCTTACCTTAGGTGAAAAATTATCGTCCATATATTGGGTTTATCTATTTGTAAATTTAGTCCTTTTTTCAATAAAAAATTACAAAAAGAATGCCATCCATGAAATGCTGACATTTTGACCCTAAAAATACCTTCAGAAATGCTTGTAAATCAAGGGTATAAAAAACGGAAAGAATTTATCAAGAAATGTTAATAACTATAAGGTATTCAGCGTGTAAAATATTTGCTAAAAATAGGAATTATAGTATCTTGCTTCTTATTAAAAAAACAGTAAAAAATTAACAATACATTTAGAGTATGGCAGACGGAGAAAAGTTAATCCCGATTAACATTGAAGAGCAGATGAAATCTGCATACATTGATTATTCAATGTCAGTAATAGTTTCTAGAGCATTACCCGATGTGCGAGATGGTTTAAAACCTGTGCATAGAAGAGTTTTATATGGTATGCATGAACTTGGAATTAAAGCTACTGGATCCTATAAAAAATCTGCAAGAATTGTAGGGGAAGTTTTAGGAAAGTATCACCCACATGGAGATACTTCAGTATATGATTCTATGGTTCGTATGGCTCAAGAATGGAGTCAGCGTTATATGATGGTTGATGGGCAAGGGAACTTCGGTTCTGTTGATGGTGATAGTCCTGCAGCAATGCGTTATACAGAGGTTAGAATGCAAAAAATATCAGAAGATATGTTGTCTGATATTGAAAAAGATACAGTAGATCATCGATTAAATTTTGATGATACTTTACACGAGCCTACAGTATTACCAACAAGAATCCCAAACCTTTTAGTAAACGGAGCTTCTGGTATTGCTGTTGGGATGGCAACAAATATGGCGCCACACAATCTAACAGAAGTTGTTAATGGGACTTTAGCTTATATCGAAAATAGAGATATTGAAATCGATGAGTTAATGCAGCACGTAAAGGCTCCAGATTTCCCCACAGGAGGAATTATTTACGGTTATGATGGTGTAAAAGATGCTTTTCATACAGGTAGAGGGCGAATTGTAATGCGTGCTAAAGCTGTTATTGAAGAAGTAAAAGGTCGTGAGTGTATTATCGTTACTGAAATCCCTTATCAGGTGAATAAAGCAGAAATGATTAAAAAAACTGCTGAATTAGTAAATGATAAAAAATTAGAAGGAATTGCTAATATTCGTGACGAGTCTGACAGAAACGGAATGCGAGTTGTGTATATTTTAAAAAGAGATGCAATTCCTAATATTGTTTTAAACAAACTATATAAATATACAGCGCTTCAAACTTCTTTTAGCGTTAACAATATTGCACTAGTAAATGGTCGTCCAGAGCAACTAAACTTAAAACAATTAATCCATTATTTTGTAGAACACAGACATGAAGTTGTCGTTCGTAGAACAAAATTTGAATTAAAGAAAGCAGAAGCAAGAGCCCATATTTTAGAAGGATTAATTATTGCCTCTGATAATATTGATGAAGTTATAAAAATCATTAGAGCTTCTAATAATGCTGATGAAGCTAGAGAGAGTTTAATTACAAGATTTGAATTAACTGAGATTCAAGCGAAAGCAATAGTAGAAATGCGTTTGCGTCAATTAACAGGTCTAGAACAAGACAAGTTAAGAGCTGAGTTTGAAGAAATCATGAAAACGATTATTGATTTAAAAGATATCTTAGAAAATGAGCCAAGGCGTTATCAAATTATAACTGACGAATTAATTACGATCAGAGATAAATATGGCGATGAGCGTCGTTCACAAATTGAATATGCTGGTGGAGACATGAGTATCGAGGATATGATTCCAGATACCAAAGTTGTCGTAACAATTTCTAATGCTGGATATTTAAAAAGAACAAATCTTGATGAATATAAAGTTCAGAATAGAGGAGGACGTGGTCAAAAAGGAGCAACAACAAGAAATGAAGATTTCTTAGAACATCTATTTGTGGGAACAAACCATCAATACATGTTGTTCTTCACCCAAAAAGGAAAAGTCTTTTGGATGCGAGTGTATGAAATACCAGAAGGTGGTAAAAACTCTAAAGGAAGAGCGATGCAGAATCTTATCAATATAGAACAAGATGATAAGGTAAAGGCATTCTTAGTAACACAAGATTTAAAAGACGAAGAATATATCAATAGCCATTATGTTATCATGGCGACTAAAAAAGGTCAAGTAAAGAAAACTTCTTTAGAACAATATTCTAGACCAAGAACTAATGGTATTAATGCAATAACAATTAGAGAAGATGATGAGCTTTTAGAAGCTAAATTAACCACAGGAGACAGTCAAGTTATGTTAGCCTTAAAATCTGGTAAAGCAATCAGGTTTGAAGAAGCTAAAACTAGACCTATGGGAAGAACAGCTTCTGGTGTAAGAGGAATTACTCTTGCCAATGAAAATGATGAAGTAATTGGAATGGTTGCTGTGAACGATATGGAGAGTAATATCTTGGTTGTTTCAGAAAGAGGTTATGGAAAACGCTCTAAATTAGAAGATTACAGAATTACCAATAGAGGAGGTAAAGGGGTAAAAACTTTAAATATCTCAGAAAAAACCGGTAATTTAGTGGCCATTAAAAATGTAGATGACTCTAATGATTTAATGATTATCAATAAATCAGGAATTACCATCAGAATGGCAGTAGAAGATCTTCGTGTCATGGGAAGAGCTACGCAAGGAGTAAAGTTAATTAACATCAAAGATTCAGACAGTATTGCTGCAGTTGCAAAAGTAATGCGAGAAGAAGATGATGAAGATGAAACTTTAGAAGAAAATGAAAATGGCACAGAAATTGAAAATAACACAAACGAAAATCAAGAATAGAAATTTAGAATTAAACAAACTAAAAATGAAAACTAAAGTATTAGCATTGGTGTTGGGATTGGTAACAATTACAACTTTTGCACAAAAAAACGAACTAAAAACTGCTGAGAAAGCAATTAAGAAACAAGATTATGCAACAGCCATAACTGCTGTCACAGCGGCTGAATCATTACTTGCTAATATGGACGATAAGTCTAAAGCGAAATTTTATTTCCTAAAAGCGCAAGCTTATTTTGGTAAAAAAGATTTTCAAACTGCAGCAGATGCTTTTGATGCTTTGATAGCTGAAGAAAAGAAATCTGGTAAGAAAAAATATTCTGTTGAAGCGAAACCAATTCAAAATCAAATGGTTCAAGAGGTATATAAAAAAGCAGCATCTTTGTACAAAGCAAAAGATTATAAAAATGCAGTTGAGAGTTTTTACCTTACCTATAGATTAAGTCCTCTAGATACAATTTTTGTATATAATGCAGCAATAAGTGCAAGTTTAGCTAAAGATTATGATGCTTCTTTAAAGTATTACAAAGAATTACAAAGTATAGGTTATACAGGGATTTCTACGTTATACTTTGCTACCAATAAAGAAACGGGTATCTAAGAGAACCTGGGAAGTAAAGATGGAAGAGATATTGCTATTAAAATAGGTACTCATAAAGATCCTGTGCAAGAACAAACAGAATCTAAAACAGGTAATATTATTAAAAATATGGCCTATATTTTAAAAGATCAGGGCAAGAATGATGAAGCATTAAAAGCGATAGAAGAAGCAAGAAAAACATATCCAAATGATTTAAACTTAATTTTAACTCAAGGAGATATTTATTTCAAACTTGGGGAGACTGAAAAGTTTGGAGAGATTATGAAACAAGCTATTAAAGAAGATCCTACAAATCATTTGTTATTCTTTAATCTAGGAGTTATTAGTGCTGACCAAAAGAAAAATGAAGAGGCAAAAGAATACTATAAAAAAGCAATTGAATTAAAACCTGATTATGGGGATGCTTACATGAATTTAGCTGTTGTTATTCTTGATGAAGAGAAAGCAATAGTTGAGCAAATGAATAAAAACTTATCTGATTTTGACGCCTATGATGCTTTAATTCTAAAGCAGAAAGATGTTTACAAGAGAGCCTTACCTTATCTTGAAAAAGCAGATGAATTTGGAAGAAGCATGAATACAGTTCAGAAATTGATGAATATCTATGGAACTCTTTCAATGACAGAAAAAGCAAAAGAGTTTACAGATTTATATAGAAAGCTAAAAGAACAATAGCATATAATTAATAGTATAAAAAAAAGCCGAAGTTTAAACTTCGGCTTTTTTTTATACTATTTTTTTTATAACCCTCAACTTATGAGTATGAGTTTTGGTATCAACATTATAAATACCGCTATGGTCTAACGTATCTATTCTAACTTTACCATGTGCGTGAATTATGTTATAATCATTCATGATAATTCCAACATGAGTAATGTTTCCTTCTTCATTATCAAAGAAAGCTAAATCTCCAGGTTCACTTTCTTCTATAAAACTTAGAACTTCACCCTGTGTTGCTTGATCTTTAGCATCTCTTAAGAGCGAATAACCGCATAGTTTATAGACCAATTGTGTAAAACCAGAACAATCGATTCCAAACGGAGTTTTTCCACCCCATAAATACGGCGTATTTAAAAACTGAAAGGCTTTATGTACAATTTCTGATTTATTTAATTTTTCAGAAAATACTTCACCTTCATAAGAAAATTTAGTTTCACCTATTAAAAATTGATGATTTTCGTAAAATGGTAATCGAGAGCCAATTGCAATCGTGCTTAAATGATTATTATCGTTTGTGATAAAGTCAATAATTTCAGAAGAATAATAAGGTGTAGAGTTTGATAATTTATCAAAAGTTAAAGCATCAATTTCTTGGTATTGTTTGTTGTCTATATAACCTTCGTAATGATCAAAACTCAATCTAATTTTGCTCCACTTTTTATCTTTTTCAAGTACCTCAAAATCCTCACCAAATAAAACTTGTGAAACCATTTCTGATGCATCACTAGCTTCTAGCCGAAGAGGAACGATACTTAAATTACAAATGCCGTAGAGCATATATTATTTTCTTAAATTTTAAATAGACTCAATAACCATTGCACTAGCACCACCACCGCCATTACAGATTCCAGCAGCACCAATTTTAGCATTGTTTTGTTTTAAAATAGATGTCAGAGCGATAATAATTCTTGCTCCAGAAACCCCTAATGGATGTCCTAAAGAAACAGCACCACCATTTACATTTACTTTATCATTATCTAATCCTAAGATTTTCATATTAGCCAAACCAACAACAGCAAAAGCTTCATTTAATTCGAAATAATCTACATCATCTATAGAAATGCCAGCTTTGTCTAGAGCTTTAGGTAATGCCTTAGCAGGAGCAGTTGTAAACCATTTTGGTTCTTGAGCAGCATCTGCATAACTTCTAATTTTGGCAATAGGAGTGATATTTAGTTCTTTTGCTTTTTCAGCAGACATTAAAACCAATGCAGCTCCACCATCATTAATTGTTGAAGCATTTGCAGCTGTCACAGTTCCATCTTTTGTAAAAGCAGCACGTAAAGCTGGAATTTTCTCCATTTTTACATTTTTATACTCTTCATCTTCAGTCATTACAATTGGTTCTCCTCTTCGTTGAGGTATTTCAACCGGAACTATTTCATCAGAAAATTTACCTGCTTTCCAAGCATCCGCAGATCTTGTATAAGACTGTATTGCATAATTATCTTGATCTTCTCTAGAAAAGTTATGCTCTGTAGCACATGCATCTGCACAAACTCCCATAGGAACTCCATCGTATACATCAACTAAACCATCTTTTTGCATACCATCTTCCATTTGAGCAGGACCAAATTTGGTACCTGTTCTTGCATGAAAATAATGAGGAATAGAACTCATGTTTTCCATTCCACCAGCTACAACAACATCCGCATCACCTAAAGCAATTGTTTGGGCAGCTAACATAATAGATTTCATACCAGAGGAACAAACTTTATTAACAGTTGTACATGGCACTGAATCTGGAATACCAGCAAACATTGCAGCTTGTCTTGCAGGAGCTTGTCCTAAACCAGCTGAAACAACATTCCCCATAAAAACTTCTTCTACTAAAGCTGGATCTAAATTTATTTTATTTAATGCACCTTTTATTGCAATAGAACCTAATTTTGGAGCTGGAATGCTAGATAAACTTCCCATAAAACTTCCAATTGGAGTTCTGGCAACAGATACAATTACTACATCTCTTGTACTCATCTTTCTTTGTTTTTTAATCTTGATTTGTAGCGCAAAATTAACCATTTTAAATCAAATTTATTAGGAAACTATCCTCTGAATTTTCGACGTCCATTTTTTTAAGTTAAGTTTGTGTTTCTAAGAAAAATGTATGAGTAAATCAGTAAACAAATTATACAAGCATAATGCGGTTATTTATAAGGTTATCCTTTTTTTAATCACGGCATTTGCAATTGTTTACCTTTTTCCGAAAGGAGGTCAGTTTAAGTACGAATTTACCAAAGGAAAACCTTGGCAATACGATAACTTATATGCTCCTTTTGATTTTGCAATCGAAAAGACAGAAGAAGAAATTACAGAAGAAATTAAAGCTATTGAAGTAAATGCAAAATTGTATTTTCTATTTAATAAAAAAACCGTTTCTGAGGTAAAAGAAGCCTATAAAATTAGAACTTCATTTCTGCAAACCAATGATTCTTTAAAAGACAGTGACCTAGAGAGTATCACTTTATTAGGGAATTCAATTATAGAATCTGTTTATGATAAAGGATTTATTGAAGCGACTAGCCAGGGCGTTATAAATGATGTAAATACCATTGTTGCGCTAAAAAAAGACAATCAGGCACAAGATATTATTTATAACAACCTACTATATTCTAAAGATGTTTTTGATCTCATAAAAAGCAGACTAGGAGAACAGCCTTATAATTATGCCCAAAATATCAATTTAACAATTCTTTCTGAAGTTATTAAACCCAATGTTTCTTTCGATAGAGCGTTTACTCAAAAAGTAATTGATGAAGCAGTTAATGATATTTCACCTACGAAAGGAAAGGTGTCTAATGGAGAATTAATCATTTTAAAAGGAGATATTGTTGAAGGTAAAAAGTTAGCCATCTTATATTCTTTAAAAGGCGAATCAGAGTCTAAACTTTGGACAAAGTCAAATTACTATTGGATCGTTCTAGGATATACCATTTTAGTCTCATTAGCGCTGTTAATGTTGTTATTATTCCTGCAGAAGTATCGAAAAGAAATCTTCGATAATAATACCAAAGTGACCTTCATATTTTTCAATGTCAGTTTAATGATTTTGATACAAACCCTTGTGGTTAAATATAATGCTGATTATTTATATGTAGTTCCCTTAAGTATTTTACCAATTGTTTTAAAAGCATTTTTTGATGCAAGACTAGGATTGTTTACGCATGTATTAACGGTATTACTTTTAGGTTTTATCGTTCCTGATAGTCTCGAGTTTATTTATTTGCATATTATAGCAGGAATTGTCACAATTTTAACTGTTTCTGAACTTTATAAAAGAGCGAACTTATTTATTTCTGTAGGTCAGATTACATTGATTTATATGATTACCTATTTAGCATTTTCTATCATTAAAGAAGGAAATGCATCTCAAATAAACTGGGAATATTTTATCATGTTTGCAGCCAATGGATTGTTGTCATTTTTATCATTGTTCTTTATCTATTTATATGAAAAAATGTTTGGATTGGTTTCTGACGTAACCTTATTAGAGCTTTCAAACACCAACACAAAGCTTTTAAGAGAGTTAAATGAAAAAGCCCCAGGAACATTTCAACACTCAATGCAAGTTGCTAATTTAGCCGAAGCGGCAGCCAATGAAATTGGTGCAAATTCGATGTTGGTTAGAACAGGAGCTTTGTATCATGATATTGGTAAAATGTTAAATCCAATGTATTTTATAGAGAATCAATCTACAGGAGTCAATCCACACAATGATTTATCACCGGTTGATAGTGCCAAGATTATTACAGATCACGTGATTAAAGGGATCGAATTAGCAAAACAATATCGATTGCCCGATAGAATTATAGATTTTATTAGAACACATCATGGAACTAGCTTAGTGTATTATTTTTATGTAAAAGAAAAAGAATCGAGTCCAGAAGAAGAAGTAGATATTACAAAGTTTCAATACCGTGGACCGATTCCTTTCTCTAAAGAAACGGCTATTTTAATGATTTGTGATGCGGCTGAAGCTGCTTCTAAAAGCATAAAACAACCCACAGCACAATCTATTGATGATTTAATAAATAAGATTGTCGAAAAGCAAAAATCAGACAATCAGTTTATCAATTCCGATATTACTTTTAGTGAGATTGAGAAAATTAAAAAAGTGATTAAGAGAAAGTTAATGAACATCTATCATGTTCGTGTAGAATACCCTGATTAATTTTATTGCAAAAAGTATAAAAAACCTTGCAATATTGTAATACGTATCTTACATTTGCACTCGCAATTTTTAATTCTAACTTAGTTAGTTTTTAGGAGAGTTGCCAGAGTGGTTAATGGAGCAGTTTGCTAAACTGTCGACGGGTAACTGTCGCGTGGGTTCGAATCCCACACTCTCCGCAAAAATTGACACCTCGGGGTGTAGCGTAGCCCGGTCATCGCGCCTCGTTTGGGACGAGGAGGTCGCAGGTTCGAATCCTGCCACCCCGACATAGTAAAAAGTGGAGTTTTTGTAGGAAATTTTTTCTACCACTTCGACACTGTTTTCGTAGAAACATAAAAACTACGGGCTCGTAGCTCAGCTGGATAGAGCACCTCCCTTCTAAGGAGGCGGTCATAGGTTCGAATCCTATCGGGCTCACTTAAAGCTTCACAGAAATGTGAGGCTTTTTTGTTTTTAGTAAATTAGTAAAAATATTTTCCTTGAAGATGAAAACTAATAATCAAAAAATACTATCAGTAATCGTATTTGCTTTTTTGATAGCTGTTGTGGTTTACTATTTTTTGAAATCTGATAAAGAAAAAGGGGATATAACTAATGACAAAATAATAGTTAATACTTCAAATCAGTTAACAGAAAGTAACAATGATTTGAAACTTCCTTTTAATTTACCATCAACCCTAGGAAATCAAATAATAAAAAGAACTTTTTATACTTTTTCATACAATGAGAAACATGAACAACCCGATTGGATTGCCTATACTTTATATCCAATTGCTGATAGTTTACGTGTAAAAAGAAAGGATCTTTTTAGGGTGGATCCATTAGTAACAACAGGTTCAGCTACTTTAAAAGATTATAAAAGGTCTGGTTATGATAGAGGGCATTTAGCACCAGCAAAAGCAATGTCTTACAGTAAAGAAGCAATGAGTGCTAGTTTTTATATGAGTAATATGAGTCCGCAAATCCCTTCTTTTAATCGTGGAATATGGAAAAAATTAGAAGCTAAAATATATGAACTTTCTTTGCAAAGTGATTCTTTATATGTAGTAACTGGACCGGTTTTTAAAGAAATAATTGATTCAATTGGAGTTAATAAGGTAAGCGTTCCTAAGTATTATTATAAAACAATACTTCGATTTCAAAAAGATACTATTTATGGATTAGGTTTTTTATTAGAAAACAAAAAATCATCTCAATCTTACTTTGACTTTGTTGTATCGATTGATAGTATAGAAAAATTAACAGGAATCGATTTTTATACGAGACTAGATTCTTTAAAACAGAAGAAACTAGAGTCTAATGCCGATTTTACTATGTTTAGAAATTAACCTTATTTAGAGTTTAAAAAAGACAATTGGTAACTAACACCAAGATTAATAAACGGACTACTCAATTCTCCACCTCTGGCTTTAACGTATCCAGCTGCACCTCTTAAAGCAAGATTAGTATTTAATTTATAATTAAATCCGGCACTTGGTTTTATAATTAACCCTTCACCAGTACTAATATCACCTCCACCAGCACCTCCAATTAATCCTTGTACAAAGACGTTCACTTTGTCATTCATAAAATAATTACTTTGTAAACCTAAACCAACAATTCCTTCTGCATAGGCACCAGCATTTCCAAAATTTGCAAATGAAGTTTGACCTGCTAAGTATAGATTCTTGTTTAAGAAATAATTTAATTGAACAGATATCTGATGTAAATTTTCAGTTGGTAGTAACATTCGTTTCGCATTAAAGTAAGCATCTTGTTTTACGATGACTTCAAAGCCTTTAAATTTAGCGTTACTAGTAGTATAGTTTTCTAAAACTCCATTAATATTGGTGTAATATTTTAATCCCACCCCAAAGGTTGATGTTTTAAAATAAGAATTAGGACTCATTAGCAAGCCTTTATTCACGGATAGATAGATGTTACTAGCTATATGTTGTTCTATTGAAATATCTGGATAAATTAAAACACCACCTTGGCTATCAACGCCACCGCCACCGCCAGCTCCCATTCCAAATTTTGTTAGAATATTGGTTCTGTTTTGGTTGAATGAGAAATGATAACCAGCTCCTAAAATGATATTCATATAACCAGCTCTAATTCCATCATAAGCTCCGTCAAATTTTGCAAAGTAAAACCAGTGGTCATTGGTATAAGAATTGATTTCAAATCCAGCTAATCGAATCCTATTACCAGCTAAAGACTGACCAGTTGAATATCTAGATTTTCCTATAACAGAAAGATTATTTAAATGCATCATAAACG
>Ga0075467_10002259_pt1 | contig 15245 bp, 13 predicted proteins | sample DEB08_DNA_9_FD_75067 | JGI IMG/M metagenome (GOLD analysis project Ga0075467, IMG submission 75067) | Aqueous microbial communities from the Delaware River and Bay under freshwater to marine salinity gradient to study organic matter... | ecosystem: Environmental > Aquatic > Marine > Coastal ... | reverse complement strand
TCACTCGCGAGTTGGTCAACAGCGAGATGATTCCCCTGCTAAGCGTCAATAATCAATAAAGTGCTATCAACTAATCGACTATTTGAAACATGAAACACCTTTTTTTTACATTTGCAATGCTGCTTTCTCTACTTGTATTTCAGAGCGATGGCACAGCGTCTATTGAAGTCGTAGAATTTGATACGGTCAGTCAAGAACAACGATACCGAGAGCTGATTCAGGAACTACGCTGCCTGGTGTGTCAAAACCAAAATCTCGCTGGTTCGGATGCGCCTCTGGCGAAAGACCTGAGAGAGATCGCCGCAACGATGATCAAGCGAGGTGATAGCGATGCAGATATCAAAACCTTCATGCGCTCTCGTTACGGCGACTTTGTACTGTATGAGCCGCCTTTCAACTGGTCAACCGCGTTCCTTTGGCTAGGCCCCTTTATACTGTTATTGCTCGTCGTTATTGGCTTAGTGCTGAATATTAGACGCCGACAGCAAGAGGAACTATTCAAGCCGACTCATGCAACCAACGATGCAGATCAAATCAAAGTGCGTAACCTAATGCGCGATACACCATCGTTGAAACCCAACGAAAGTGAAAAACCAAAGCGTTAATACCCGCAAACCAATTAGAGTAACCACCCATGACTCCATTTATTATAGCTGCTGCGGTAATCACCCTTATCGCCTTAGGCATACTCATCATGCCGCTGCTACGCACGCGAAACACCGTGTCGTATGAGCGTCAAGCGCAAAATATTCACTACGCCAAAGAACGCTTAGAAGAATTAGAAGCGCAATTGAAGAATGCCAGTATCTCGGCCACCGATTACGAGGCACTAAAATTAGAAATTGAAAGCACACTAGCGCACGACATAGACATCGTAAATAACTCAAACGACACACAAGTAGCTGGCCCGAGACGATCAAATAAACTAGCGATTGGCGTCCTAAGTGTGTTCTTACCACTTTCAGCGCTTGGCTTTTATCTGATAGTGGGGACGCCTGAGGCAATTGACCCAATTGTAGAAAGTGGCCCTTCACAAAAGCAAGTTGACGAGCTAATTGTCGACATTGAGAAGCGCTTGGAAGAAAACCCTAATGACTTAGAGGGCTGGCAGGTTATATCTCAAACTTACCTTTCGCTTGGCCGTTACAGCGATGCTAAACAAGCCTATCAACGCGTTCTTACCCTAGGTGGTGAAACGGCATTTGCCTATGCGTCTCTGGCAGACGCAACCGCGTTAGCCGCCGGTGGACAGATCACCGAAGAAGCCTCTCAGTATATTCAACGAGCGCTAACTATAGACCCAAATAATCGCCAAGCATTATGGCTAGCCGGTTTGGGCGCGGCTCAGAGCGGCGACCAAGTGATGGCCAAGCAACACTGGACCCGTTTAATTCCGTTGCTAGACGACGCTCCTCAACAGCAACAAGAACTGCGCGACATCGTCCGTGATAATTTCGGCGACTCGCCAGCTGAGCAAGTAGTAACAGAGCAAGCAACTAAGCCCGCCCCAGCAGCCGAGTTAAGCGCCCAAACAGGCCTGACCGTAACGGTAAGTCTTGACGCAGAGATATCTCAACTGGCTGACGCCAACGACTTTGTATTTATCTTTGCCAGAGCATCGCAAGGTCCGCCTGCCCCGCTAGCGGTTAAGCGTTTACGCGTCGCTGATCTACCTACAACGGTCACATTAAGCGACTCAGATGCGATGGTCGCACCCATGACTCTCTCTAAGTTTGAAGATGTAGTAGTGAGCGCGAGGGTTTCAAAGTCGGGGCAACCGATTGCGCAAGCCGGCGACCTGCAATCAGAAGTAGTGCCAACTAAAAACACCAATACTGAGACAATTGACCTCAACATATCCAACGTTGTTAAGTAAAGTTTCGAGTATTGTTAAAGTAGCTTTTGAAAATGTTGATAACCGGTTTTGAGAATATTGATAACCGGTTTTGGAAATGTAGACAACCGGTTTTAGAAGTCTTTAGGAAACTTCTGAGCGCTTAGATCCAACGGCGCGTATTAGCTTTGTACTCGGTGAAGTCTTTGCCAAAAAGTGCTTCCATCGCTCGTTCTTCAGGAATGATTTGAAAACGTACCATAAAAGCGACAAACCCCGCGACAGCAATCAAACACCATGCACTACCAAAAAAGACTACCGAGCTGAGAGAGAACAAGACCATACTCAGATACATCGGATTTCGAGTCAGCTTGAAGACTCCTGTGGTCACCATAAACGTTGCAGCATCTGGCCTCAGAGGGTTAACGGTGGTTTGATTTATCTTAAACAGTTTGATGGCCAATACGGTTATCACTAACCCTGTGACCACCAGTACAGTTGCGAGCAATGCGTTCAAAGAAAAATCTTTGGCGTATAATATACGCGCTCGGTCAAAACGAGAGATAAAAAACATACTCACCAGAGTAAATAATAAGACTGCTGGCGGTGGTATTAAGTTCTCTAGTCTATACATAATGTTTTCAGCAAATCCGTTTAACCCAGTTGTCGATAATCACCTTGGAAAAAAACCAAAGGCTTGTCGGCCTCACTCTCATGCTCCAGAACCGCACCAACAATAATAATGTGATCCCCTCCCTCGTATAAATGGGCTGTTTCACAATGGAAACGTGCGCTTACATTAGGTATTTGAGGCACCCGATTTAAGCCTTCAAACCATTCGGCATCGTCGAATACAGTTGCGTCCCAGCTTCGCATCGCAAATAGGTTTGAAGTCTCTTGCTGATCGGCAGTCAATACACTGATAGTGAAATGCTTAGCATCAGTAAATTCTGAAAATCGAGTTGATGATTTATCAACGCACCAAGAAACCAGCGGCGGGTCAAGAGAGACTGACGCAAAGCTATTAGCCGTCATGCCGATCGGCTTACCTTCCTTACATCGAGTAGTAACCACCGTTACGCCGGTAGCAAATTGTCCAAATGCGTCACGCAGTGAACGATGTTGTTTGACTTCAGTCATTATTATTTATGTATCATTTTTATCAAGGGACATTATCAACCTTTTCAGTGATGATTGAAACCAAACGCGCGATTAGCTATGGTTGATTTCTAACTTTTTCAATACTTTACGCAGATTCATGACATACGACAACAATAATATCTTCGCCAAAATTTTAACTGGCGCAATCCCATGCATCAAAGTGTACGAAGATGATCAAACTTTAGCTTTTATGGACATCATGCCGCAAGCCGAAGGTCACACCTTAGTGATCCCCAAAGAAGCCGCCGTCACCATTCATGATTTGTCTGACGACGCCGCAGCAAATTTGATTAAGAAGGTAAAATTGGTCGCCAATGCTGTTAAAAAAGGTATGAATGCGGATGGAATTACGCTATTCCAACTGAACGGCGAGCCAGCAGGGCAAACGGTTCCGCATATCCATTTTCATATTTTACCCGGTAGCTATTTAACCGCTAAGGCACATGCCAGTGTGAGTTCTGACGCTGGCGATTTGCAAGCTATTGCAGATAAAATTAGAGCGGCACTTTAGACCGCTATCGAATCGTTAACCGAAGCCACTAAAAATCAATGAACGCATGCCCAACCCTGCGGGCAAATTACTGGTAATAACCACGACTTTGATTTTTTTTGATAAACATCGAGATTTGATGCAAGATTGCACTTAATCTCAGATAGCACTCAGACAAATATTCAAATAAGTCCAATACCCAACCATTTGCATCAAATATATTCGATAGCTATATACAAGATTGGCTAAGCACGGTGTTGAATGCGCACGATATTGAGTGTTTCTAGTGTATTAGCAATAAAATTTAACTAGCGCTGTTTGCTCAACAGGCCTCGTGCAGAACTGCAAAACAGCCATAAAGACGGGCATTAATAGTATGGATGAAGCAAAAGAAAGACTAATAGATAAGGCTCTTCTCAACCAATTCGATATTGATCCGTATAAAAAGATATCCGTTGGTTTGATTTTAGTCGCCCATCGACAACTGCAGACACTCTCTAAGCAAACCGAGGTATCGATCGACGATATGGATAGAGAGTTTTTAGCCGAACAACTATGCAAAGCTGAAGATGCTGAGTCAGAGCGGGCTAAAACCAGTAAAACATAATCGAGATAAACACTAGTTTGCTTGACGATAACCAGGCCGCAAACGCTGCCCTCACCGACTCGACCGCGCACCACTATTTTCATGCTGCCCTGCTATTCAGCCTGCGTAGCTATTCATCCGGCGTAGCTGTTCAATCAGCGTTGCTATTCATCCAGCGTAGCTAGGCGCTTTCGACGATTAAACTACCAGCGATATATATGAATCAAAAATTAGTACGAAACGGCTTTATTCTAGCGGCATTGATGAACTTCAGTGTACTTGTTTGGTCGCGCGGATTTACTAATGTTGCAATTAATCAGGCCGACCCGGTTGTGATGTCTAATTTTGGCTTGCTGATGATTATCATCTGGGGCGTGGCTTACCTTGGCGCGGCGAGCACCAATGCCAATTTAAAATGGCTAGCTGGGGCTTTTGCCTTAGAGAAGCTAGTTTACGCTTTAATCTGGATTAATTGGCATCTAGAGAATAGTGTGCAAGCACTTTATTCGACAGACACGTTTGCCGGGATTTTTTACAGCATCTATGGCCTAAATGATTTGATTTTTATGCTGTTTTTTACTGCGGTGTTCTTTAAGGAGCCTCTGATTAAGGGCAGCTCAGGTAAAGGTGGTTAAAACCCAGAAACCCAAATAAGGCAGGCCATGGACTAAACTGTTGAGGTGCACTTGGTAAAATCGAAGTAGTTGCCCTTATATCAGCCTAACGGGCTATCTTTCTTCCTACGTGCTCGAAAAAAACCCTTTAACAATGCCGCACTCTGCTGTTCCATCAGACCAAATTCGATATCACAACGATGATTAAGCTGCGGATGTTGTAGCACATTCAGCACCGAACCAGCCGCGCCGGCTCTAGGCTCTCTAGCGGCGATTACCACACGCTCAACTCTGGCATGCACCAAAGCACCAGCACACATTGCGCAAGGCTCAAGGGTGACATACATTGTGGAATTGGGTAATCGATAGTTTTGTTCGGACTTGCAAGCCAACCCTATTGCTAAAACTTCGGCATGAGCGCAAGCGTCGTTATTGCTGATGGGCGAATTATGAGCCTCACCGATAAGTTCGTTGCCGCTAACGACCACAGCGCCAACAGGCACTTCGCCAATAGCAGCAGCAGATTCGGCCAATTCTAATGCACGATTCATCCATTTTAAATCATCCATCGACTTTTGATCATCTATCATTGGGGACACTCTCGGCGCTTTAAAGGCTGGCTACTCGGCGTTCAATGCCCGCTCGTTGCAGCATACGGGCGGCGATTTCTTCAATTGATAACAAAGTGGTGTCGATATAAGGTATTCGGTATTGGCGGTATAAGGCTTCAGCCTGACGAATTTCATCAACGCAGGTTCTCAATGCTGCGTAATGACTATTTGGCTTACGCTCGTGACGAATTTCAGCTAAGCGGGCTGGGCGAATAGTTAAACCAAACAGCTTCTTTGTGTGGTCCTTGAGCGCATCGGGAATTCTGTTTAGCTCGAGGTCGTCGGGAATAAGTGGGTAATTCGCGGCCTTAATGCCGTATTGCATGCCTAAATAAACACTCGATGGTGTTTTTCCGGTGCGCGATACGCCGATAAGAATGATATCTGCATCGGCGTAACGGTGCAGATGCATGCCGTCATCATTGGCTAGGGCAAAATGGACCGCGTCTATGCGTTGCATGTAGTTTTCATCGGCTACACGGCTGTCTTCTTTAAAAATTGCTGGGTGACCAACGGTATGTGCCGATAACACCCCAAGCTCTTCTTCCAACGGCGACAAGAATGTTGAAAAAATGTCGATATAGAAACAGTCGCAACTGCGTAATAGTTCACTTGCTTCGGTATTCAGAATGGTATCGATAACAATCGGCCGCTCCGCTGAAGTTTGGGCTTCTTGATTAATTTCATTAGCGATGCGCTGCGCTTTCTCCTGTGTATCAATAAACGGCTTGGTAACACTCTCGAACTGAATGTGTGGAAACTGAGCCAATAAGCTGCGACCGAGGTTTTCGGCGGTCATGCCTGTGCTATCAGAAAGGAAAAATACTTTACGTTTCATCGGTTATTTTTGGCGAAAATAGTTAAAGGAAAATAGTTATGTGAAATGTTGGCTATCGCTTCTGTCTGCGCGCGCTCATGGTAAACTATGGATCCATGAATTAAGTAATCCACGATAGAGGATTAGATTTTGACTACGGTTGACATGCAGTACATTCTTGAATTCGATCAGCTTACCATAAACGACGTCGAAAGAGTCGGTGGCAAAAATGCCTCATTGGGCGAGATGATTGGTAACCTAACCGCGTTGGGTGTGTCAGTGCCGAACGGCTTTGCCACTAGCGCTGACGCTTATCGCGAGTTTCTCGCAACCGACGGCTTAGACAAGCGAATCAATGCGCGGCTCGACGCTCTCGATGTTGACAATATTGCCGATTTAACCTCGGCCGGTGCGGATATTCGCCAGTGGATTATCGATACTCCATTTCCGGCGGCTTTCGATGCCGCACTTGAGACAGCTTTCACAGCAATGCAAGGCGGCAACCAAAACCTTAAGGTTGCGGTGCGCTCCTCGGCAACTGCTGAAGACTTACCCGATGCCTCGTTTGCCGGTCAACAAGAAACGTTCTTAAACATTGAAGGCTTAAGCTCGGTTAAACATGCGGTGCACGAAGTATTTGCCTCGCTGTTTAATGACCGCGCCATTTCCTACCGCGTACATCAGGGCTATGCTCATGAAAACGTAGCATTATCGGCCGGCATTCAACGTATGGTTCGCAGCGAGACGGGTTCGGCTGGGGTAATGTTTACCCTAGATACTGAGTCGGGTTTTGACGATGTTGTGTTCATCACCTCGTCTTATGGCTTGGGTGAGACCGTGGTGCAAGGCTCGGTCAACCCTGACGAGTTCTATGTACACAAACCGACTCTGGCCGCATGCCGCCCAGCGGTTGTACGTCGTAATTTGGGCAGTAAGTTGATCAAAATGATCTACTCAAATGAGACTACCGCTGGCCGCTCTGTTAATACCGTTGAAGTAGATGTTGCCGAACGCCAACAGTTTTCGATTAGTGACGCCGATGTTGAATCATTGGCTAAGCAAGCACTTATCATCGAAAAGCACTATGGACGGCCAATGGACATCGAATGGGCCAAAGATGGTGATGATCAGCAACTGTATATAGTTCAGGCTCGACCTGAAACTGTAACTAGCCAAGCCGATGTTAACGTTAAAATTACCTACAAGCTAAACCAACAAAGCGAGGTTCTAGCTGAAGGCCGATCAATTGGCCAACGTATTGCTTCAGGCAAGGTTCGTAAGGTACTCAGCATCGATCAAATGGACATCGTGCAAGAAGGCGATATCTTGGTCACTGATATGACGGATCCCGACTGGGAGCCAGTGATGAAACGAGCCGCAGCGATTGTTACTAATCGTGGTGGCCGAACCTGCCACGCCGCAATTATTGCACGTGAGCTCGGGGTTGCAGCGATTGTTGGTTGCGGTGATGCAACCGAGAAACTTGAAGATGGCGCGCCAGTGACTGTCTCATGCGCTGAGGGCGATACAGGCTTTATCTACGCTGGCGAACTCGACTTTGAAAAACAAGTCACGCGCTTAGATAAAATGCCGGATATCCCGTTCAAGATTATGCAGAACGTCGGTAACCCTGATCGAGCATTCAGTTTCGCGCAGTTACCACACGAAGGTATTGTCCTAGCGCGTTTGGAGTTCATCATTAATCGCATGATTGGGGTACACCCAAAAGCATTGATCGAATACGACAAACAGTCACCTGATGTAAAATCTATTATTGACGAGTACAAGGCCGGTTATAACTCCCCTACTGACTTCTTCGTCAAGAAGCTGTCAGAAGGTATAGCTACGCTGGGTTGCGCCTTTAGCCCCAAGCCGGTGATCGTACGCTTGTCTGATTTCAAGTCGAACGAATACGCACACATGGTAGGTGGCCACGACTACGAGCCAAATGAAGAAAACCCAATGCTGGGCTTCCGTGGCGCCTCGCGTTACATTGCGCCAAGTATGCAAGATTGCTTCGAGTTAGAATGCCAAGCGGTTAAGTACGTTCGTGATGAAATGGGCTTAACCAATATTGAAATCATGATTCCCTTCGTCAGAACCACTGACGAAGCATCTCAAGTGATTGATTTACTGGAAAAAAATGGTTTGAAACGTGGTGAAAACGGCCTCAGGATAATCATGATGTGCGAGCTGCCAGCTAATGCCTTACTGGCTGACGAGTTCTTAGAATATTTCGACGGTTTCTCGATTGGCTCAAACGACATGACTCAACTAACACTCGGCTTAGATCGTGACTCGGGCATCGTCTCTCATCTTTTTGATGAACGTAACCCGGCGGTCATGAAAATGATATCGATGGCGATTGCGGCCTGTAATAAAGCCGGTAAGTACGTCGGGATTTGCGGCCAAGGCCCGAGTGATCACCCTGAGCTTGCTGAATGGTTATTTACTCAAGGGATTGATTCAGTATCACTTAATCCTGATTCGGTTGTCGAAACTTGGGAGCGTTTAGCTAAGTTATAGGTTGGTCATCTAGACTCGCCATATAGACTAGCGAATAGACTCGAGCGTTAGGCTTAACGCTTAGCGACCGATCAAAGCGCTAGTAACGATATGTTGATGAAAACACCTCGGCCACCCGAGGTGTTTTTTTGTCTGGACTACATTACTCTGGCTATATTACTTTGGCGATACGCTCTCTGTAGTAAATTTACCTAAAACAATGCCTTCAACAAAAAAGCCGCAAACCCAGTCCGTGATAATTATCAGACTCGGTCGCGGCTTTTTATCTTAAGTTTCCTACTAGTGCGGCTGTTTCTTAATGCTGCTTAAGTATTAGACTGTAAGTGCGCGACAACCTTATCGCCGAATTCTTCGGTCGATAGCATCGTTACTCCGCTGCCTGGCTTAGACAAATCTGAAGTCGAAAAGCCATCAGCAAATACGCTTTGCATTGCGTCCCACACATTGCGAGCCTCATCAACCATGCCAAAGCTATACTCCAACATCATCGCCATTGAGCCGATCATTGAGTAAGGGTTAGCCACTTGCTTGCCAGCAATATCCGGTGCCGAGCCGTGCGACGGTTCGTAATACGCTTTACCGTCATGACCAAGACAAGCCGATGGCATAAGGCCTAGCGAGCGCAAAATGCCGCCTCCTTGGTCACTCAATATGTCACCAAACATATTTTCCATTACCATCACGTCGAATTGCGTTGGGTTTAAACACAAGGCTGTGGCAGCCGCATCAACGAGGTTATGAATCACGGTCACGTCTGGATATTGCGGTGCTATTTCTTCAAGCACTTCGTTCCACAGTACGCTTGATTTGAGTACATTACTCTTATGAATATTGTGCAAAACCTTTTTGCGGCCTTGAGCGAGCTTGAAGCCTCGATGCAAAATATTGCTAATTTGGTCTTCGTCGTACTCTAATACTTCACGCACGAAACGCTTGCCGTTTTCATCAACACCAGTTTCTTTTTCGCCGAAATACAAACCGCCAACTAATTCACGCACCATGATCATATCAATGCCGTCACCAATAACCTCAGCTTTCAACGGCGAGAAATGGGCCAAAGCCTTAGGTAAATACACTGGCCGAAAGTTTGCATAGGTATTAAGACGCTTACGCAATGGCAGTAACGCGCCGCGTTCAGGTTGTTCGTCAATCGGGATTTGTTTGGATTCTTCATGATTCAAACCGATTGGGCCTTTAACTACCGCATCAGCGATGTCAACTAACAGCTTTGTCTCTTCAGGAAATGAGCTTCCGTGACTAAACCATGCACCAGCACCAAAAGGGGCTTCTACTAATTCAAACTCGACATCGTTACGAGCTTCGATGACTTTAAGGACTTTAACGCCCTCTTTCATGATTTCAGGGCCGATGCCGTCGCCAGCCAAAATGGCAATTTTATATTTATTCACTGTAAATGCTGTGGTTAGTTATTCGAATCGCGCTGAATTCTAGCTGATTTTCGGCCGATCTCGAAGGGACTATAGAGAAATAACAATCTTATTGCTTTATATACCCAGCATAAGCATGAATAAATCAGTAATCTGCCATGTTAGACCCCGACATAATCAACTAGGTGAGATTTACTTCAACATCGACTGTTCTATACTTAGGCAACTGAAACTAAGAAAATACTGTAATGAAACCTCAAAACCTCCTAAAAAAGTCGATTACGCTCGCGCTATTTGCCAGCGTAAGCATCATCTCAACCAATGCATTAGCTCAAGAAGACGCTAAGTTAAGTTATAAAACTGAGAAAATCACCGACACTATTTATATGCTGTCAGGTGACGGTGGCTTTACCGGTGGTAACGTGGCCTTAAGTGTCGGTAGCGACGGCGTCGCGCTGATCGATAATGGCCTTTCCAGCACCATCGATATCTTGAAAGCTGAGATAGCCGAGATAACTGAACAACCGATTGACTACATGATTAACACTCATATTCATGGCGACCACATCGGCAACAACCACGTCTTTGGCAAAGATGGAGCCAAAATCGTAAGCCATGAAAACCTCAGAGCATCGCTTATCAAAGATGAGAAAAACGGTGGCCCAGTATCGTTCCCAGTGCTCACCTTCAATGACCGAATGACAATTCACTTAAACGGCGATGCGGCACAAATCATGCATTTTGATCATGCCCATACCGATGGCGATGCGGTAGTTTACTTTAAAAATGATAATGTTCTGCACACCGGCGACGTTATGTTCAACAAGGTTTTCCCTTTTATTGATGGCAAAAACGGTGGCAGCGTCGATGGTGTTATCCGAGCGCTTGAAGCCATTGCTGGAATGATCAATGATGAGACTAAAGTCATTCCGGGTCATGGCCCATTAGCGAATAAGTCAGACGTGCTAAGCACATTGGCAATGATAAAAGACGCCAAGGCCCTGGTTGGCAACATGGTCGCCGCTGGTAAAAATGATAGCGAAGTACTCGAAGCTAAGCCGCTGGCCGTCTATGATTCTTATAGTTGGGGCTTTATCTCAACTGAGAAGATGACTGAGCAAGTGTTAGCTGGGTTTAAGAAATAGTCGACGTTAAGGGCCTGTCGGATGATGATTTGCGTCAGGAGAAAGTGGTACAACTCGCTAGCTCGCCCTTCGGGGAGGCTAGTTTATCGTTTATTTGAGACGTAATGGTTATTCCATTGCTCGAAAATAAACGGAAAAATAGACCAATTTTCCGCTTTCGCACTAGTAAAATTCATTGTCCGACAGGCCCTTTAATTAAAAAAGCCCACTGACAAATCACTGTCAGTGGGCTTTTTAATGTTTGAATTCAGCCGTTGGCTTTCTTTGCTCTACACCTTTAGCTCATTTTCGCTTACCAAGATGCCGTTGTTATCGGAATATATCCAATTGCCGGAGCGAATAGTATGCCCAGCAAAGCTAACATCAACATTTAGATCGCCTAAGCCTCGCTTATCGGTTTTCATTGGATGAGTATTCAACGCCTTAACTCCCAAGGCAGTGGCCGCTATCTCATCACAATCTCGTATACAGCCGTTGATGACTAAACCTGCCCAACCGTTGCTAGCGGCCTTCTCGGCTAACATGTCACCTAGAATAGCCCGGCGCAGAGAGCCCCCGCCATCCATCACAATCACCCGACCATTACCCGATGTTCCCACTAGCTGCTTAACGATTGAATTGTCTTCAAAGCATTTAATCGTCACCGCCTCGCCATAAAAGCTATCGAGGCCGCCGTAATTATTAAAAATAGCATCTAAAATACCAATCTTACCGTCAGCAATCTGCTCTTCATAAGCGTCACAAAGATCTGGGGTAGAAATTTTTTTAGTCATTTTTTTCTCACATTAGCGTGTTCGAAGGGACAGTGACGACACGCGTTGCCACAACATCGGCCACGCGCAGAATGATAGGCCTCAGTAAACACCATGAAGCCATTTTCCATATAGTAATGGATATCTTCTTTAAGCACTGGAATTGGCCAACGAGGCCCCTCTGAGGAGGCATCGTCGGCCATCGCGGTATTATCATTTTTCATAAGTTGATCCTAATCAAGTTTCTAAGGTTTATACAGTCGCTTTCTAGTCGTTATCTAGTTTCTGTAGGACCACTTAAGTACTGCGACGGTATTGCCCGCCAACTTCGAAGAATGCATCTGTAAGCTGCCCTAAGGAACAGTGTCGAACCGCTTCCATCAAGGCTTCAAAACCATTGCCATTGTCATTTATGATCTGTTTTATATCGACTAACGCTTGCACTGATTGATCTGCATGACGTTGTTGAAAATCGGCCAAGCGGCTAATCTGATTTTGCTTCTCCTGATCGGTTGAGCGCGCCAATTCCACCTCAAATTCTTCCTCCTTAGCGTCAGGTAAAAAGGTATTTACCCCGATTAGCGGATAACTACCGTCGTGCTTTTTAGTTTCATACTTCATTGACTCTTCTTGTATGCGACTACGTTGATAACCGGTCTCCATCGCGCCCAAGACACCGCCACGATCCGAAATTCTCTCGAATTCTTGCAGCACCTGCTCTTCGACTAAATCGGTCAATTCATCAACGATAAAAGCCCCTTGACTAGGGTTTTCATTTTTTGCCAATCCAAACTCTCGGTTAATGATCAATTGGATAGCGAGCGCTCTGCGCACCGACTCTTCGCTCGGCGTGGTAATGGCCTCATCGTAGGCATTAGTGTGCAGGCTATTACAATTATCGTTAATGGCAAGCAAAGCTTGCAAGGTAGTGCGAATGTCATTGAACTGCATTTCTTGCGCGTGCAATGATCGGCCTGAGGTTTGAATATGATATTTGAGCTTCTGGCTCTTGGCATTGGCACCATATTTCTCTCGCATAGCTACCGCCCAAATACGACGTGCAACACGGCCGATAACGGTGTACTCGGGATCCATACCGTTGGAAAAGAAAAACGACAGATTGCTGGCGAAGTCGTCTATGTGCATACCGCGTGCGAGGTAGGTTTCAACAAATGTAAAACCATTCGACAAGGTAAACGCTAATTGAGAAATCGGATTAGCACCGGCTTCGGCAATGTGATAACCGGAGATCGATACCGAATAAAAGTTTTGCACTTCGTTTTCGATAAAGTATTGCTGAATATCACCCATCATTCTGAGGCTAAATTCAGTCGAAAAGATACACGTATTCTGGCCTTGATCTTCTTTTAAAATATCAGCCTGAACAGTGCCACGAACTTGCCGAAGTGCATTGCCCTTTAGCGCCTTATGCTCATTGGCATCTGGCTGACGATCGTTATCGCTAACAAAACGATCTACTTGCTGATCGATCGCGGTGTTCAAAAACATCGCTAAAATCGTAGGTGCCGGGCCATTAATAGTCATTGAGACCGAGGTTGATGGCGCACACAAATCAAAACCATCAAATAACTGCTTCATGTCATCAAGAGTGGCAACTGACACGCCCGAATTACCAATTTTGCCATAAATATCAGGTCGAGTTGCCGGATCAAAACCGTATAGGGTTACTGAATCGAAGGCCGTCGATAATCGTATCGCAGGTGCGTGTTTAGAAAGCCGCTTAAAACGTAAGTTAGTTCGTTTTGGGTCGCCTTCGCCAGCGAACATACGCGCTGGGTCTTCGCCCTCACGCTTAAATGGAAACACTCCTGCGGTATAGGGGAAGAAACCTGGTAGGTTTTCGCGCTTCATCCAACGCAGTAGTTCACCTGCGTCTCGATATTTAGGCAAGGCCACACGCGGAACGTGAGTCCCCGAAAGACTTTCGCGAGTCAGCTCTGTGGTGATCTGCTTGCCATTAGCTAGAGTGTCAACTCGCGTCTGACCTTGATATCCTTGTTTAACCGAGTCCCAGTTACTTAATAAAGCTCTATTTTCGGCCGTCAACGACTGCTTGCGTTGGTCAATCAATTGCTCTAAATCAGCATTACTATCAGCTAAAAGTGCATTGGCGGTTTCTAGCGCTTGACGCTCGCTGGCAAGCTCCGCTTGTGCATCATTAGTTTGATGATAAGCACGTACCGCTTCGCTGATTTCGGCTAAATATCGTTGTCTAGCGCTTGGCACTATTACCGACCGCTCTGATGGAACGCGATTATCATTAAAGGGTAATAGCGACTCCCATTGCCGTAAGCCCTTTGCCCTTAACACCGACAACAAGCCATGATACGCGGCGGTAACGCCGTCATCACCAAAGCGCGAGGCAATCGAGCCGAACACAGCCAGTTCTGACGGCGGTGTGTCCCATGCATTTAGATTTCGTTGCACTTGCTTGGAGACATCTCGCAATGCATCAGCAGCGCCTTTGCGATCGAATTTATTAATTACCACAACATCAGCAAAATCAAGCATGTCGATTTTTTCTAGCTGGCTTTGTGCGCCAAATTCAGGTGTCATGACGTACATTGACGCGTCGACAAAGGGCACAATACCAGCATCTCCCTGACCGATACCCGGTGTCTCGACCACGATCAAATCAAAGTCAAATAGCTTAACCGCGGCGATAATATCACTCAAGTAATCGGGCACTTCGCCAGTCGATCCGCGAGTCGCAATAGAGCGCATATAAATGTTTTCTTGATAAATTGCATTCATGCGGATGCGGTCACCGAGCAATGCCCCGCCGGTTTTACGGCGAGTGGGGTCAATTGCTAGCACGGCAACACGCGCAGTATCACCAGAGTCAATTCTGAAGCGCCTAATCATTTCATCTGTGAGTGACGACTTACCAGCCCCACCTGTGCCAGTTATACCCAAAACTGGCGTTTGCGACGCCGAGTCGCCTTGGTGATCTTCTAGCGCTTTTGCCAGCGCATTTTTAGCCACAGTATTGGTTTCGATATTCGAGATCAGTCGCGAGAGCGCTAAATAATCTCGAGACTCACTGATCAAATTAGACAGCGATGCCGCCGCTGGAGCTTGCTCGCGACAGCGATCCACCATGTCTTGAATCATCCCAACTAGGCCTAGCTCCATGCCGTCTTGCGGAGAGTAGATTCTAGCGACGCCATAGGCCTCAAGCTCCTTAATTTCATCGGGGATAATCACCCCACCGCCGCCACCAAACACCTGAATATGCTCTGCGTTGTTCTCTTTGAGCATGTCAATCATGTACTTAAAGTACTCAACATGGCCACCTTG